>ERZ1645192.1469-NODE-1469-length-19604-cov-7.086449_pt1 | contig 19604 bp, 21 predicted proteins | sample MGYA00575354_ERZ1645192 | MGnify/ENA primary metagenome ERZ1645192 (study PRJEB40844, sample SAMN11349763) | freshwater sediment metagenome | isolation source: river sediment | host: Sediment | place: India: Faizupur Khadar , New Delhi | collected 2017-02-21 ... | reverse complement strand
CTTGGATCCCGGCTTTCGCCGGAATGACGGGGCGGGGAGAGAAGCCTTGAGCCTTTAGCCCTATTCGAAGAATTCCATAAATTTTTCTTTGAACCCCTTCCGCGCCCTGGGTGAGGAATCCTTGAATTCCCGGGCCAATTCTTCCATGAGGGCCTTCTGGCGGTCGGTGAGGTCGGCGGGGATGACGATATTGAGGTAGACGAGCTGGTCGCCCCTGCCGTATGAATGGGACTTGCTGACGCCGAGGCCTTTGAGCCGGAAGACCTTGCCCTGCTGGGTTCCCGGGGGTATCTTCAGGGCCGTCTCCCCTTCGATCGTGGGGATCGTTATCTCACCGCCGAGGCACAGCAAGGGGAACCCCACGTCGACCTGGACCACGATGTCGTCCCCTGCCCGTTCGAATACGGGATGCTCCTTGATCTGCAGCACGACGAAAAGGTCACCGGGGATCGTGTCGCCGAATTGCTGCATCCCTTCCCCGCGCAGCTTCAACCGGGTGTTGCTGTCGACGCCGGGCGGGATCTTGACCTTCAGTTTCCGCTTGGTCTTGACGCTTCCCTTGCCCTTGCAGTTCTTGCACGGGTTTTTGATTATCCTGCCCTCGCCGCCGCAATGCTCGCATGTCCGGTTGATCGTAAAAAACCCGTGGCTCTGCCGGACCTGGCCCCTGCCTCCGCAATGCTTGCAGACGATGGGCTCATGCCCCGGCTCGACACGCGAACCGCTGCAGACGGGACATTTCTCCTCTTTCGGTATCTCGATCTCTTTCTCGCCGCCGAATACCGCCTCTTCGAACTCTATCGTCAGATTGTACCGGAGGTCATTGCCTTTTCTCTGGCGGGGCCTCTGGTTGCCGAAAAAGTCACTGAACAGGTCATTGAAGACCGAATCGAAATTTCCCTGAAAACCAAAATCAAAGACGGAGCCCATGTCCCCGGCGGTGCCGAAGCGTTCGTAATGATGCCTCTTCTGGGCGTCGCCCAGGACCTCATAGGCCTCATTGATCTCTTTAAATTTTTCCTCGGCCACCCGGTCGCCGGGATTGCGATCAGGATGGTATTGCAGGGCAAGCTTTCGATATGCCTTCTTTATCTCTTCGTCGCTCGCCTCGCGCGAAACATTGAGGACCTCGTAGTAATCCACGTGCGTGCTTCTCATGAAACGCCTTTCTTTATATTACCGGATAGAAAATACCCTGTTTTTTCAGCTACTCGTTGTCAGGTTTCTTTGAAACACCGACCCGGGACGGCCTGATCAGCCTGTCGTTGAGCAGATATCCCCTTTGAAGCTCCGAGACGACCGTATCGGGCTCCTTGTTTTCATGCTCTTCCTGGAACATCGCTTCATGAAAATTGGGGTCGAACTTCCGGCCCATCGCTTCGACCGGTTTTACGCCCGCCTTTTCAAGGACCTTCAGGAACTCGTTCAATATCAATTTAACCCCGTCGTGGATGGCCCTGTAATCCTCCGTCGACTCCGCATGCTTCAATGCCAGCTCAAAATTATCGAGGACGGGCAGAAGCTCCTTGATGAGCACTTCATTCCCGAACTTCAGGGTGTCCTCTCTTTCTTTTGCCTTGATCCTCTTGAAGTTCTCAAAATCGGCCTGCAGATAAAGGATGCGCTCTTCGAGGGACCTTATCGTTGCATCTTTTTCTTCGATCTCCTTTTTCACTTCATCCGGGAGATCTTCTTTTTTCTTCTTCTTTTTATGGTCATCGTGCTTATGTTCTTCGTGTTTGTGCGGTTGGCCTTTTTCTCCGGGCGTCCCTTCGGGCCGTTCTTTCTTCTCGTCAGCGGTCAGGTCTTTGTTCTTTTCGTTCATTGCCAGGTTCCTCACATTGTATTGAATAGGTCTGTCACTGCCCGGGCGGTATAGCCGACAATGGGAATGAGGCGCGAGTAGTTCATCCTCATGGGCCCTATAATGCCCAGGACCCCGTAACTGTACCGGTCGATCCGGTATGCGGACGCGATAATGCTCATTCCCTCCATGCCCCTCATATCGCTTTCGCTGCCGAGAATAACGTTGATGCCTTCCCTGCTTTGATACTGATCGAGAAGATGTATCAACCGTTCCTTGTTTTCGAGCGCCGTGAAGAGTTCCTTGAGCCTCTCGACATCCGAAAATTCGGGGATGCCGATCATCTTCGATGCCCCCTCTATGTAGACCTCCCGTTTGTCTTCATCGCCGACGAGCATATCGAGCGTGTCCTGCATCTTCCGGTACAGGTCCTGGAGGTCTTCCCTGTCCCTGCGCATATCCTGAATGATGCGCTCTTTCATCACGTGAAAAGACAGGCCCGAGAACCGCTCGTTCATATAGCGTTTCATATCGTCGAGCGTACCCTGCGCGATATCCTCGTTCGTATCGACAAATCTCTTGTGGACCATCCCGGATGTGGTCACGAACACGATGAGGATGGTGTACCGTGACATCCTTACGAATTCCACTTCCTTGAAGAGCATGGTCTCGACCCTCGGCTCAACCACGATGCTGGGAAAGCTTGCAATGGCCGCGAGGATCCGCGAGGCATCCGCCATTACCTCTTCCGTGTACGCATACCGCGCCCGCGACATGGTTTCCAACGCCTTGAGCTCCTTTTTGCCGGGAAGGCCGGGGATCGGCAGGCTGTTGACATAATAACGAAAGGCCTTTGGCGTCGGGACGCGTCCCGCAACCGCGTGGGGCTTGTAAAGGAACCCCAGTTGTTCAAGCTCGCCCATAATGCTGCGGACCGTCGCCGAGCTCACTTTTCTCTTCATCAACTTCGCTATCGTCGTCGAGCCTACCGGCTCGGCATACACGATATAATTCTCCACGATGAGCTCAACCACAGACCTCTCCCGTTCATCCAAAATATCGCGCAAGCCTTTCATAACGATACAATAAGTTAATTATCCCGGGTGTCTTTGTCAAGAAATTGGACAGAATGCAGCAAAACAAGAAAAACGGCTTTAGGCGGTTGTCTCGAAGGTCGACGTATAACAGGCCCTGAACGAGCTTGCCTCCCGGTATCTCTGCATGGCGTACCGGTTGGCCTGTATATCGTAGGGGCCGAATGACCGGGTGTTCCGGACGCTCTCGCTGCTTAAACCTGTGCCGGCAAGGCCGACTGCGGCAACGGCGGCGGCATTCCGCAATTGAGCGGTCCCGGCATTTTGGGGAACCGGTGCCTGCGCGGAAAATTGTTCGCCCTGCGGGGAGTTGCCGGCCCTTCTCCCGGACGATATGGTAACCTCGTCCCCGTTGAACAGAACAAGAAAGGACGGAACGGCTTTTTGCGAATTCCCTTCGCCTTCCCGCCGGGAACAGGCGGTACCTTGCGGCCGGGGCACAACGGGCATGCTGGCGCCCGCCCGGTCTTTATAGACGGCTAAATTGTTCATTTCTTTGGTTTTAACACGTATTACAAAGAAATACAAGACAAATTTGCAGATTTTTTCATAATAATTGAACATATTCCGGGTCTTGTTCTTGACTTTCGCATGCCCATGAAGTATGTGATTTCATGCTTCCTACCGACCAGGGGACACAGATCACGGGCCACGCGGGAAACAACTATGTTTATATTGTGCGGGACCAGAAGGTCCTTGTCGATCTTAAGGGCGGCGGGCCTGTCGTTCCCCGCGCAGACGAGGTTGCCCCGCTCGGTCTTGACGCTTCGGACGGTTACCGTATCGGGACCCGGGATGGTACCGCATGTTACGCATTTTCTGTGCCTGCGGGAACAGAGGCCCCGGAGGGCATGAGCTTCACGGGCCTTCGGAGGTCGTTCGGCGTCCTTAAGCCGGACGATTATGCAATGGCGGTCAGGGCCGTGGGAACACTCAACTGGGACAGGACATGCCGGTTTTGCAGTGCCTGCGGCGCGAAATTGACGCGCCTCGCCGATATTTTTGCCAAACAATGCGATGGGTGCGGCTTCACCATGTTCCCGAAGATATCCCCTGCCGTCATCGTGGCCGTCGAACGGGGCAGCACCCTCCTTCTCGCGCGTGCAAGCCGGTTCGCCGAGAACCTCTACAGCGTCCTCGCCGGTTTCGCCGAGCCCGGCGAATCTCTCGAAGACACCGTGCGGCGGGAGATCGGGGAAGAGGTCGGCATAGAAGTGAAGAATATCCGGTATTTCGGAAGCCAGCCCTGGCCCTATCCCGATTCCCTCATGATCGGCTTTACCGCTGAATGGGCATCCGGGGAGATCGCGATCGACGGCGACGAGATCAGCGACGCCCGATGGTTCACGGTCGAGGACATGCCCCTCATACCCGATAAGGTAAGCATTGCGCGGGCACTCATTGATGAATTTATAAGAAAACAGGCAATGGGCGATGGGCTATAGGCTATGGGATTTAATTGTCTTTCCTATTGCCCATTGCCTATAGCCCATCGCCTGCTACATTTATGAAAGCCATAATATTTGATGGACAGCTGAAGATCGTCGATGTTCCGATGCCGGTCCCCGCACCCGGCGAGGCCCTTATCCGGGTTTCTATGGGCGGGATATGCAACACCGACATCGAGATCATGAAGGGGTATCTCGGGTTCCGGGGGATTATCGGCCATGAGTTTACCGGCGTTGTTGAGGAAACAGCCGGGAATGTGAAGGCCATGGCGGGAAAACGGGTCGTCGGGGAGATCAACTGCGGCTGCGGTGTGTGCGGCACATGCCGCAGCGGGCTTGAAAAACATTGCCCCGCGAGGACAACGCTCGGCATTTCGGGGCGGCCGGGGGCGTTTGCCGAATATACAACCCTGCCCGTGGCGAACCTGCACGAGATACCCGATGGCCTCAGCGATGAACAGGCAGTCTTCACCGAGCCGCTCGCTGCTGCATTCGAGATACTCGAGCAGGTCAGCGTCAGGGAGAGTCAGTCTGTGCTCGTCCTTGGGGACGGGAAACTCGGCATCCTGTGCGCCCTGGTGTTGAAACTGACCGGCGCGCACGTTGCGCTTGCCGGCAGGCACCCCGACAAACTGGGCATTGCCGCCTGCCAGGGGGTGTCGACCGTCCCCGTGAACGATATACCGGAAGGGAGCGCCTTCGATATCGTTGTGGAGGCAACAGGCAGCACCCGGGGCCTCGAAAGCGCAATGGAATACACCCGGCCGCGCGGGACGATAATCCTCAAGAGTACCGTAGCGGACAATATCCCCGCCAACCTGGCCCCCATTGTCATCAACGAGATCACTGTCATCGGGTCCCGGTGCGGGCCCTTCGAGCCGGCCATCCGGGCGCTTGAGCACGGATCGATCGATGTGAGGCCCCTCGTGACAGCGGTCTTTTCGGCCCGTGATGCCGGGGAAGCCTTCCGCACCGCCCAAAAGAAAGGGAGCCTCAAGGTCCTCGTCGCTTTCAGGTGACCGGGACGTCATATCTTTCATTCCCACCCGTAAAACGGTATATTGATATACGATAAGAACGCGCCATTACGGGGGCAACCGTGACATCTTCGATACGCACGTACGATCTATGGAAAGAATACGATACGGGAGGGCACGACGGGATAGCTCTCCGGGGAATCGAACTCGATATTGCCCGGGGCCAGATCATAGCGCTCCTCGGAAAAAGCGGCTCGGGAAAGACGACGCTCCTGAACCTCCTTGCCGGGCTTGACGAACCGACGCGGGGGCGGGTCGAAATAGACGGGATGGACCTTCAGGGCCTCGGGGAAAGAGGCCGGACCGAGCTTCGCCGCAATAAGCTCGGTTTTGTTTTTCAATTCTTCAATCTGCTTCCCACCCTCACCGCCTTGGAGAACGTTCTTCTCGCGCTCGAACTCGCAGGCAAACCCGATGAGGCGCGCGCCCTTGCGTCCATCGCGCTCGTCGGCCTTGCCGGCAAGGAGGGCCGCTACCCTCACGAGCTTTCCGGCGGCGAGCAGCAGCGCATCGCCATCGCCCGCGCGCTCGTGAAGGACCCCCCGATCATCCTTGCCGACGAACCGACGGGCAACCTCGACTCACACACGGGGACTCAGGTCCTGGAACTTCTGACGGGCCGATGCCGCGAGTCGGGCACCACCCTCGTCATGGTAAGCCATTCACTGAAGACCTGCGAATATGCCGACCGGATCCTGCGCATGTCCGACGGCCGGATCTTCGAAGAAGAATCCTGCGAGGGGCTCGCCCCTTGAAAAGGGTCATCCGCTCCTTCCTTCGTTACCTGGTCAGGCGCAGGAGCCTCGCGGTCCTGCAACTGCTCGGCATTGCCTTCGGAGTTGCCGCGGCAGTCGGGATGACGCTTGCCTCCCGGTCGGCCCTCGAGAGCATGGAAGGTGCGGTAGATTTTCTCAAAGGCACAGCGACACACACCATCGCGCGTCCGGCGGGGCCGATGGAGGAAGGGGCCCTCGCGAAGATCATGGGCGACCCGGCGGTCAGGTTCTTCGCGCCCGTCATCGACAGGAAGGTACGGCTCACATCGGGAGACCAGGTAAGGCTGCTGGGCCTCGACCCATTCCTCGATAGGAATGTCCGTTCCATAACGGCGCAGATCGCTTCTTCCGCAAATTCAACGGGGCGTGACGACGCGTTCCAGCCCTTCATGCTCGACCCCCGGACAATACTCGTCGATGAAAACGTGGCGAAGACCGCGGACATCAAGGCGGGACAGGACCTCATGACCTTGCAGGGCCCCCTGAGAGTGGTAGAGGTCTTTGCCAACGCATCCGGGGAACCGCTCGTGATCATGGATATCGGGCACGCACAGGAATTTTTCCGCATGGCAGGGTATATCGACCGGGCAGACCTCGTTGTAACCGATGAGGAAGGGTTCAGGAGCCGCTGGTCACAGGGTTTCACCATCGAATCCAACCGGCAGAAGGCACAGACGTTATCGTCACTCCTCGGGGCATTCAAGCTCAACCTCGAGGCCCTGTCGCTGCTGGCCCTCTTTGTCGGCATCTTCCTCATATACAATACGGCCATGTTCACCGTCGTCTCAAGGCGGAGGGACGCGGGGATACTGCTCTCCATCGGGGCCTCCCGGGGCCAGGTGACGGTCGCCTTCCTTGTCGAGGTCCTCATCCTCGGCATTACGGGAGGGGCGCTCGGCGGGATCATGGGGTATTTCCTGAGCAAGTTCCTCGTCCAGATAGTCGGCGGCACCATAAGCAGCCTCTATTTTTTCCTGCGCCCGTCGGCCCTGCCGTGGACATTCTGGAATGTCGCGGGGGGCATACTGCTGGGATGCGCCGCCGGCATAGTGGGATCGCTGCCGCCGCTTCTCGAACTTCGCCGTGTCCAGCCCGTTCTCGTATTGCGGGGAAGAACGGCTTCCCGGTCGGCATCGAGGAAAATGAAGATCATCGGGACCGTCGGCCTTCTTTGCCTCGCGCTCTCCTTAAGCCTTTTCCTTCTGTCATTCCTCAATGTCTACATAGGCTTCGCCGGCGCTTTCGCGTTTCTCCTCGCCGCCAGCCTCTTCGCCGGTTTTGCCATCGTTGTTGCCGTGCCGTGCCTGAAGCGTCTTTTCTCCTGCGCGATGGGCCTTGCAGGCAAGGTCGCCATCGGCAACATCCGGGAGAACTTAGGGCGTACATCCGTTGCCGTTGCCGCGTTCATGATAGCCCTGTCCATGTCGATCGGCCTGTCATCGATGATAGACAGCTTCCGCCATTCGCTTATATGGTGGATGAACGGCCAGCTCCGCGGCGAGGCATATATATCGACAAAGGCCGACGTGACCGTCCCTGAGGAGGCGTATGAAGAATTGAAGAGGGTCCCCGGCATCGGCGGCATAGATGTCTTCCGCAACGTCCAGATATCTTTCAGGGGCAAGCCGGCCGGCATAACGTCGATCGATGCGGCCGTGCTCCAGAAATGGGCGCAGTTCTCATGGCTCGAAGGATCAGACAGGTCATGGGACAATGTCAGGCGCGGCGACGTGATCGTATCGGAAAGCTTCTCCTTAAGGTTCAAGGTAAAGATGGGCGATGCGATCACAATAGATACGGCCCGGGGCCCGGCGACGCTGCGCATAGCGGGCGTCTATTACGACTACGCCTCGGAGCACGGCGTCATCATGATAGACCGGTCATTCTACCTGACGCTCTTTAACGACAGGACAATAAACAGTCTCGGTGTCTTTATCGATGCACCCGGACCCGAAAAGGGGCGGACCCTCGAGAAGGTCCGGGAGCTGTCCCAAAAATACGGCCTCCCTTTTGCCACCCGCGAACAGTTCCACAAGCGCATCCTCGGCATCTTCGACAGCACGTTCGCCGTGACGCGGTCCATGCGCATCATTGCGGTCATCGTGGCATTCTTCGGGATCGCAGGTGCGCTGATGACCCTCTTCGTCGAGCGGCAGAAAGAGTTCGGCATATACCGCGCCCTCGGGTTCACAACGGGAGATGTCGCGAAGATAACGGTCGCGGAGAGCATCGGGCTCGGGCTCATCAGCTTTCTCATGAGCACCGTTGTCGGGACGATCTTCGCGTACATCCTGATCCGCGTCATAAACCGCCAGAGCTTCAACTGGACGATCTTCTATCACCTGACAGCCCAGCCGTACCTGGTAACGTTCCTGACCGCCGTAGCGGCAAGCATAGCCGCATGTGCTTACCCTCTGTGGTCCGTTATCAGGAAGTACCCTGTTATGCAGATACGGGAGGAATAGTGAGGCACAGGTTCTACGTTCTACGTTCTGCGTTCCGGGTTAGAACGTATCTTCTTTTTCTATTTTTCCTCGTATTGGTCCTGTCTCCCGGGTTGTGCGGGGGGGAGTGGAGGCAGGCGGAGGGGCCGAGGCAGTGGTCGTTCCCGAGGGACCACGGGAGCCATTCTGAATACAGGACGGAATGGTGGTATTTTACGGGGAACCTCGCGGACGCCGCGGGGAAGAAATACGGGTACCAGTTGACATTTTTCCGGTACGGGCTTACCGGACGGCCCCGGAACCCCGGAAATCCGTGGTCTGTACGGGACATCTATCTTGCGCACTTCGCGATCACGGACGCGTCGAACAATTCGTTCCATTACACGGACCGGGCCTCGCGCAAAGGGCCGGGGCTCGCCGGGGCGGCTGAGCGGAAAATGGACGTTACCCTGCTTGGCTGGTCCGCGATCATGGAAAAGAACACGATACGGCTCAAGGCCTCTTTCGAAGGAATGGAACTGAAGCTTGATCTCATCCCGGCGAAACCGGCGGTGCTGCATGGCCGCGGGGGCCTCAGCAAGAAAGGCCCGCTTCCCGGCCAGGCATCCTATTATTACTCTTTCACAGATCTCAAGACCACGGGATATCTCAAGCGTCCGGGCATGAAAGAAGCTGTCGGGGTTTCCGGGACGAGCTGGTTCGACCAGGAATTCGGCTCCAACCAGCTCACAGGCGACCAGGCGGGTTGGGACTGGTTCGCCCTGCACCTGGGCGACGGCCGGGACCTCATGATCTACAAGCTGCGCAAGAAGGACCTGTCCGTCGAGAAAGAATCCTCAGGCACCCTCGTAGAGCCCGGCGGCACATCGCGCCAGATAAGCCTTTCCGATATCCAAATTGACGTCCTCGGACACTGGAAGAGCCAGAAGACCAAAGGGAAATACCCGGCCGGCTGGCGTATCCGCATCCCCTCCGCCCGGATAGACGTTACAGTGAAACCCCTTATCCCCGACCAGGAGCTTGCAAATACGGTGTCGGCCGGCATCACCTACTGGGAAGGCGCAGTCGGGGGAACGGGAACGTCGAAAGGCAAAAGCGTAAAAACCGAGGGCTACGTGGAACTCACCGGCTACGCGGGGACCATCGGGGGAACGTTCTAGAACGTAAGGCGTGAGACTCCTATCACCCTTTCGTCATTCCGGCGCTTGACGCCGGAATCCAAGGTTTGCTTTGCCCGCAGTTTTGGTATTGTTCACAACGTTTAAATACAGAACGGTTCTGTAAAAACAAAACCTTAGATTCCGGCGTCAAGCGCCGGAATGACGGTACTGCATGATCGGAACGTTTACACAGAGAGAAAAGCCTTTAGCCTTTAGCCTTTAGCCTTTAGCCGTTTACACATGGTTCCTCAGCATCAGCTCCACCGGGTGCGGGTTTAGATAGTATTGCTTCTTGAGATACGGCTCATCGTACTTGAGGGTGTAGTGATTGAGCAGCGTCACCGGCACAATGAGCGGTATGAGGCCGCGGCGGTACCGGTCTATTGTTTCGAGGAGCTCCTCCTTCTCCATGCGGTCGAGATGTTTCTTGAAGTATCCCATGATGTGGTGGAGGACATTGGCGTTCTTGGCGGTTGTAGCCATGAGGCGCAGGGCGTCCATCAGGGCCCCGCAATAAGCTTGCCTCATTTCGGCGTCATTTTCCCTGATATTCGCGGCCATTTTTCCGAGTGCGGCGAGGTGTTTCGGGCTGTGCGCCATGATGAGGTACTTGTGCCTTGTATGAAATTCGACGAGGCCTGCGGCCGTGCATCCGCTCCCGGCAAGCTCCTGCCATCTGTGGTAGACGAAAACACGTTCGATGAAGTTTTCCCGGAGCCCGGGGTCGTTGAGCCTGCCCTCGTCCTCGACCGGTACGAGGGGGAGCCTCTTCATGAAAGCGGCGGCGAAAAGGCCCGTCCCGTTTAAAGCCGGTGCGCCTGAATCGCGGTATACCTTGACCGCGCGCATGCCCGACGAAGGGGATTTTGTCTTGAATATGAAGCCGCAGAGGCCGGGGCGCTCCAGCTCATCGAGCCTTTCCCGTGACCACTCCTGCATCCGCGCGGTGTGGTCCACGCCTGTACGGACGGTCACCAGCCGGGGATTTTCAATATCCCCCACAAGGTGCATCGCCTCCCGGGGAACCGGAAGCCCGCATTCAACCTCGGGACAGACGGGAACGTACGAAAAAAACTTTCCGAGCGTATCCGTAATAAACCGGTCGTGCTTGTGCCCCCCGTCATACCGCACCTTCTGCCCCACAAGGCACGCGCTGACCCCGACGATGATTTTATCAGTCATGGTATTAGCGTAAAACGTAAAACGCAAGACGTAAATAGTAAAATTGCTCCCCTGTCTCTCGTTTCACGTTTTACGTTCTTACAAAGTGTGCTATGATTCCTCCTATCTTCTTTCAAAAGGAGGCAGTCATGAAGAAGGCAATTATCGCCCTGTGTGTCGTTGCGTTCTTTCTTGCTTTTGTGCCGACGGGACATTCTCTCACCCCCCGGCCTCCAAAAGGCCAGAAAATAGAGAAACTCACCGGGAGGGTGATATCGGTCAACCTTGAGGATTCCACAATAGTCGTTCAATCTCCCGGGGCAGGTATGACATTCGAGGTAAAAGGGGCCAAGCTCAAAGGTTACAAGATGGTTGCCAATATAAAGGTGGGGGACCGCGTGACCGTTCAGTACGTCATGCATGAAGGAAAAGCGACAGCACGCACCGTTGCTAAAAAATAGATCGGGCCATTGTTTGACGGCAATAAAAAAAGCCGCATTTCTGCGGCTTTTTTTATTGAACTCAACCTTTTAGCCGCTGCATCCGGAACCGCAACCGCCTGCGCTCGAGGCGCAGCAATCACCGCCGCCCGCGGTCAACGCGGATTTCAGCAGAAATCCGGCGCCCATCGCCGATTCGACAAAATCGATGCTTATCGGCCTGGCGTCTTCAAAGAGTTTTTTGTCGATAACGAATGTCACTCCCTGCTCCGTGAATGTTTCATCGCTCGCTAACGGCCCATCCAGGGCCATGCCCAGTGAGGGCCCCGATCAGCCGCCCTCGGTCATCATGATCCTGACCGACTGCGGGTCCTTTCCTTCGAGAAGTTTTCTTATCACTTCCCCGGCCTTTTCTGTAACTTCGAACATAAGGTCTCCTTTTGCTCCCAGGACTTAAATAACGGTCACCCAAACCGGTACCGTGTCTCATTAAGATATACACTATAAATCTTTTGTCAAGCAGGAAACTACAAGTAAACAATATTGCAGGATATTCACCCGGAAGAACACATGACCTGTCAGGCGATGCGGTAGAGCCCGGAATCATACGCTATGAGGCCGTCCTTCACCAGCGAAGCGAGTATGGGATCGAGCCGCCCGGGGGCGCACCCGGTCGCCCGGGCAATATCACGGGCCGATGCACCGGCGTTGCCAATGAGCAGCCTGATGACCTTCCCCCTTACCTGCCTGTCGGAATCCTCGAAACGGGATTGCCGGGAATAATGGGCGCTCTTCCTGTTGGGATTAACGGCAAGAGCACCGAGGTGGGCGCCGTGGTCCATGAGCGCATAGTACCAGTCGCGGGGACACGACCGATCGAGGGTCGCCTCGACAAGCGGGATGATCTCCTTATCTGTCACCCTGTCCCTGCCGGCAAAGAAATAATGAATGAAGACGCGCCTGATGTTTGTCTCGATGAAAACGCACGGGAGGTTGAACGCAAAGGCCATGACAGAGCCGGCCGTTGCATCGCCAACACCGGGCAGTGCTCTCAAAAGCGCCCTGTCATCGGGCAATTGGCCGGAATATTCATCGACCACGGTCCCGGCCAGCTTCTTCAGCGAAAGGGCCCGCCTGTTGTAGCCCAGCCCCTGCCACGCATCGATGACATCGTTGAAAGGGGCGGCCGCGAGAGCACCGAAATCAGGGAACCTTTCCACGAACGGGCCGAATTTTTCTGTGACCCGCCCGACCCCCGTCTGCTGCAGCATGAACTCGGAAACGACAATCCTGTACGGGGTAATGAGGTCTCTCCACGGGAACCTGCGCTTATTGGTGCGGTAAAATTCCCGGATACGCCGCCGGAACACTGCGATCCGGGACGGCGAAAGGGGCGATGCCGCCTTGCCCTGTCCCCGGGGCCCGCTTACCTGCCGTGACGCCTCACTCATCGTGATACTGCGCAACGTCCTCGTCGGTCAATTCGGGCAGTTCGCGGATTATGTCGCAGATGCACAGTTTTTCGGTCGGAGGATTTTCAGGATCATAGACCTGGAACACGACTCCCGGGTCGCGCGCTTCATCGTTCTTTGTATGGTCCGCCATAATGCTATTATAGAACATTTTCCCGCTAAAGGCGCGGCATGAACGAAAAAACAAGTATGAGGAGGGCAAGGCCGATGCGGTAATAGGCAAAAAGGTCCAGGGTATGGTCTTTCAGATATGTGATAAGGAACTTAAGGCTGACCGCCCCGAAGACAAAAGCCGACAGCATCCCGAAGACGTAGAGCCCTAAGGCATCGCCGTGAAACTCTATATGCCTCGATTCATAGATCGAGGCACCGAGAATGATCGGGATGGAGAGCATGAACGAAAAGTCGACGGCCTCGCTCTTGCGGATACCGAGGAATATCGCCATGGTTATCGTGATCCCGCTGCGCGAAACGCCCGGAACGAGGGCCAGCGCCTGGGCAACACCGATAGCGATCGCGATCGGCATCGTGATATCGTTCCTGTCGATCGCCATTCGCTCGCACAGGATCATCATGATCGCGACAAGGGCGAGCATGAATGCCGCGATGATCGGCGCCCGGAGGTAATGCTCGATGACATGCTTGCCGAGAAGGCCCGCGATCACCGCGGGAAGCGTTGCGATGATCATCTTGAACAGCATCGACCGGGTGCCGCGGCCGTCGCGAAAGTCGACAAGACCTTCTATGACCACACGGACAAATTTCTTTCCGTACAGGAGCAGCACGGCGAGAAGGCTCCCGAAATGGAGCATGACATCATACGTGAGCGGGTTGATGTTCGCTTCGGAGATCGTGAAGAACCACGGGATAACGATAAGATGCGCTGAGCTGCTTATCGGGAGAAATTCAGTTATCCCCTGAACGCCCCCCATGATAATGCTTTGCAGTATTGTCACGAGATCCCCCCGGGATAGAACCTCAGGCCCAGCTCGAGTTCATCCCTGTTGAGCGATGACGGTATGGGAGGCAACGGTTCCACGGCACGCAGGACGCGAAGGACGGATTCGTCGTAGGTCCTGTTGCCGGAACGCTTTTCAATATTTATATCGACAATCCTGCCGTCCTTTCTGATCTTTACCACAACAATGGTTTCCAGTCCTTTTTTGGCCATGCCCGGGACGTTCCAGGCACCCTTTATCTTTTCCCAGATATCGAGAAGATATTTCTGCAACGCGGGATCAAGGGGAGCACCCGATCCGCCGCTTCCCGGCAACCCTCCGCCGCCTCCCCTGCCCGGCCCGCCTGGCCCCGTCTTGGCAATGTCGATGTAGTCCGTCTTCTTCCTGATATTCCGTATTCTTTCCTCGAGACGGTCGACCTCATCCTTGCTTGCCTTCGGCTTTACCTGCTTCTTCTTTGAGAGGGAGACCGCGTCGTCCTCTTTCTGCACCGGCTGCGGTTTTTTGGGAGTGGCTTTCTTTTCCTTGATCGCCGGCGCCGGCTTCTCTTTCGGTTTGGGCTCGGGCTTTGCGTGGCTCACGGGGCCTCCCCCGCCGCCCAATTTGCCCGCGCTGCCGACAAGGTTAACGGAATACGCTCCTGAAAGGTCTATTTTTTTTGACGAGAATTTTATCGGGATCGAAAACGCAGCGATGACAATGATATGAAGGGCCACCGACACTGCCAGCATTTTATACCAGGCTTCTTCACTCATTTCTGTCCAATGGCTTCGTTACGATATTAACCTTGTCGACGCCGGCTTCCCGTATCGTTCCCATACATTTCACGACGAACCCGTACGGCACGTCCTTGTCGGCACGAAGGTATATCTCTTTCTTGTCCCTGTTGGCAAAGAGGAACTGGATGGCCTGCTTCAGGTCCCTGAACTCTATCTTTTTTTCATTGAGGATGAGCCGCTGGTCTTTTGTCACGTTGAGGACCTGCGGCTCTTCTTTCGCCGGCAGTGCCTTTGCCGTGACATTCGGGATGTCTATCCCGAGCCCGTGCTGCATCATCGGGGCCGTGATCATAAAGACGATGAGAAGAACGAGCATGACGTCGACGAGAGGGATGACGTTGATCTCGGATAATGGCCCCTTTGTGTCGCGCGTTTTCATCTTTCCAGGAGATTAATAAGGTACATGGATGCGTTTTCCATACGGGAAAGGATCCGTTTCAACCTTCCCAGGAAGTAATTGTACGCGAGAACTGCCGGGATGGCGGTCGCGAGGCCGAGTGCGGTCGCGATCAGAGCTTCGCTTATGCCGGGCGCTACGACCGCAAGGCTCGTCGTGCCCCGGACACCTATTTCACGGAATGAATCCATAATGCCCCACACCGTGCCGAAAAGCCCAATGAACGGAGCCGTGTTCGCCGTCGTCGCGAGGAATGAAAGTCTTCTCTCAAGCTTAACGGATTCATCGGCGATCGCTATCTTCAGCATGTTGTCAATAGCGGGAATATCCTCTTTATGTATCCGGCCGGGGTTGTCCTTCTGCCTCGCGGTCACTTCCTTATAACAGGCGAGCACGAGACGATAAAAGGCGTTGTCCTGGCTGTCCCGGTAGACCTATATGAGTTTATTGAATGAATCCGCTTCCTTCACCGCCCTGAAGAACCTTTCTCCTTCCGACTCCGTACGGCTGTACTGACGGAATTTCATGAAGATGATGGTCCACGCGACAATTGAAAAGAAAAACAGGATAACCATGACGACCTTGGCCATAGGCCCGGCCCCAAGGATCATCCCCATCAAACCGCTGGAATAAACGTTTGCGCTTGATACGTCCATTTTTGGACTAGAGATTACACCAAACGCCCCCGGTTGTAAAGAAAAACGGGTCATTATTTACTGAGACAACGGAATACCGGGAAATGTTCCAATGACGTTCTGCGTTCTGCGTTCTGCATTCTGCGTTCGTGACCGATTTAGATCGTAAGTCGTCAGTCGTAAGGTGAAAATAATCCGCAGGCAACGAAGAGATCGCGCCGATCCGGCACCGGAAATAAAAACCCCCTGGTTGGGTGCCAGGGGGAAGGGGGGTTATTATGAGAAGCTTGTGGAGGTGAATTTCAAAGTTAGTATGTGAAATAATGCACTAAATTCTAATTTCAAATCTGTGCGTTCATCATAACGAACGTATACCGTTTCCCTATTACCCGGGTATCCCGGCTGCTTGTTTCATTATGTGAATTATTTCCCATATCTTGTTCTAATAGTAATGCATGGGAATATCTTTGTCAATAGAAAATTTTTTACAGGCAAAAAGGGCTGCTCAGAGGATCATCAGGGGCAGCTTATCCGCGAAAAGGTAACCCTTGAGCGTGGGAAGGATTCGCCGGCTTTCGTATGTGATATACCCGGAGTCACAAAGCTCCCTGATGCGCTCCTCCGAAGGGGGAGGAACGATATCCCGGACATTTATTCCCCAGATGGTCCGGGAACCAAAGAGGAGTTTTTCCAGGTTCATCTGGCTGGACGATAATTCCTCCGATCCCTCCACCGGCACATGGCCGCCGTGAATGCTCTCAAGATACCGTGCGGCATCCCGGACGTTCCACCATCTTTTTCGGCCGGCAAATGAGTGGGCCGACGGCCCGAGGCCGAGGTACGGTGTATGCTGCCAGTATTTTACGTTGTGGCGGGCCACTTTTCCGGCACCGTGCGCGAAGTTGGACACCTCGTAATGGAGAAAACCCGCACCGGTCAGATATTCCGACGTGGTGACAAAAAGGTCCGCCTGGAACGCGTCGTCGGGCATGACGAGCTTTCCCTCGCGTGCCATGCGCACAAACGGGGTGTTCCCCTCCACGGTAAGCTGGTAGCACGAAAGATGGTCCGGGCTGAAAGAGACCGCTTTTTCCAGCGTCCCCTGCCAGGCCTCGATGGTCTGGCCGGGCAGCCCGTACATGAGATCGATGCTGAATTCACGGAAACCGGCGCCTGCGACCGCCTCGACAGCAGATATGGCCTGCAGCGCGTTGTGGCGCCTGCCAAGGAACCGGACCTCTTCTTCCACGAAGGACTGTACCCCGAGGCTTATCCTGTTCACACCAAGAGACCTGTAGCACTCGAGTTTTTCCCGGGTGACGTCGTCCGGGTTCATCTCGACGGTCAACTCGGTCGCGTCAGCAAAACGGAATATTTCATTGAGGCCCGAAATGAGCTTTGCCATCTGCAGGCCGTCGAGTAGCGACGGAGTCCCGCCGCCGATGTAAAGGGAATCGAAGGGGCGAGCGCCCGGATACATCCGGGCTTCTCGAAGGACGCCGTTGAGCCACCCGTCGATAAGGGACGCATCTGCTCCCGAGCAGAAATCGCAATAGGGGCACCTGGTTTTGCAAAAGGGGGTGTGGACGTAAAGACCGGGAAGGTCCGTTCTATTCATCGTCTGTCTTGAGGGCGGCGAGGAATGCGCTTTGCGGTATCTCGACATTTCCCACGATGCGCATGCGTTTCTTTCCCTTTTTCTGTTTTTCGAGGAGTTTCCTTTTCCGCGTGATGTCGCCCCCGTAGCATTTCGCAGTCACATCCTTGCGGTACGCGGAGATCGTGGAGCGGGAGATGATCTTGCCCCCGATGGCGCCCTGTATCGCTATCTTGAACTGCTGCCGCGGGATCTCATCCTTGAGCCTGTCGCACACCTTTACCGCGCGGTCGCGCGCATTGTCCCTGTGCACGAGGATCGACAGCGCATCGACCTTCTCCCCGTTCACGAGGATGTCGAGCTTGACAAGGTTGCTCTCGCGGTAATCGATCAGCTCGTAATCGAACGAGCCATAGCCCTGCGTGATGCTCTTGAGCCTGTCATAAAAATCGAAGATGACCTCTGCGAGCGGCAGGTCGAAGGTGATCTCGACGCGGCCGGGTGTCGGGTAGCTCAAGTGTGAGTTTACTCCCCGCCTTTCCATGCAGAGCTTCATAACGACCCCGACATACCGTTCCGGTATCAGGATGCTGGCCCTGATGTACGGCTCTTCCGAGCTTTTTATCGTGCCCGGGTCGGGATAATAGAGCGGATTGTCCACATCGACCCGCGTGCCGTCATCAAGGTAGAAACGGTACTGAACACTCGGCGCCGTCATGATAATGGACTGGTCGAATTCCCGCTCGAGCCGCTCCTGCACGATCTCGAGATGCAGAAGGCCGAGGTAGCCGCACCGGAAGCCCTGGCCGAGGGCGGCCGAGGAGTCTTTCTGGTATACGAGCGAAGCATCGTTGAGCTTGTACTTTTCGAGGGCCTCGAGCAGTGACGGGTAATCGTCGGATGCTATCGGGTAGATCGATGAAAAAACGACCGGCTTGACATCCTTGAAGCCGGGGAGCGGCTCGGGTGAGGGGTGTGTATCGAGTGTGATCGTGTCCCCTATACGCGTATCGCTCACCGTTTTTATTCCTGCGATGATGTAGCCGACCATGCCCGCGGTCAGTTCCTTCTGGGGTTCACGGCCCAGGCGAAAAACCCCGACCTCCTCGACGCGGTACGTCGTGCCCTGCGACATGAGCCGGATAGTATCGCCCTGCCTGACAGTTCCGTCAAACACGCGGCAACTCACGATGGTGCCCCTGAAGGAATCATAGTGGGCGTCGAATATAAGGGCCGTAAGCGGTTTGTCGGCATCTCCCTCCGGGGGCGGGACCCTTTCCACGATCGCCTTGAGGATGTCCTCGACGCCGGTGCCCTCCTTGGCCGAACACAGGATGGCGGTATCGGGATCAAGGCCAAGTTCATCGTCGATCTCGTTCCTGACACGCTCGACATCCGCGACAGGCAGGTCGATCTTGTTTATCACGGGGATGATAACAAGGTTGTGTTCAAGTGCGGCGTAGAGGTTCCCCAGTGTCTGCGCTTCTACGCCCTGCGCCGCGTCGATGAGGAGCAGGACCCCCTCACACGATGCAAGCGCCCGGGAAACCTCGTAAGAAAAATCGACATGGCCCGGGGTATCGATGAGATTGAGGTCATATTCAACGCCCTTCCCGTCAACATAGGGCAGGTCGACCGTCTGGCTCTTGATGGTGATGCCGCGCTCCCGCTCGATATCCATGTTATCCAGGATCTGGTCGCGGAACTGCCGGTCTTCCACCAGGTGCGTATACTGAATGAGCCGGTCGGCAAGCGTCGATTTGCCGTGGTCTATGTGTGCTATGATACTGAAGTTCCGTATATGTTTCATTTTTCCGGGGCTCACGAAAACCCCTTCCTGACCTGTTTACCTCTTGACGATCTCGACGTCGACCTCGCCGCCGAAAATCTCGGCGAGTTCCCTGTTGAGGCTCACTATGTCGTCTTCCTTCTCCGCTTCTATGACAAGTTCACGGTCGTCGAGGACCTTCAGTTTCCCGTACTTCTTCACGACCTCTATCACTTTCGCCGGGTCCGTCGTGACCCATCCCTTCATGCGTTTCACCAACTCTTCACCGTTGAAGGACCTTTCAATGGTGAGGTCCACCCTGCGCCGCTTCGCCTCCCACCCGACCTGTGCCGGCTGGGCAACCATGGGGGTCACGGGGTCATGCATAGCCGCGCACCGAAACCACAATTTTGCCCTGACCATATCACGTCCTCCTTTTCGAGCATTGAAGAAAAACAACATTAAATTAATGGTTTATAGGGATAAAGTCAATAATGGAGAAACCATAAGGCGTGAGAGCGTAAGGCGTAAGGCATTTCCTCCACTAATCATCCATACCCGAAGCCGAGCCTCTTTCGCCGTCATCCCGGTGCTTGACACCGGGATCCAAGGTTTTTCTTACAGGTATTTTGA
>ERZ1645192.1465-NODE-1465-length-19655-cov-6.410612_pt1 | contig 19655 bp, 13 predicted proteins | sample MGYA00575354_ERZ1645192 | MGnify/ENA primary metagenome ERZ1645192 (study PRJEB40844, sample SAMN11349763) | freshwater sediment metagenome | isolation source: river sediment | host: Sediment | place: India: Faizupur Khadar , New Delhi | collected 2017-02-21 ... | reverse complement strand
ATTCATGCCATTTATCAACGCAGATGAAATCATCAGGAATCATTCTCGCGGCGGCGATGTTTGTGTGCGGTGGGGCTTACGCGGATCTCACCGTGGACACGGCGCTGGTGCTCGGGCCCGTGAAGCCGATGCATGGCGTGAACAACGGCCCGGTCAAAGCGCGAGGTGACCAGACGCGCGGCAATTTTCCCGCGTATGCGGCGGCGAAGATACCTTTCGCGCGCACGCACGACGCATCTTTCTACTCGGCCTACGGCGGCGAGCACACGGTGGACATCACCGCGATCTTCCCGGACTTTTCGAAGGACCCGAACGATCCCGCTTCGTATGACTTTGTCGTGACGGACCATTATCTGAAGTCCATTCGCGAGGCCGGCACGGAGGTCTTTTTCCGTCTCGGGCAAAAGATCGAGCATGGCGTGAAGAAGTACGGCACGCTTCCGCCGCCGGACTTTGCCAAGTGGGCCGTTGTCTGCGAGCACATCATCCGCCATTACAACGAGGGTTGGGGGGACGGCTTCCGGTGGAACATCCGGTACTGGGAGATATGGAACGAGGCTGACCTTGACCGGGACGATTCCAAAAACAAGCGCTGCTGGGGCGGCACGGAAGCGGAGTTCTTTGAGTTCTATCGCATTGCCGCGAGCCACCTAAAGAAGAGCTTCCCGGAGTTGAAGATCGGCGGCCCGGCGATCGCCGGCAACCTGGGCTGGGCGGACCGCTTCCTGGCGTCGATGGCCAAGGGCGACCGCGTGCCGCTGGATTTCTTTTCCTGGCATATATACTGCACAAAGCCGTCGCAGATGACCGAGAGGGCCCGAAAAGTCCGCGAGCTTATGAAGCAACACGGATACGAAAAAGCGGAAAGCATTTTGGACGAATGGAATTACGTGCGCGGCTGGAGTGGAGAGTTTGTTTACAGCATCAGGACCATTATCGGACAGAAAGGCGCGGCCTTCACGGCTGCCTGCATGTGCGCCTGCCAGGACGCGCCGGTGGACATCCTGATGTATTACGACGCCCGTCCGACGGTTTTCAACGGTTTGTTCGACTACTACACCTTTGCACCGCTGAAAGGCTATTATCCGTTCCTCGCCTGGTCGAAGCTGGCCGCGCTGGGCACGGGGGTATCCTGCGCGATCACGGACGAAAAAGACATCTATGCGACGGCGGCTGTTAACAAGGAGGGCAAAATAGCGATGCTCGTGTGCCGCTATTCGGACGACGACAACGTCCAGGGCGCGAAGCCTTTGACCGTCCGTTTGAAGGAAGGCTCGCTGGAAGGCGCACGGTGCACGCTCACCGACTCCTCGCACACGTTCGCGGAAATCCCTGTGGCGGCGAAGGACGGCGTCCTGGAACTGATGCTTGAGCCGAACGCCTTTGTGCTGATCGAACGCTGATCAGCGGAAAAACCCCCATCAAAGGAGATGACTTGCGAGGGTTATACCCCGCTTTTTCTCTTCCCTCGATGCGCGGCCTGCGGATAGAATTGTCCCATGCCTGAGATAGCAGCGTTTGTTAACCGGGGCGCCGCAACCATCACGCCGGCCAACGCCGAGAGCGTGGTTCGCCATCTGCCCCAATGGAAACTGGAGTTCACGCAGATACATGAACCGTTGTTTCCACACCTGGCGGACCAGCTTGAATTTCTGGCGGATGTGGTTGAAGACATGGCGGAAGGCGCCTACAAGGATTTGCCGTACATAGCCTTTGCGCAGGCGGTTTTCGCGCTTATTTATTCCCACAAGAAAGTCGGAATCATTCCCGATTCCGTCTTGAACCTTGGACGCGCCGACGATTCGAGCGTTGTGCGAGCTGTTTTGATCCAGAACGAGAAGGCATTTAGCGCGTATGCCGCCGCACAGAATCGGGACTGGGCGTCCGTGACGACCCAGCCGTAAGCCGGCAGATTAGCATTCGACTTCCCATTCCGCGCTGCCATCATGCCTGCGTATGGTCGCGGGGAACGTCCCTCTCCAGTACTTGATGACCCTGCCTCCCCGAATGGCGGAGGCGTTGGAGGCTCTTGAACACAGGCATCGTCCCCTATGGTTTGCCTCTTCGGATCCTGAAGATCGTTCCCTTGGCTCGGGCGGGGGAACAACCAGCCTGCTGGTCGAGGCATGGAGGGCAACCGGAGGGGATCTCGGTTTCCGGGATTGGCTTCGGTCGAGCCGCAAGCTCGTGCTCCACGCCGGGGGTCAAAGCCGGCGTCTGCCGGCATACGCGCCCACGGGGAAACTGCTGATGCCCCTGCCGGTTTTCCGTTGGGGCCGGGGTCAAAGGCTGGACCAATCTCTCCTGGATGTGCAACTGCCCGATTACCAGCGGGTGCTCGAGCACGCGCCGGCGGGAACGGTCGCGATGATTACCAGCGGCGATGTGCTGCTGCGTTTTGCGGATGAGCTGCCGCCGTTTCCGCAGGTGGACGTGCTGGGCCTGGGCATGTGGCTCGCCCCGGAAAAAGCTTGCGGGTTTGGTGTCTTCTTCGCTCCGCGGCATCAGCCCTCGGCTCTCTCCTTTTTCCTGCAGAAACCTTCGCCCGAGGAGATCCGCTCTCTTGCGGGGGACTACCTGTGCCTTGTGGACACCGGGATGTGGCTGCTGAGCGAGCGGGCGGTGGCTGTTCTCATGAAACGTTCCGGCTGGGACGCCGGGGCCGAAGCCTTTGTGGGCGGCGCGCCCGCCTTTTACGAACTTTACTCGGATTTCGGGCTCGGGCTCGGGAGCGCGCCGACGAAAGAGGATCCTGAGATCAACGACCTGACGTGCGCCGTGCTGCCGTTGCCCGACGCGCGGTTTTTCCATTTCGGCGCTAGCGCGCAAATGATCGAGTCGGTCGCCGAACTCCAAACCCTGGTGGTCGATGAGACCAAGCTTGGTCATGCCGGCGCGCACGATCAACCGGGCCAGGTGACACAGAACTCGCGGTTTGAGGCAGCATTGCACCGTGGAAAAAATGATCGGCTCTGGATTGAGAGCAGCGTGATTGGGAGAGGTTGGAGGTTGAATTCGGAGCATGTGCTGACCGGGGTGCCCGAGAACGACTGGGAGATCTGCCTGCCGCCCGGGCGCTGCCTGGATTTCGTGCCCGTGGGCGAGGATCACTTTTGCATTCGACCTTACGGTTTTCGGGATCGGTTTTCGGGCGCGCTCGGGGCAAAGGAAACCCTTTGGATGGATGCGCCCGCATCCGAGTGGTTCCGGCGCCGCGGGATTGTGATGGAAATCGCGGGGCTGGATCCAAAGGGCGACATTCAGGAAAGCGCGCTGTTTCCTGTGATCAACCGGGAAAGGATTCAATCGCGATTCGTGCAGTGGCTTCTGGATGAACAACCCGTGGCCGACACCGGATTAGCCGCGCTATGGATGGCCGCGGAACGATTATCCGCCCGGCAAATTTCGGCCCGGATAAATCTTGCCCGTCTCTACAAGACCCGGAGAGACCTCCGCAACGAGTGCATCGCCCCGATGTGGCAGAACTTCAGGTCCAGTGTCTTCTTCCGTCTGGATCTGGAGTCCACAAGCCGGGCTTACGCGATGACGGCGCGGCCGCTGGTGGATGCCACCTTCAGTGAGAACGATGAGCCAATGCAGATCGTGCATGATCGGATGTTCCGCGCGGCTGTCCTGAGGCATCGGAACGAGCCGTCGTGGGAAAGATACGAGTCCGAGGCCTTTGCGGAGCTCCGCCGGGCGATCGTCCGGGAGGCGCAGCTTGCGCCGGCCGCACCGCACCGCGACGTCCAGGAAGATCAGATCGTGTGGGCGCGCAGCCCGGTGCGCCTGGACCTTGCGGGGGGATGGACCGATACGCCGCCCTACTGCCTGGAGAACGGGGGGCGGGTGCTCAATGTTGCAGTCAATCTGAATGGCCAGCCACCGATACAGGTTTTTGCCAAACTCTCGACAAAGCCTGAGCTGGTTATCCGCTCGATTGACCTTGGGCTCGAGGAGAGAGTCCGGACCTACCAGGAATTGGATACATTTGCCGAGCCCGGATCACCCTTTGCCCTGCCGAAGGCCGCGCTGGCTCTTGCGGGCTTTCTGCCCAGGTTTCACTCTGTCGGCGGGTTCAAATCGCTCGAGGCGCAAATGGAGGATTTCGGGGGAGGCATCGAGCTTTCTCTCCTTTCGGCTGTGCCGAAAGGCTCGGGCCTGGGCACGAGCAGCATTCTGGCTGCCACGGTGCTGGCGGCGCTGGGTGACCTGTGCGGATTGGGGTGGGACAAGACTGTTTTGTTCACCCGCACGTTGGCGCTCGAACAAATGCTCACGACGGGGGGTGGATGGCAGGATCAGGCCGGCGCCATTTTTCGCGGCATAAAGCTTATTGAGACCGCGCCCGGACTTGCGCAGACGCCCACGTTGCGGTGGCTGCCCGGCCATTTGTTCGACCGTGACTATGCCAACTCCGTTGTGCTTCTCTATTACACCGGCATCACGCGTCTGGCCAAAAATATCCTCGCCGAGATCGTGCGCGGCATCTTTCTCAACTCGCCCTCGCACCTGGGGCTTATCCGTTCCATTGGTGAGAACGCACGGTTTGCGGCCGAGGCCATCCAGAAATGCGATTACGATCTGCTCACCCAGGCCATTCGCAACAGTTGGCATCTGAACAAGGAACTTGATCCGGGAACGAACCCGCCCGAGGTGCAGGCAATCCTTGATTGCGTGTCGGGTTTTATTTCAGCGGCGAAGCTTCTGGGAGCGGGCGGCGGGGGTTACCTGCTGATGTTCGCCAGAGACCACGGAGCCGCGTTGCGCGCGCGCGAGGCGCTTGCGAAAAACCCGCCGAATCCGCGAGCGCGGTTTGTTGATCTGTCGCTCTCCGAGGCTGGCCTGCAACTCACCCGGAGCTGACCGCTCATATTCCGCCTTTGCGCGGGCCCGGGGGTGGGATATATAAAAACTGTGATAATTCGCTATTTCATCTTTCTTCTTGCCGTCCTGGTGGAGGGGATCATTGTTTCCGTCGCAGCCGCCGATTACGACCTCGTCATTCGCAACGGGCGCATTATTGATGGCACGGGCAATCCGTCTTTCACTGGCGATGTCGCAATCCAGTCCGGACGAATCGTCGCCCGCGGTAGCGTGGATGGCCAGGGCAGGGAGGAGATTGACGCCAAAGGCATGGTTGTGTGCCCCGGGTTCATAGATGTCCATACACATGCCGATGAGCTTGCGGAGCAACCGCTGGCCGAGAATTTCGTCCGCATGGGCGTGACGACAGTGATTGGTGGAAACTGCGGCAGTTCCGCCCTGAACCTGGCGCGCCTGTTTCAGCAGATTGAAGCCACAAACCCTGCTGTGAACTTTGCCACGATGATCGGCCATAACACCGTTCGGTCCAAAGCCATGGGGGGCAATTTCGACCGGGAACCCACCGCGGAAGAGATGGCGCGCATGAAGGAAATGGTTGTCCAGGCCATGAAGGACGGGGCCGTGGGGATTTCGACGGGTCTGATCTACATGCCCGGTGTTTTCGCGAAGACCGAAGAGATCATCGAGCTGACAAAAGAAGTGGCGCCGTTTGGGGGCATTTACGCCAGCCACATGCGGCACGAAAACGCAAAAATTCTCACGGCGCTGGACGAAGTGTTCCGGGTTGCCCGTGAGGCGGGTGTTCGGGCCGAGGTGTCCCACATCAAGCTTGGGAGCCCGGCCGCCTGGGGAAGGGCGGCGGAAGTCCTTGCATACATCGAGCGCGCCCGGGCCGATGGGCTGGACATCACCCAGGACCAGTACTCCTACACGGCATCCAGCACCGGCATCAGCCAGCTCATCCCCGAAAGCGCGCGCGAAGGCGGCAACCGGAAGTTCATCGAACGGATTTCGGACGCTGCAACAAGAGAGGCCATCAAGCGCGAGATGCTCGAATCCCTGCGCCGGAACAACCGCACGAATTACGCTTACGCTGTCGTGGCCTCGTATAGCCACAACAAGGCGATGAACGGCAAGAACATCGCGCAGGTGGCGCTGGCGTTGCGCGGCTCGGATTCCCTCGACGCGCAGATCGAGACGATCCTCGATATTCAGAAGAATGGCGGGGCCAGCGGCGTTTTTCACGGCATGAGCGAGGAGGATCTCCGCGTGTTCATGCGTCATCCGAACACCATGGTCGGGTGCGACAGTGGATTGCGTCAGTTCGGGGCGGGTGTGCCCCACCCGCGCGGTTACGGTAATAACGCCCGCATTCTGGGACGCTACGTGCGGGAACTCAACATTCTGAGGCTCGAAGACGCTGTTCGCAAGATGACCAGCCTGCCTGCAACCACGTTCCGACTCAAACATCGCGGCTTGCTCGTCGAGGGCTTTTGGGCGGATGTGACCATCTTTGATCCCGCGCAGGTGCGTGACACTGCCACGTTTGAAGATCCGCACCACTACCCCGAGGGCATTCCTTACGTCCTGGTCAATGGGAGGGTGGTGCTTCGGAATGGAGAGCATACCCGCGCCAGTGCCGGCCAATGTCTGCGCAGAGGGGCGTGAGCAAAGAGGGGCTCGTCAGCCCAGGAATGCGGCTGGCCCGCGTACTTCTTACCTTCTAAACCGGAGCGCCGACATCATGTCGGCTTAAACCGCCGCAACGTCCAAAGCCCGTACGATGTCGGCGTTTCGTGCGGAGTATGAGATGCCTGGGCTAGGTGTGAGACTGCACTCCGTCATTTTGCCGGATCTTTGCCAGGAGCGCGTCGCGTTCCTGAGCCCCGCTGCCTCCGCAACACTCGCTGGAGGCTTTGGGCATCGGAAGGGTCCCGGTTGCGGCGGCTCTCGCCCGGGACAAATGCCCTTTACCTATTGAAGCGCCATTGAACGCATTGACGGAAAGGCCGTGCGCCGCAGGTTTGGGTTTTGGCCAGAAGTTGTATTTAAAATTCTTCCAATGGTCGCCGGCTTGGTAGTTGGTGCCGAGCGCCCCGCTGGGGTCGTAGCCGCAATGCACCATGCAGTTCTCGCAGCGGGGATCCCTCGCAACTCCGTTGACCACGCCGTATTTTTCCCAGTCCACCTTTTCCAGCATCTCTCTGTAGGTGGGATAATGGCCGTCGGTCATGAGGTAGCAGGGCGCTTTCCAGCCCCTGATGTTGCGGGTGGGGATTGCCCATGCGGTGCAAGTGAGCTCTCGTTTGCCTGCCAGGAATTCCTGGTAAACAGGCGTGCCAAAAATCGTGAATTTCCTGCTCCACTCCTGTATTGCGGCAAACTTCTCGCGCGTCAGGGCGCGTGTCAGGAAGAAATCCTCGGGTTTTTTCCCAAGCCGTTTCATCATGTCCTGCTTGGCCGCGTCAAAATCATAGCCGGGCGAGATCGTGTGGCCATCCACTCCCAGGGCGGAAAAAAAGGCGAACATATCCTCGATTTCGCGCACATTGGTCTCCCGGTAAACGGTGGTGTTCGTGGCCACCTGGAACCCGAGTATCCTGGCCATTTTAATGGCCTGCACGCATTCCCTGAACACGCCCTCGCGCTCCACGACCAGGTCGTGGGTGTATTCGAGACCGTCCACGTGCACATTCCAGTAGAGCCACTTTGAAGGCCGGATCACAGGACGGTCATCGCTCTGGCCCTTGCGAATCAGTTCGAGATCCTTTTCGGTGACGAGCTCTGCGTCCAGCAGTCCCTTCAGGAGAGATTCGCTTGAAGGTTTGTAGGTGGCCGCCAGGTAATCCCGGAGCTTCTTGCGCATGAACACGCCGTTTGTGCAGATATACACAATGCGTTGTTGCTGAAGCAGGCCGGCAACGAGTTCTTCGATATTCGTGTAAATCAGCGGTTCTCCGCCGCAGATGGACACCATCGGGGCATCGCAATCCCGTGCGGCGGCAAGGCAGTCCTCGAGGCTCATCATGTCCTTGAGACTGGTCGAATATTCCCGAATCCGGCCGCAGCCGGTGCAGGTCAGGTTGCAGGTGTGGAGCGGTTCAAGCTGGAGCACCAGCGCAAAGCGCGGGGTGCCGCGCATTTTGTGTTGGATAAGGTGTCGTGCAATCTTGAGGCTTAACGCTAGCGGGAATCGCATATCTGCCGGTGTGTGAACAGCGCCACTTTAGAGCCGCGCAAATTGGTTTGTGTCTGACAGCACCGCTGGAAGGCTGTCGTCCGGCGCCTGGGGACGGGCGTCATTCTTAAGCAGGCCCTGGATAAGGAAGCTGGCGGGGGAGATGCCTTGGTGGGCATTGATTCCGCTGCACGCTGTCATGAAGGCTGTCAGCAGGCACAAAAACATCCCAATCGGAATTTTCCGATTTAATTTCACTAAACAACACTATAAAGTGAAGTGTGCGCAGTGCAACAAGTAATTGGCCCTTTGGGTATGTGTTCCGGGCTCTCCCGGCGGCCCTGGCCTGCCTGATCATCTGCGCCGGCTACGCGGGCCAGAGCGAATGGCGGCGGCGGGCCGAGGTTGCCTTCTCGCTTGCGGATGACCGTGCAAAAGCGGCTCCAGCAGACATTGAGGCGCAATCGCAGTTTGCCCGCGCCGCATACGAGCTGGCCGAGTATTCCACCAATGCCACCGAACGGGCGACGCTGGCGAACCTGGGGATCAAGGCCGCGCGAGCCGTGATTAAAGCCATGCCCAGCCTCGCGTCGGGTCACTATTACCTTGCCATCAACCTGGGCCAACTGGCGCGGACGCGTTATTTGAGCGCCCTGAAGCTTGTCGGACAAATGGAACGGGAATTCCTCAAAGCGCGGGAGTTGGATCCCGGATTTGACTACGCGGGCGCCGACCGCAGCCTTGGGCTGTTGTATCGGGATGCGCCGAGTGTGGGCAGCATCGGAAGCCGCCGCAAGGCGCAGCACCATTTTTCAAGAGCCGTGGAACTTGCGCCGACATACCCCGGCAACCGGCTGTTCCTGATCGAGTCGCTGCTCAAGTGGGGCGATCGCACCGGAGCGAGCCGCGAGTTCAAGGAGCTTGAGGCCGTGTGGGACAAGGCGCGGAAGGAACTTACCGGCCCGGAGCGCCAGCCGGACTGGGCGGATTGGGAGGCGCGCAAGGAAAAGGTTGCAGAGCGGCTCCATCGCGGCTTGCCCGGCATCAAGAGTCCGCGGGACAGATAGGAAAAGGCCGCGCCCCGGCTTCAAAACAGCGCCTTGCCAACGATGCGTTCGCGTTTGGCGCGGCCGAATGTGTGGTCTTCCGCAGGCATGGAACGATTATCCCCCACCACGAAGTATTCATCCGGGGCGAGTGTCACGGGGGCTCTGTTCCACGTGCTGGGGAACTTGATGTATGGCTCGGGCAGGACCTGGTCATTGATGAGCGCTTTGCCGTTGCTGAAGGCCACGGACTCGCCCGGGAGGCCGATGACCCGTTTTAATAGCATGACATGCCGTCCGGCGTAGCGAATGGCGACAACATCGCCGCGGCGGGGTTCGTGAGAAAGGTAGGCGAGGCGGTTGATGAAATTGACACCGTTCTCCCTATAGGTGGGGAGCATGCTGCCGCCCTGCACCCGGACCGGGAGCAGCACAAACCGGCTGCCGAGGAACAGAACCGCCACCCAAAGCGCAATCCGCACCAGCGTCCACCTGGGGTTGCGCCCGATCAGAATCCTCCGGGCCAGGCCCGGCGCGGGGGTTTCCTCGAATTTAATCTCAGCATTCAAGCTGCTGAGTAGATACCACAAGGGCCGAAGACCGCAACGCGGCTGTTCCGGTTACGCATATCAATTTCGCAATACGCGTATTGAAATCCACGGGGCGCGCTTTATAGTCCGGTTGTTTTGTTACGTTCACCACCATGAGCGAATCGAGTGATGCCGGGCCCTGCTGGGATATTCAGCAGGCGCGCAATCTTTATAACATTCAACGTTGGGGGGCGGGCTACTTTGACATCAACGAAGCGGGTCACGTTATTGCCAAGCCGCAGCGTGATGACGGCGCGTCCGTTGACCTGACAGACGTCATTGAGGAGGCTCGGGCTCGCGGGTTGCGTTTTCCCGTGCTGGTCCGGTTTCAGGATATTCTGCGGCATCGTGTGGAGCACATCAACAAGGCCTTTCGCAACGCGATTGCCGAATTTGACTACAAGGGCCAGTACCAGGGCGTGTTCCCGATAAAAGTGAACCAGCTTCGCGAGGTGGTGGAGGAGATTCTCGACGCCGGGAAGCCCTATCATTTCGGGATCGAGGTGGGGAGCAAGCCGGAACTTTTTGCCGGGCTGGCGCTGCAAAGCGAGGTGGGGGATCTCATCGTGTGCAACGGCTACAAGGATGCGAGCTTCATCCGGATGGCGCTGCTTGGGACCAAACTCGGCAAGAAGGTGATCATGGTGGTCGAGAAGCTCGAGGAGTTGAGGCAGATCATTTCCATTTCCCGCCAGATCGGGGTCGAGCCCCTGGTAGGTGTGCGCGCGCGTCTGCTGAGCAAAGGCGCGGGCAAGTGGTCGGAAAGCGCCGGTGAAAACGCCAAGTTTGGTCTGAGCACCTCTGAACTGCTGGCCGCCACCGAGATGCTCCGGCAGGAAAAACTCGAACATTGCTTCAAGCTGCTCCACTTTCACATCGGGTCGCAGGTTCCGGATATTCTCATTGTGAAACGCGCTGTGCAGGAAGCCGCCCGTTTTTACGCCAAACTCTGCAAGATGGGTTTCAAGATCGAATATATGGATGTTGGCGGCGGATTGGGCGTGGACTATGACGGCAGCCGCTCGGCGTTCGACAGCTCCACCAATTACACGCTGCAGGAGTATGCGAACGACATCGTGTATTACATCAGCGATGTTTGCGCTGCGGAGAATGTCCCCCACCCGAACATCATCAGCGAGAGCGGCCGGGCAACGGTTGCCCACCATAGCGTGCTGCTGGTCGAGGTTTTCGGGTCCATCGCCAGGATACGCCCGGACCAGCCATCCACGTTTGGCGAAAACGAGCATCCCCTCGTGCGCGAGTTGCTGGACATCCGCAAAAACCTGCCCAAGCTCAACAAGCTGGAGGCCTACCACGACGCTCTTGAGCGCAAGGAGGACGCGCAGCACATGTTCACGCTTGGGATGCTGGATCTGCCCGACAAGGCAAAGATCGAGAGCCTTTACTGGGAGATCGGCAGCGCCGTGGTGCAAAGTTTTGCCGGCCAGGCTTACATCCCCGAGGAGATCCGCAAGCTCGAGGACAGTCTTGCAGACCAATACATGTGCAACTTCTCCGTGTTCCAATCGTTGCTGGACCACTGGGCCCTGGGGCAGTTGTTTCCCATCATGCCCATCAACCGGCTCAACGAGCGGCCCACACGCGAAGGCACGCTGGTGGACATCACGTGCGATTCAGACGGCCAGGTCAACAAGTTCATTGATCTGCGCGACGTTCGGGACACTCTGCCCCTGCACCAGCTTATCAACAACGGCAACGGCATGCCCGAGCCTTATTACCTCGGTTTCTTTCTCATGGGCGCCTACCAGGATATCATGGGCGACCTGCACAACCTCTTCGGCAGGGTCAACGAAGTCCACGTATTCCTCGATCCCGACGAGCCGGCGGGCTATTACGTCGAGGAGATTATCGAGGGGACGACCATTTTCCAGGCGCTGGATTCTGTCCAGTACGACGAAAAGGAGTTGAAGCGGCAAATGAAAGCGCAAGTGGACGAGGCCATCAAGAGCGACCGTTTGAAACCCTCCGATGCGATGCGCCTGCTGGATGATTACGAACACGGCCTCAAAGAGTACACCTATCTGAATTTCTGACCGATCTTGCTCCCAATCCCGAATTGATGCGCTCTCTGGGCCGTTTAGTGAGAGGGCTCTCGGCGCTTTTCTGGGGATTGCCCGCAGCCCTCGTGATCTGCTTTCACACAGCCAGGTCCGATGGAGCCACCAGCTACGGCATCCTGCCTCCCCTGGTGGCCACCGCAGTGCTTCTTTATGGGCTATGGTCTATGGGTGATTTCCAATCCCAGGAGCGGGTGTGGCGCCGGGCGCTGGACTACGCCATGCTGCTGGCGCTCGTGAACATGGGCTTGAGCCCGTTCCTGTATTGGTGGAGCCGGGTGCCCGCGAACATGTTCTTTTTTGCAATGACGATCGCAGCTATCATTAATGGCCTGCTGTTCCTGGGCTGCCTGAATATCGCGCTGCAACGGCTCGGGGCCATGCTGCCGGACGAAGCGCTCCGCATAGAGATCCGGCAGTTTACCGCGTTGAATTTGAACATGCTCGGAATCACGGTGATGCTCGTGTGCGGCCACCTCGTGTTGACCAGGATCAGGACTGTTCCGTTGTGGCTGGCAGTGCTGGAGAGAGCCATCGAGCGGGGAAGCTTCTGGTTTCTCATCCTGCTGGTGCTCCTGCCATTGGCAATGACCATGGCGCTGCTCTGGAAGACCAAGGAGGTTATCCTCGAGAGCATCTTCGGGACAAAGCGGTAGGTGCAGCGTTCCGCGATGTTCCGGGTGGCAGCGCGGTTACAAACCCAATTTGCCCAACTCCGCCTGCAGCGCAGCTTGAAAATCCTGAATGTCGGCGGCTGCGGGACGGTAGCCTTGTTGTTGCGTGGCTATTCCAAGTCGTCCGGTCTCGTCCATGTACCACTCGGCTTTCTGCCCGTCCGAAAACACAACCTTTCCGCTGACCAACGCACCCGGGCGGGTCAATTGATCCACGGACACATGAACGCCTGCCGCCGCCGGGGGCTCGGGAGCGGGTTGTTGTTGTCCGGTGCCTGCCGGCGCGGCCAGGGTGTCCGGTTTCGAAACCGGCGCGGGTGCGGGATCAACCGGTGTCAACTTGAGGTCATCCACCAGCAGGCGGACCTCCATGTACGTCATCTTCATCCCAAACTCGGAGATCAGCCGATTCTGGACCTCTGAAAGCTTCATGCCTTGTTTGATCCATTCACTGACCTTCGCGCGTTGTGTTTCGTCCAGTTGCATATTCGGAGCAGAGAGTCTTCGCGTTAGGGGCGCGCAGTTCAACACTTTTCTCGAAAGAAAGCGTTATTCATGGGAGGCATTGCGACGCGTTGGCTTGCCCCGTAATCCAATCGCCACCCGCCCGGCATGGGAAAAATATTGTCCAATCACGATTCCGGCGGGTTGGCCTCCACCGGAAGTTTCTTCATGTGGCGATGCACAAAGAAGTAATACATGCCGCCGAGCACGAGCATGCCGCAGCCCAGCCAGAGTGAGATCCGGTGCAGTTGGCCCGCCATGAGTTTTTCGTCCTGCCCCATTTTGATTCCCACGTAGGCGAGCACGGCGCACCAGATGAATGAACCTGCCAGGGTGTAAATCGAGTATTTCTGAAAGTTCATGCGCACAACCCCCGCCGGTATGCCGATGAGGTGGCGCACCACCGGCAGCAATCGGGAGACAAAAATGCCCACAGACCCGTAATGGGCCGCCCATCGTTCAGCTCCCACAATCTTCTCGGGCGTAATGAAGATGTATTTGCCATAACGCATGAACAGCGGCCTTCCCGCAAGGCGCGCCGCCCAGTACATCACAGAGGCGCCAATCCACGAGCCAATGGTGCCGGCAAGGATGATCCCCCAGATCGAAAACTTCCCGCTGGTATGCGCCAGGTGCGCTGCGGGGGGGATCACCACCTCGCTCGGCAGCGGCACAATCGAGCTTTCAACGGCCATCAAAAGTGCGATCAGCGGATAACCGCCCGTCTCGAGCGCGCCCATATACCAGTCGATCAGTGCTTTAAACATGCGCCATACTTATAACCCAAAACACAGAATCTGAAAACCACAGTTTCAAGGGGCGCATCACGGGGAGAAAGCCGTCCCTGAAAGGTTGTCACCACAGGGGCGGCCCGTCGCACAGGGAAAAATAAATGCCATCTGCCACCCCTCCGGGCGGTGGCAGATGGCACAACGCCGTTAACCTATGGGATTCTCCGGGCGCGGAAGAATCTGTGGTCGCTCAAGGTGTTTGTGTAGAGGAAGCTCGTCGTCGGAGCGGTCATTTCAAGATCCAGGATATGATCCCAATTTGCCAGGTCGAATGAGGCCTGGATTTCGTTCACGCTGCCTTCGTCACCAGAGAGAGCGAACCTGAACACGTTGCCTCCGAGGTGTTCCGGTGACCCCGCCGTGAAGACAGGGTTGGTTACGGCAGTCGAGAGGAAGCCGAGCCAGAGTTGGGTATCGGACGGGCCGCTGGCGATGCTGTATCCAAAAAGGGATTGCTCGGCAGGGCCGTCGATCGTCGATATGGAGCCGCCGAGCGCGATCGTGCCTGAGGAGGCCGCACGCGCCGCCGCGACGAACCTCGAATTCAAGGCAATCGCGGACATGGGACTGTTTTCTGTGACGAATACGTTGCGTCCGCCAAAGAACACACCATCGGCAAGATCGTTATAGATTTGCACCTTGCCGGTTCCTCCGGCGATCAGTTCGGCGGTGGGGGTGACAACATCGTGGAGCACGTAGTTCTCCCAGCCGCTGGGGCTTGCGCCACTAAACGGATTCAGCAGCAGTTGCGCATTGAAAAGGGTATCGCCGAGAGCGGGGAGCGCAAACGCAAACCAGTTGCGGTGCGTGCCAACGCTTGCAACATAGCCTGCAACATAGTTGGCAGAGCCTGGGTCGTGGTACCCGGAACTAGAGTACCAGCCATGGTCCAGCGCATTAATCACCGTGGATGTGCCGAAGGTAATCCGAAGCTGAATGTCCTCCGGACTGCTGCCGCTGAACCGGAAGAAGCTTCCGCTGCCCGCGCCATCCGTGATGGGAATGGATCCGCCGAGGGCGATCTGGCCGCCGCTGGCCAGGGTGGCGGCGGTGAGAAAGCTGCCGTTGAGCGGGATGATGGCCTTTTGGGCGGTCTCAATCACAAAGATGTCGCGCACCCCGTAAACGACGCCATTCGCGAGATCGTTGTAGATGCCGGTGAGTCCGGCACCTCCGGCTCTCAGGGTGGCGATCGGTGTGGAGACATGCCGCAGGACGTATTTTTCGAAGCCCGCCGGGAGCAGATTCGTGTAGCAGTTGATGATCAACTGCGCATCCACAATATTCCCACTGCCGATCGGGACATTGAAGACGATCCAGTTCCGGTTGCTGCCGCTGCCCCCGGTCATGTAGTTCTGATTGCCTGGCGCATGGGTTCCGGTGTAGTCGTACCAGCCCCGGTCGGTCGCATTGACGGTAACAGACTCGCCCGGCACACCCCATACTGTGAGCACGACATCGTTTCCGGTGCCGCCGCCATAATCCACCCGGAACGTGTAGCCGCCGGCGGTGAACGTCGATTCATCGGGCAGACCGAGGAAGGTCCCGGTGATTGGACTTGCCGGAACATCGTCCATGATCGTGAAGGTGTCGCCAATGCCGGGGTCAGCGACAAAACCCGTGGTGACATGCAGCGCCGCGCTTCCCAGATTGTTTGTGCCCAGGATGCGCAGTTGGTCGAAGTTGCCGCTGGCGGGCGGTCCGTTCAACTCGACAATAAAGTTACCCGAGGCTGCGAGGGTGAGATTGCTGCACGTCAGTCTCCCGGTGCCTGCGCCGGGCGAGAGGTTTCCGGAGCAGAGAATGTCGCCGACGGTTCCAATGCCCTGGAGAGTGCCGCTGGCGCCAATAGAAACGGCGCTTTGCGGCTGGATACCGTTCACTGCAAGCACTCCGGAGGTGACGGTTGTTATCCCGGAATAGGTGTTCGAGCCCGATAATGTCATCGTGCCGGTGCCGTTCTTGAAGAGCCCGCCCGAGCCGCTGATCACGCCGCTGAAGAATGTCGAGGCATTGTTCTGGCCGGGGCTGATGCTGGCGGTCCCGAGCTGGACGTTGCCTGTTCCTTCCAGTGAACCGAGGTTTTCGCCGATGTTGTTCAAATCGTAGAGACCATCCGAGTGAATCGTGACCGCGACGGTGTTCGGGAGTTGGGGCGCGACCGCATTCCGGACGATTGCAGTGTTGGCGCTGCCGGAGCCGTCACCGATGATGAGGTTCGATACCAGGGCGCCATTGGACACGGTTTTGCCAAGGATCAGGGCGCCGTTCGGTACACGAGTTGTGCCTGTGAATGTATTGGCGCTGGCGCCTTCAATATACAGAGTGCCGTTTCCCGGTGATCTGCTGAACCCACCCGGTCCGCTAATAACGCCGAGCAACCGAAGATGAGTGCCGGCTCCGTAAGGCGCGATTGTGGTGTCGGCGTTGAGGGTAATCGGGCCCGTCCAGAGATTTGTGCCCACAGTTTCCGCGTCCAGAGCGCCCCAGTTCGGAAGGGCGCCCACCCCGTTGAGCGCGAGGGATTCATTGGTAACGCCAAAATTGCCCTCGAGGACCAGGCTGGCGTTGTTGCTGACGACCGTTCCCGCCGCCGCAGATCCCAGGCCCAAAGCATTGTTGATCCAGAGGAACCCGTTTTCGACGATGGTGAGGCCATCGTAAGTGTTTGCCTGTTTCAGAGTAGCCGCTCCGGAACCTATCTTGCGCAATCCATGGGGAACGGCGGCGATGTTGTTCACCGGTCCGTTAATGTCCAGCCGGTTGAAGATCGCGGAATCGGGCACGTTTATGGTGGCGTCTGTTTGAAGGTCAAGCTGGTTGATCTGTGCCGAGCCTGAAGTGGACAAGGCATTGATAACTCCTGGCGCAAACAAAATGAGGCGGCCGAGGACCTGGCCGTTGTAGATGTCCAGCGTGCCGATCCCGTCATAGTACGTCGCCAGATTCATCACAGCCGTGTTTCGGAGCACCACTGTTCGGCCGTTGGGGATCTGATTCGGCGCGAGGTAACGGACGGTTGCCGCGTTGGTGTCGGCGTCGAGAACGGTGAGGTTGCCTGGGATTGCAGAGTCAAACGGGGTTTTGCCCAGCTCAAGGGTGCCCCTGTAAACGCGCGTATCGCCCGCATAGGTATTTCCGGTGCTGCCCGCGAGAACGAGTTTGCCCTGACCATCGAAGTCCAATCCTCCCGTCCCGCTAATCGAGCCGAGCAGTTGCAGCGTGCCACTCGAGTTTTGGACGTAGATGACGCTGGTTTCGTTTAACGTAACCGGGCCGGTCCAGATGTCTGTGGCCCCGCTGGTGATGGTGTGCAGGGCGCCGGCGTAGTATCCGTGCCCGTTTAAAGTCAGCGCCTCATTGGTTACGGCTATTGGGCCGCGCAATAATAGAGTGGCTCCGTTGCTCACAATGGTGCCTCCATCCGCCGTGCCGAGCGCCGTGTTATACCATTCTGCCCAGAGAGCGCCCTCGCGGATGATGGTGAGCCCCGTATAGCTGTTGGATGCTCGTAGAAAAAGACCATGGTTCCCGGCCTTAATCAGGTCATAAGCTCCGCTCACTTTTGCGGTAATGAAGAGGTCGTTTGTGACGTAGAAAGTGGAACTGGAACGCAGGTTAAGGTTCCCTTCGATATAGGGCACGCCGTTTGTGGCATCGCTGGACCATGTCCTCACCGGCTGAACCAGGTCGAGAGTGCCATCACCGGTCGCCACGCGCCCCGCGCCGTCGCACGAGATCGGCCCCATGTAATCGTAAAACCCGTTCAAATCCAACAGGCCCGTGTTTCGAACAATGACGGGCACGCCTGTCTGGATGCAGTTACCGACGATTTCCCGGACAATATCCGCATCTTCGCCGCCCCAACCGTCGCCGATGGTCAGGCTGCTGGAGCTGTAGATCGCGCTTGTCTTGCCCAACTGCAACTCGCCTTCGTTGACGGTTGTGGCTCCCTCGTAGGTATTGGCGCCTGATCCGGAGTAAATCAGCGTGCCCGGACCCGTCTTTGTGATGCCGCCGGCGCCGCTGATCACTCCGATGATGTTCCAGGTCGCATTCGTCTGCACCTCGATCGTGCAGTCCGCCAGCAGCACGACGTTGCTCTTCCAGATGGAATCCGTGCTGGCCGATACCCGGATCAGAGTTCCAACGATGCTGTTTGTCAGCCATTTGTTTGTGATTGTGGCCGTGTCGAGCCTGAGGTCGCCTCCATCGAGGGACAACCCGGCAGTGCCGCTGCCCAGTGGCGCCGGGCCGGCGGCGTAAAGCCAGCCATTGCTGACCGCTGTAAAGCCGGTGTAGGTATTAGTTCCGGCAAGGCGCATCTCCCCGCTTCCGGTCTTGATGATGCCCGCACCGGCGCTGCCGCTGACATTCGCGAGGATGCTCAGCTCGGGCGAGACGAAATTATTCGGGACAACACTGAAAGTGCGGGTGGATGCGCCGAGGGACAGGTTCCCGATGATGCTGGCCGAATTCCTTTCCAATATCCCGGTATAGCTGGCGCTTGCGCTCACGTTGCCCCCGAGGGTCAGGGTTCCCGTGCCGGTATCCACATCACCGCCACCGCTGAGCGTCAGAGACCCGATCGTCTCGTTTGCCGATTCCAGCACCAGTTTGCCCGAGGATGTTGAGGTTCCGTACACGGTGATGTTTGCCGTGTCGGGAATCTCATTATTCTCACTCGAAACGATGAGGGAAGCTCCGGCGCTGATGAAAGCGTCTCCGGTGATCATGTTGACGGAGCCTCCCGCGCCATCGTTGAGAGTCAGGGCGCCGGCGAGGACGTAAGTGGAACCCAAGTAGGTATTTGCGGTCAAGCCGCTCAATAGCAACTCGCCGGAGCCTGATTTATAGAGATTTCCCGTGCCGCTGATCAGGCCGTTGGGGTAGCCGATCTCCATGAGGCCGGCAGCAACTGTCACCTCATTGGTCAGGTTGTGCCCGTTCAAGTTGATGCTGCCGGAAACCAGCAGCGGCCCCCCCGCCGCAGAGGCCTTGAAACTTTGGGCTCCCGCCAGGATGAGTGCCAAATTCACCTGGTTGGCACTGGTGCTGTCGCTCACCAGTCCAGTGCCGCCGGCGGACCCTATCTGGATGCTGTTGCCGTCGAGCTTGTAGCCGCTTGCCCCGGTCGTGAACGTGATCGAGCGGAATGCCGTGCCGTTCGCGTAGTTGTTTGTGTTGATCAGGCTGGTCGGATCGACGCTGGCATTCGCCTGGAAAATGAGGTCGTCGCCCGCGTTTGGGGCCGATCCGCCCTGCCAGTTTGCCCCGTTTCCCCAGTAATTGTTCGAGCCCATGCCTGTCCAAAACTTAATGACGCCGTGGGCGACCTGCACATTCGCAAACAACACGAGAACCGCGCCTGCGAAGCATTGGCGCCATGCCGGGCAGCAAGGCCACGTTTTCTTTCGCGTAGGCACGGACGATGCCGCTGGCAGCGGCGCAACGGGATGGACGGATAATGTGCCGGGGAGGTTGGTCTTCATAGTTGTTGGATGGTTGGCCCTGGCCCGATTGAGAAGACCCCGACATGCACGGCTGCATCCTACGCAAAAACCCGGCACTCGATAATCATTCTCTACAGCCTAGGTATTACAAGGCGAACCCTATTCCGGCAGTTGATGCGTGTCAATAACCAATTTGGGCCAATTCGCCCCGGTGCTGCCCGTCGGGTGGGGAACGAGCTTTACTCGCACAGAGGTTTGGATTACGCTCATCTTATCATGAACCGGTTGCCCCTGCTATTTGCATGCTGGGTGCTGTTGTTCTCGTCGTTTCTATCAGCCCATGCTGCCGCGTTTGTTCCCGTGTCGCATTCCGTCCTGCCGGCTCGCAACGGAGCTTCGGGCGATTCCTCGGCTCCGGTGATGACTCCGGACGCGCGCTTCGTGCTGTTTGCGAGCACGGCAAACAACCTGGCGACTGCGCCAAATGGCAGCCCTGTGGCCGCAACTTTTCCGG
>ERZ1645192.1463-NODE-1463-length-19662-cov-6.581731_pt1 | contig 19662 bp, 19 predicted proteins | sample MGYA00575354_ERZ1645192 | MGnify/ENA primary metagenome ERZ1645192 (study PRJEB40844, sample SAMN11349763) | freshwater sediment metagenome | isolation source: river sediment | host: Sediment | place: India: Faizupur Khadar , New Delhi | collected 2017-02-21 ... | reverse complement strand
ATCGTCCGTTTATCAAATAAAGAAGACCAAAATTATCTTCTAATCTTGGTCCGCAGTTTTTCCCATCGGATTAACTTTTTGATGACATTTTTGGCCTTGTCAATTTTGGCCTGCCGCTTTTTCTGCTTCTTTTCTTCGTCGCTGGGCTGGCAGTATTCGACTAGCAATTGCTCAAACGGCATGGTATCAAAGTCGCGGAAGAACTCGTCGCGGCGCTTGTTGGGCTTGGTACTGTGCGTGGCCGCCACGTTGTATTTGGCCGATTGCCTGAGGTCGCTGTCGATGACGGTCAGATTCGGGCGGATGCGGTCAAACAGCTTTTCGCCCTGCGGCGAATTGACATAAATCAGCGAAATGCCTTTATCGTCCGAAAAGTCCGGGTGCATGTGCTCCACACCCCAAAAATCCGCCACTGTGATGTCGGCTTTGCGGTGCAGTGATTTTTCGGTACAGCGATGGCACGCCGGACGTAAATATAGGTTTCTGAGGAACCCAAACAGGTATGGGTCATCGTCCATAGTGCGCAGTTGATCTTTCCCGTCAGCAAAATCGAACTTTACCGAGAAATCCCGCCAGCCTTTGGTCTTGTCCCGAAAATCCACCTTCTTTATCTCGGCCGCCTTTTTCTCGTGGGTGTAGGCCACGTATTTGGCCCACATCTTGGGCGAAGGCACACCGTGACAGATGTTTTCCATGGTGTACAGGTTGTTGTAGGGTTCTTCGTGAAAATGGCTTAAATAATTATATACCCCTGCAATCTGGCAGGGCGTCGCCGTAAACAGTACCGGCCGTCCTGCGTCCAGAAAGCTTCGAAGCTGATGATGCGCGTCCTTCACCTCGGACTGCACATATTTTGAGCCGCGGTATCGGCTGATATCCTCTTTTTTCTCGATGTAGCTGTGCTTCACATTGAAATCATCGTCGTATTCCACGCCGAAGACCACGCCGCCGTCTTCCAGAACCGCTTCAGCCAGCGCGGTGAAAACGCCGCCCGAAGAACTGGCCGCACGAACGGCTTCGTCCCTGTTTTTGGCAGCAAAAGCAACGGGATTATTATCCGGTTCATATTTATTGATGACATGGCAGGAGATGATGCAGGCACAGCACTCGATACACCGGTCAAAATCGACCTTGGGGTACCAAAAACCTTCCTCATCGGTCTCCATGCTGATGCACTTGACCGGGCAGACGTTTTTACAGGCGTAACAGCCACTGCAGTCCCTTTTGTCCTTGATGACAATCATTTTTTCGCTCTCCACAGAATCTTCTTCAAAAAGCCGCCAAAATTCTCTTTTTCGTATTGGTTAAAGATGAATATATCCGCTATCACAAAGTATATCACACAAAATGCGATCATTTTAATCAGGAGGAAATACCATTCGGTGACCAGCCACAGTCGGTTCAAAAAGAACGTCGCAATGCCCACCGCGAAGATAGGCGGCGACATGCTCAAGATGACTTTAAAGAAATGTCCGATATTGAGGCCGATTTTCTTCTGATAATAGATATTGATGATAATACACTGACCCAAAATCAGTGAAGCCGCTGTGGCCGCCGCCGCGCCGTATCCGCCGTATAGTTTGGCCAGCGGGATGGAAGCGGCAAAGTTTAAAACCGCAATGATGATATAGACGATGGAGCGAAACGCGTGTTTGTTCTTGGCCTGCAAAATCGAGATGCCCGTGTTCTGAATGAGCGGGATGACCAGCGGAATCATCACGATGAGTGAAAACGCGTAGGCTTCCATATACCCTTCGCCCGCCCAAAGCCGGATGAACTCCTGTCCGAAGATGATGAAACCCGAAAGAATCAGCATGATGATGATGTACTGGATGCGGCCGATGCGTAAGAATATGCCGTTGATTTCCTCCATGTCTTCGGTCTTGGCCGATATCGCCGTGATTTTTGGCAGGAAAACCGAAGCGATATTGGACGAAAAGTTGAGATAATAGCCGTTGATGGTGGCCGCGATGCCGTACACGGCCGCCGCCTCAGCGCCCGCCACCGCCGCCAGAATCAGCGTATCCGTCTTCCAGTAGATGCGGTCCATGATGAGATTTAAAAAGATGAAGAAAGCAAACGCAGTCAGGGAGTTCAGCAGGGCTTTATCAAAATAGTGAAGCTTAATTTTCATTTTTAGATTAAACTTGGCATAGAATATCCGCGCCAGAATGGCGATGAGGTTGATCACCGTGTGAACGATGACCACCATCATGATGCTCTGGGTGTAGAGTAGCACCACATAGACCAAAGCCAGACTGCTGACGGACTTAACAATCTCGATTATCCGCGAAAAAACGAATCGCTCATGCGCCAGAATAGCCGCCGTATATACGCTGGTTGTAATGGACATCACAAAGTTGATCATCATGATGATGAACATCTTTTTGGATAATATCAGTTCGGCCGCAGTGAATTTGGCGCTGTAGAAGACGTCGATGAGCGGATACAGGCCGAAGCCCACCGCCACCGCCAGAAGGCCGATGGCGCCGTAAATCAGTGTACCGATGGCCAGTGTATTCTCCTGCTTTTCCTTGTCATGCAAAGTCAGATCGCGGGTATAGTAACGCGTAATGGTGCCGGAAAGGCCAAAGTCCATGACGCCCATAACCGCAATCAGCGAACCGATAACGTTGTATACACCATAATCGCCTTTGGAGACAAAATTGATAATAATGCTGACGCTGATCATGCCAACGACGATGCCAACCGCCATGCTGATATAGGAGAGTATTGCGCCTGCTTTTCTTTGATTAATCATTTATACCTCTTGATATATAAGTCTAAAGTTTTCCTATGCTTTGGCGTAACCCGCCAACACCTTGGCAGCGTCTTTGGCCTTTTGCCGGTATGCCGGCATCATGTCTGTCAGATGCTTTTTGATTTTCGCTTTGTTTTTATCCAGATACTTAAATGCGTCCAATAGTTCGGTTTCGCGGGTCAGTCCTTGCGCGGGCAGAACATACCCTTCTGTTGTGCCGAACAGATCTTTCGCGATGCCCAGCGACTTTACCGAGTAGCCCATCACCAGCGTGGGCACAGCACTTGAATATGCCGCAATGGAGGCGTGCGTCCGCGCCGCCACCATGAGTTCACATTTTGAAATGATATATTTCAGCTGGCGGCAGTTATAATCCGCGTCAATCAGCAGCGTGCGCCCTGTCGCCTTGTATTTTTCGTTCAGCGCCCTCAGTGTCTCCAAATCCTGTGAACCTTTTTCGGCATCGTAAACGTGCGGAATGAAACAGATATGATATTCAGTTTTTTCGATGATATAGTCAATCATCCGATCATAGTTTTGCAGAACAATATCGCCCGTGGCCCCTTCGCTGACCACCAACGGGCTTAGGTTGATGCCGACCACGCCCTTTTTAAAGAACGACGAATCCAGCGTGACTTCCTGCGGCGACAGCACAAACGCCGGGTCGGCGCACAGAACCAGCTTTTCTTTCGGTATTCCGGCCGCAATCAAGTAGTCGAAAGTGAGCGTTTCGCGCGGCATAATCAGCGTGTAACGATTTAAGTCCTTGATAATCGCATCGCTCAGAGCACTTTTTTCAATCGAACACGCCCAGAGTATATTCGGGATGTGATTATTTTCTGTATACCAGTTCAGCGCCATGCTGGTGCGCGGAACATCATAGCAGTAGGTGTCCCCGCCCACGTTGAGTGCCGCGTTGCCTTTCAGACGCTTCCAGACCTTCCGTCCGTGGAAGTATTCGGTGCCGATGGGTGGATGGGTTAATTTGTTGATGACTCTGCCGATAAAGAGCTTGACTGGCTTGCCGTTTAAGCTCTCATATTCCACCACATCCGAAAACTCGGCGACGCCAAAGGCTTCGTCCTGCGCCTTTGCCTTGGTCGCCAAAACGGGTCTAACTCCTTCTCCGGCCAGAAGCTCGGCAGTGCCTTTAATAATCGCTTCACAGCCGTGATTGAAACTGCCGGTATGTCCGCACAGAATGATGTCCTTCAAATCGTTTCCCCTTTTCTGACCGCTTTGAACATTCGCCGCTGCGGGATGGGAAGTGCAGGCGAACACGGCCCGCTTTCAAACGGCGTGCTTTTGCCTTTTTGCAGTGCTTCCATCAGCCGAACCAGACGTTCAGCCGCAAACTCGGCGTTCCAGACTCCGGCCATGGTTTGGTAGGCCGCTTTACCCATTTTGGTGCGATATTCAGCATCATCGGTGACTTTTCGCAAACAGCGATATAAATCTCTAAAGCTTTCGTTTTTATAAATCAGCCCATTTTCGCCGTGTTTGATGAGAAACGGTCCCGCGCCCGGCGCGTGCGATGTGATGACCGCGCATCCGCTGTTCATCGCTTCGTTGATGACCGCGCCCCAGCCGTCTCGGTAGTCCGAATTGAACATGAAGATATCGGCCTTTTCCATCTCCTCGCGCACCGCCTCGGGCGGCATGAACCCGCAGAAATGGACATCGTCTGTCAAATGGTGTTTTTGGACAAACGCCCGCATAACGGCCTCCTCATCCCCACTTCCGATGATATTGGCGGTGAATGCCACGCCGTCTTTTTTAAGGCGCGCGCAGCACTTTAGAAACTTTTCAGGGTGCTTCAGCTTCATAAATCGCGCCACCCACAGCAAAGATAGTTTCCCTTCCCGCTTCTTCTTCATCAGCGCGTCGGTATCGTAATGCTTCACTTCAGGGAGATAGCCCCATTTGTAGGTCTTGCCCTTGTATGCGCCAAAGATGGCGTAGTCGCGTGCCGTGTACGCCGAAGCGCACAGCACATAGACCGGATCGTTTTTATAGCGCGTATGGTTGCTCAGCATGAATTTCAACGATTTGGGCGTAAAATAGCGCCACTTCTGTGTCCTTAAGAATCGCTCGGAGTAGCGGATAACCGGCTTCTTTTCCTTCAGCCTTTTTTCGATATAGGAATTCGGCGCCGAACCGATGATGACAAAGTCCGCTTCATCCACGGCCCTTCTGGTCGCTTCCATCGCTTCTTCCGAACGATACGGGCACAGCAAAAAATCATACGCCTCGGCAAACTCACGATAGCCCATGCGAAGCCGCTCCTGATCGACCGGTTCGGTTTGGACAAACCGATACCCATCGCCCAGATGTTTGACCAGCTCCAGACAGAGCGGCAGTTGATGGTGGTTTAAAAAGTTGGATATAAAAACGACTTTCATTTTGCGCTTTTTTCACTCAGTATTTCGCGGTATATTTCGGCCAGCCGTTTGCCGTTGGTATCACGATTATAAATCTGTTTTGCGTGTTCTTTCGAAGCTTTTGAAAAAGCAACACAGGTTTCGTCGCTTTGCAGAAGCTTTTGGATATAATAGGCCAGCATATACGGTGCGGTGGCCTGATACACATAGCCTTCCTTATAATGCACTATCATTTCGGCCACGCCGCCGACATGCGACGACACACATGGCACACCCATCAATGCGGCCTCGCCCACTGAATTCGGCGAATTTTCTACCAGCGATGCCGAAACAAACACATGGCTTTTTAAATACCGTTCCCGCATTTCGGATTCGGTCAGGTTCCCAAGAAAGATGACGTGGTCTGTCAAGTCGTTCTGCACAATCAGATCCTCGATGAATCTTGGGTATGTCCTGTCGGTCAACAGCCGTTTGATGCCCTTCTTGTGCGGATTGATGATACTGTCTCCCGCCACATACAGCTTAATATCGGGGCACTCGCGGCGCAGTTTGGCCATGGCCTCCAGCACCATATGAAATCCCTTGATTGTATAGAATCCCTGGCTGACGAAAATACTGTTGCGCTCAATTTTATTGATATCCCAGGACGCATCGTAGAAGCTGTCCCGCAGTGATTCATAGCAGTGATGATATTGAAGATTCGGATTCATCTGGGTCGTGCAGGCCCTGTCCCAATCGGTTCTCCCGATCACATGCTTGACGCGGCCAATCGCCTCGGCCTCCAAAACCCCGCGTCTGCCGAATTTCTTCCGTTCAAACAATAACCCTCTTCGGTTGATATGCTCACGAAAAGTCCGGCTGCGGCTGACCGACATGGGGATACCGTCCAGATAGTGCAGCTGGATGACCGAGGTCAGTCCCTGTATACTGATGACAGTTTTTTCGGGGTGATCGAACGCTTTGACCATGGCGAGCGTATGCGGATACTCGGTGCCGAAAATGTGCACCATGTCCGGCTTTTCGGTCTCCAAAATGCTTCGAAATTCCATCTCGGTTTCCTGATGGTAAACGTCAAATGCCGTCGGAATGCCGACGCCATAAAAATTAACGCCCTCAATGGCGGCATGTGCCACGCCCTTTTGTCCGTATCGTGGAAAGACGACAGTCAGCTCCGCGACATCCGTTGCTTTAAAGGCTTTAAAAAGCCCCGCCAGCCAGCCGCCTGCAAAACCGGCCTTCATGCCGAACACCGGTGCCACTTCGGGCATCACAATATTATTCAGCCAAAGTATCTTGGGTCTATTCCGCATCTTGTTTTTCCCCTTTTACGTAAAAAACAACTTAACTAATATTATACCTGTGTTTGCCCCATCCCGCAATGAATAAAGTGTCCCCAACGAAAAAGAGCCCCGACAGCATCGAGGCTCCAGTTTGGTTTCGTTAACGAATGGTCAGCGGTTCCGACATGAATACAATATAATTTTTGCCGTTGTTGTACACCATACCGTCGTAGGTGATGTTGCTGAAATTCTTGCCGTAGGATCCATTAATCCCCGTCGTGTTGTTGTCGTCCGGCTTGGCAACCAGAAAACCATATACCACGTCCGGCCAGTCCGCCTGAATGGTGAATTCCGCGCTGGGATCGACATCCTTCACCTTGGTCATTTGCAGTTCATCCAGAATGTTGCCTGCTTCATCGGTCACCGACAGCTTGAAGATAATATCCTCCCGCATGTTGGTGACGACCGAAACCTTCACCTGATCGCCGATCACTTCGGCAGTGCAGACACCCGTCAGTTCAACCACACTGATGCCGGAATCGACTTTCGCAGGGGTCACTGCGGCACTGTTGGAACAGCCCGCCAAAGCCAGAGTAAATATAGCCACAGCCAAAATCAATACGATTTTCTTTTTCAGTGATTGCATTGTTTTCTCCTAAAATTCTTATTACACGTTTAAAAATTATACCGAAATTCGGCGGTAATGTAAAGATAAAACGATAAATTTCATGATCCGTTAAAAATGATGCGCTGATTCGCGTTTATCCTGTTCCTAAGAAAACTAATCCTAAGTTTTCCTTCGATTCCCTCGCGCGATATATCCGTTTCGTGATATAATCAGTTTATAAATTTATGCAGGAGCTTTTTAAACCCGTGAAAAAAGAACCCATCAAAGTCCTACCCAGAGTGCTGTTGTTTTTCATCGACCTCGCCATCACATTCTTGGGTCTGGCGCTGGTTGCTTTGCCGTACATTTTCCGTATGCTTCCGGTCAAAATTTTAAGCATTCACTTCTTCGGCGATTCCTATCAGGCTTCCCTGGTTTTCTTCATGATCTGCACCGCGCTGTTCCTCGCCATGATCAACGAAGCCCGAAAAGTGTTGAAAACGCTGGTACGCGGTTCGGTATTCGGAGAACTCAATCCGAAGTATCTGATGCGCATTTCAGTGCTTTCCTTTATTCTTGCCGGCGTATTCTTCTATAAAACACTCGTCGATTTTTCCATGCCCACGCCGCTGATGGCCCTGACTTTCATTTTTATCGGGCTCTTTTCAAATGTTTTATCCAAGCTTTTTATCAACGCTTCCGCAGAAAAAAACAACCCGCCGGAGTGATTCCGACGGGTTTCTTTTCTTCGTCTATTCCGCTTTTGGCGCCGCTTTGCTGGGGCTCTTTGTGCTTTGGCCGCCTTCGGTGCGTTTAAAGGCCGGCGTATCGCCCTCCATCACCATCTCCACCTGGTCGCCGATGCTTAAGGTGCCCTTGATGATCTCTTCGGAAAGCTTATCCTCCACCTCGTGCTGGATAGCGCGTTTTAACGGTCTTGCGCCGTAAACTTCGTCAAATCCCTGCTTGGCCAAATATTCTTCCGCCTCTTTGGAGAAGGTGATATAGATATCCCGTTCGGCCAGTCGCTCGGCCACCCGCGCCAGCATCAGGCTGACGATTTGGCTGATGTGTCCCTCGTTCAATTTATGGAACACAACGATGTCGTCGATACGATTCAAAAACTCCGGGCGGAAGGTACGCTTGAGGCTCTCCAAAATCTTGGTCTTCATGCTGTCGTACGCGCCCTTGTTGTCGTTTTCGGCCGCAAAGCCGATGGCGTTCTTGGTGGCCGCGTCATGCGCCCCGATGTTGGATGTCATGATGATCACGGTGTTTTTAAAATCCACCGTGCGCCCTTTGGAATCGGTCAGTCGGCCGTCCTCCAGAATCTGCAGCAGCATATTGAAAACATCCGGATGCGCTTTCTCAATTTCGTCCAACAGCACCACCGAATACGGCTTTCTTCTCACCTTTTCGGTCAGCTGTCCGCCGTCGTCGTAGCCCACATAGCCCGGAGGTGATCCGATCAGCTTGGACACCGTGTGCCGCTCCATATATTCGCTCATATCCAGCCGGATAATCGCATCCTCGTCCTCAAACATCGCCTCGGCCAAAGCTTTTGAAAGCTCGGTTTTGCCGACGCCGGTCGGCCCCAGAAAGATGAATGAACCCACCGGACGATTGGGGTCTTTCAGGCCCGCCCGTGCTCTGCGGATGGCCCGCGCCACGGCCGAAGCCGCTTCATCCTGACCGATGACCCGTTTATGCAGGGTCTCTTCCAGCCGAATCAGGCGGTCAGATTCGTCCTCGGTGAGTTTCTTCACCGGAATATTCGTCCAACTGCTGACCACATCGGCGATATCCTCTTCAACCACTTCCCCAACTATGCCCTGAGTGTTCTTCTTCATCTTTTCGCGTTCCTGCGAAAGCTCGGCATTGATGCGGTCCTCTTCTTTTTTCAGCATCTGCGCTTTTTCAAAGTTTTCGTGGCTGACGGCCGCCGCTTTTTCGGTCTTGATGCTCTCCAGCCGCGCTTCTTTTTCCTTGATATCCGGCGGCGTAACAAACACTTTCAGCCGCACTTTGGATGCCGCTTCGTCCATCAGGTCAATCGCCTTGTCGGGCAAAAATCGGTCGGTCAAATACCGATGTGACAGCTCCACCGCCGCTTCCAGCGCTTCGTCGGTGATTTTCACTTTATGATGCGCTTCGTATTTATCCCGAAGTCCTTTCAAAATCTGCAAGGTCTCTTCGGTGGTCGGCTCGCCGACCTTCACCGGTTGAAAGCGCCGTTCCAGCGCCGAATCGGTCTCAATGTGTTTACGGTACTCGTCCAGTGTCGTGGCGCCGATGACCTGCACCTCGCCTCTGGCCAGTGCGGGCTTCAGCATATTCGCGGCATCCATGGCGCCTTCGGCGGCGCCCGCCCCCACGATGGTATGCAGTTCGTCGATAAACAGGATGATATCCTCTGCTTTTTTCAGTTCGTCAATCGCGGCTTTCAGACGCTCCTCAAACTCGCCGCGATACTTGGCGCCGGCGATCATGCCGCCCAAATCCAGCGCCAGAATGCGCTTGCCGCGCAGCAGCTCGTTGATGTCGTCTTTCACGATGCGCAAAGCCAAGCCTTCGGCGATGGCTGATTTGCCCACGCCGGGCTCCCCGATGAGAACCGGGTTATTCTTGGTTCGGCGGCTTAAAATCTGGATGATGCGGTCAATCTCCTTGTCGCGGCCGATGACCGGGTCCAACTTGTCGTTTTTGGCCATCTCGGACAGATCCGTGCAGAACCTATCCAGATTCGGGGTGGCACTTTTCTGTGCAGCACGCTCTCTGGGCGCACCGTTTGTGCCCGGTTTGCCGCCGTTCTGGCCCACAATCATCTCTTCCATATATTGAATGTTGGCGCCGCTCGCGCGGATAATCTCGTAGGCAAAGCCTTCGCGTTCACGCAAGATGGCAAACAGAATATGCTCGGTGCCAACAAAGTTGACGCCCATCTGCACCGATACAGCCATAGCGCTTTCGATAATCTTTTTGGTTCTCGGCGTATAGCTGAAATTCTTCAAATCCGCCGGTGTTTCAGACTTGTTTGCCATAATCACACCGACAATCTCATCATATGTCAGCCCGTTTTCGTTCAGCAGATTTGCGGCCAACCCTTCGCCTTCTCCGGCGAGTCCCGCCAGCAGGTGTTCGGTGCCCACAAAATTCTGCCCGATGTCGCGGGCGGTTTTTTCGGCCAGTTCAATGGCTTTTCTTGACCCTTGAGTAAATCTTGCACTATAATCCATAATCCTAACCTCTTTTCTCTTTAAGTCAATGCTCTTCGGACCAGTTCAGCGCGGCGTTCGTCGCGCTGCGCCTCGGGCAGCAGTTTCCCGTCTTTTTCGGCCATCGTGGCCGGTCTTGTATCGATAATCAGTGAATACAGCCGCTCGTGATCGAGGTTCCCGATGAGTCCCAGCGAGATGCCCATGTTGACGTATGAGATACAGGATGTCATCTCTTTGGTCGACAGCATCCGCGCATTTTTCAGCGTAGCCAGCGAGCGGAAGATGCGGTCCTCCACCAAACGGCCGTTGATTTCGTAGAGCGTGCGCTGTGCCTTTTTCTCCAGGTCAATCATCTCGCGCGTTGCGCTCTCCACGGCTTTCAAAATCTCTTTTTCGCTGAACCCCAGCGTCACTTCGTTGGAAATCTGGAACAAATCGCCCAAAGGTGACGTGCCCTCTCCAAACGCGCCGCGGCAGGTCAGCCCGCGGCTCTCAAAATCAGCCACAATCGGCCCAATCTCTCTGGTCATGTTCAGCGCAGGCAGATTCAGCATCACTGAAACCCGCATGCCGGTGCCAAGGTTGGTCGGGCAGGCCGTAAGATACCCCAGCTTCTGGCTGAATGAATAATCGGCGTTTTTCGCCAGCATGTTGTCCAACTCGTCCACCAGCGCGAAGGTCTTCTCCACCTCAAATCCGGGCATCATGCCCTGCAGACGAAAATGGTCTTCCTCCATAATCATAATGGAAAGCCGCTCGTCGGGCGAAAGAATCAGCCCCGCATACTTGCGCCGCGCAAACTGCGGACTGATCAAGTATTTTTCCTGCAGAATCCATTTCTGGATATTCGTAATTTTTCCAAAATCAATAAATTCAAAATCGGCGTGTTCGACAAAGGTTTTTTTAGCGATGCCGACCAGCCGGTTGATGTCGCTCTGCCGCGTCATCCGGTTGGGGTAAGGCAGGCCCTTTACATTTCGCGCCAGCCGAACCCGTGTGGAAAGGACGATGTCGTCCTTAAATTCGCCGTCTCTCAGCCATTTAGGCATTTCTGTTGTCCTCCGTCATCGCTGCCAGTCTATCTCGAAGCTCAATCGCTTTTTCGTAATCTTCCATCAGTACTGCCGCTTCCAGCTCTTTTTTCAGCTTCAGCGCCAGGTTCTCCTCGGTCGGTTCACCGACGGTTCTTTTCGTGTCCGTCTCAGTGATCGGTTCGGCCTCGGTCGGGAAATCCTCCGTTTTCAAGCTCTCCGCATGAGGTGCCCCGTCCGGTGTTTTGCCGAGGTGCTTAATCTGCCCCTGTGTGGCGCGTATCATCTGCAGAATCTCGGGCGCCAGATCCACATAGCAGTTATCGCATCCGACCAGTCCGGTCTGCATGAATCCCGCCGCCGTGGTGCCGCAAACGCGGCATACACGCTGTGGAATTTCAGCTTTTACCGGCTCTGCGCTCTTTTCAACGCCCTTGATAATCGTAAAAATCACGCCCTGCTGACGCTTGTGGAAACAATCGTCGCAGATATCCTGTACTTCCTTTTTGGTATTGGTAAAGTTAATCACCCGCTGTGTCGCCGGGTTTTTTCCGCATATATCGCACATTTTTCTATACATGTCTATTCCCCCTGCTTCATGATGGCGATAATCATCTGTTTTAGAATGCTCGCTCTCACCTTATCTTTGACCAGTGCGGGAATACTCAGCGCTTTGTCGCTGGTGGCGGCCTTCATGATTTCGGCCTTTTCCGCGCTGATGGTTTTGGCGTTAAAGAGTCCGTCAATCAACGCCTCGGCATCCCGTTTGGAAATCTCCTCGGCAATGCGAACGGTGATGAGGTTCAAAAGGTAATCATCGTTCGCTTCCACCTTCAGCACACGGATGCATCCGCCGCCGCCGCGTTTGGATTCGATGATATAACCCTGATCCAGATTAAACCGCGTAGCCAGCACATAGTTAATCTGCGAAGGCGCGCAATTAAAATAATTGGCCAGCTCGTTGCGCTGAATCTCCACTTCGCCTTCATATTCTTTCATCATCGTTTTGATGAATTGTTCAATGCTATCCGATAATATTGACATCGCTTCTCCTGCTTTCCCGCGGTCAAGTGTTTTGACTTTCTTTGACCTTTATTATAACCAAGAAAGCGCTTTTTTTCAATCCCCTGGTGGTTTTTTCGTGTGAATTTTCTGTTAATCAAAAAAAGCGGGAAACTTTCCCGCTTTCATGTTTTTGGTTTTAATTCGGCCAGTATCCGCTTAAAATCGTCGGGCAGGTCGGCATTGAAAGTCATCCGCTCGCCCGTTCTCGGGTGGTCAATAATCAGTGTTTTGGCGTGGAGAAGCTGTTGATCGAATCTTAAGTTATTCTTGCCGGGCCCATAGACCGGGTCGCAGGCCACAGGCCGCCCGATGTGCTTGAGATGCACACGAATCTGATGCGTCCTCCCCGTTTCCAGCCTTAATGTCAGAAGCGTATAGCCCTCGTACTCGGCATCCACCGTATAATGCGTCACTGCGCGGCGGCCGCCGTTCACCACCGCCATCCTCTTGCGGTCGGTTTTGTGGCGCGCGATGGGCGCATCGATGACGCCTTCCTTTTCGGCGAAACTGCCCACCGCCAGTGCGGTGTAGATACGCATCGCGGTTTTGTTCTCAATCTGCTCGGAGAGCGAGTTGTGCGCCATATCATTTTTGGCGATGATGATGAGCCCTGTGGTGTCCTTATCCAGCCGATGCACGATGCCGGGTCTTAATTCTCCGTTGATACCCGAAAGGTTGTCGGCGTGATGCAGCGCGGCATTGACCAGAGTGCCTGACATATGCCCCGGCGCCGGATGGACCACCATGCCCCGCGCTTTGTTGACCACCATAATATCGTCAGCTTCGTACACGATATCCAGCGGGATTTCCTCGGGCGCGACATCGACCGGTTTTGGGTTTTGTTTTTCCATAGCCACTTCGTCGCCGAAGCTTAAGGTATAACCCGGCTTCACGCGGCGTCCGTCCACCGTCACCTGGCCGCTCGCTATCATGGTTTTGTAATGCGACCGCGAAAATTCGGGAAAATGAACAGAGAGAAAGATGTCCAGTCTTTCTCCCTCATTGTTGTCATAGATAAATTGTATTCTATTTGGATTTCGCTTCATTTTTCAGCGCCTTTTCATCGCCATAATCATTCAGGAACAGGATGGTGATGCCCAGAAGCACCGCTCCCACCGAAATAAAACTGTCGGCTACGTTGAAAACGGCAAAATTAATCAGTTCAAAGTAGAAAAAGTCAAGCACCACGCCGGTATCAATCCGATCGATCAGGTTGCCGATGGCCCCGCCGATAATCATAGCTGTGGAGATTTTAAACATCCAGCCGGTGATCTTACGCGTTTTGATGAGATAGATGATAGCGCCGATGATCACCAGAATAGTGACCGCGATGAAGAACCACCTTGCACCTTCCAGCATGCCGAATGCCGCTCCGGTATTGTTGACCAGTGCCAGATTGAATACCTTTGGCCACAGCGGGTAGTAGCCGCCGTTTTGCGTGAGAAAATCCAGCATCCATATTTTTGATACACGGTCCAGTGCAACCGCAAAGATGACGATGAGAAACTGAACAATCATGATTCCATATTTCCTGTCTTTTTATATTAGCGAGTAGCATTATATCACAGGTGGACGCCAAAGCACAAATGCAAATTCCACTTCCGCGAAACAAAAAATACGCCCCGGAAAGGAACGTATTTGTGGTTTGTTGGTTTTATAGCATGTCGTCCAGCATCTCTCGAAGGTGGCGCTTTTCGTCGTCGCTCATCGGCACCGGTTCGTCCCATTCCACAGGCGCCGCCGCGCTGATTTTCTCGACGAATTCGTCATCGTCCGAAATGATTACGCCCGACCCGGAGTCGCCGCCGCTCTTGTGGCTGATACTCTCCACCCTGCCGGTCATATCCCGGACGGGATTCACGCTGTCAATATGCGTCGCATCGTTTTGCGATTTCAGTTCGTCCTTGGTTTTCTCAATGTTTCGAATTTGGTTCAGAACCTGACGGTACCGCTCATCCGAGTCATCGGTCGTTCTCACTTTACGTTCGGGCTCAGGTTCGGGCTCAAACGCCGGTTTGGGCGCCGCGCCGCTCGAAAGCACGCTGGTCACTGTCGGCGGTTTTTCCTCCGGCATCGCGGGTGCTGGTGCCGCTTTCTGTGCGCCAAAATCAAAACCGCTGAATTTTAGATCATCCGCAAAGCCACGGTCGTTATCAGAACTTTGATACGGCCGATATTTTGGGACAGGAGGCTCCATATCAGGTTCGGCAGAAAACTGAAAAGAACTGGCTCTTTCGGGTTCGGCGGGTGCCTTAACGGCAGGCTCCTGATAAGCAGGGGCCGAAGCCGCAGGAACAGCCGGTTCTGCAAAGACCTGCGGTGTATTGAGTTCTTTCGGGTCAAAGCCGGGCACCTGCGGATCGAATCCCTTGAACGCCTGCGCCTGACCATTGATAAATGATTCCAGTTTGGACTTGTAGACCTTGACCGCGTTTTGGATGCTCTCCAGCTGCTGCCGGGAGTCGGCCATCTTGGTGTTCATGTCCGATTCCGCCGCGGCGGCTTTCGCTTGAGCGCTTTCGACGATGAGTCTGGCCTGTTCCTCCGCTTCGGATTTAGCTCTGGCCATCATGGCGGTTGCCCGTTGTTTGGCAATCTCCATCATCTCGGCCGCTTTTTGCTGTGCCTCGTCCAAATTCGGTGCTCCGCCCGCCTGCTGTGCCGCTCCGGCACTGCGCGTTCTTTCGGACTCTATGCGATTCATCATCTCGGTGGCCTTCTTGTTGGCCGCCTGAATGATATTCTCGGCTGTCTCTTTGGCGTCGGAGATGATTCTTGCCGCGGTCGCTTTGGCAGAGTCTATTCCCGCTCTGGCCGCATCGGAGTCTCCGCCAGAACTGGCCTCAATTCTCTGTGCTGTATTTCCTCCGTCCTGCCGGTTGGTCTGAACCTCCTCTTCGAGATTCATAATCTGACCCATCAGCAGATGGTTTTCTTCGTTGATACGCTCGATTTCTTCTTTTAGAGCATCCAAAAACTCGTCCACCTGATCTTCATCATAGCCTCTGAATGAACGTTCAAATGTCTTGCTTAAGATGTCATTTGGAGTTATTGCCAACTCATATCCCCCCTTCAAGCGTATTCCAGTGCAAAAATATTATAACCCTTTTTTTGTCAGAATAACAGATTGTTATATGAACAAATTTATAATATTGCCGGCGTAACGCATCAGATACACCAAAAAACCGTATCAAACGCCTGGGTTTGCCCGAAGTGCCTGTCTACGGTTTATTGTTGTTTTTAAGGCAGCAAAGCCGTTAAACACTTCACTGCTGTTTATTCACTTCGCCGTTAGAAAATTCGATGTTTGTCGGCAGGAAAGCAAAAATCCGATGGGAAATGCTCTTTACTTCGCCGCCCAAAGCATAGGTAGCGCCGCTGACAAAGTCGATCACCCGCTGTGATTCGGCAAAATCATTGTCTTCCATGTTGACGATAACGGGTTTTCTTTTCAGTAAATTATCGATAATCACTTGCGCGTCGGCATGCGTTCTCGGCTTAACCAGAACCATGCTGAGGTCGCCTTCAACCGTCTTGACCGTGTGGCTGCGTCTCTTGCTGGCAAAGCTGCGGTCAATTTCCTTTTCCGGTACGTCGCGGTACAGTCTGTCAACCTCACGCTCGTCCACAAAGGACTCGGTCTCCGATTCCAAACCAAATGCATTTAAAAGCTTGTTAAAAATCTCCGCCATTGTTAAAACCCCCTTCAGGTTTAATTAATACGTTCTTGGCCCGAATATGCCGGAACCAATCCGAAGCATATTTGAACCCTCTTGTAAAGCGAATCTATAGTCGTCGGACATCCCCATTGAAATGTATCGCATTTCTATATTGGAAGGGAGATCCTCGCCAGCGAGTCGGTCGAACAATTGCCGCAGTCCGGCAAACGTCTTTCGGATAACCTTTTCGTCGTCCGTCAGAGGCGCCATCGTCATCAAGCCTTTAATCTGAACGCCGTCCAGTCTGCTTAAATCGTCGATAAACCCGTTAACTTCTTCTTCGTATATACCGGATTTGGTACTCTCTTTGGAGATGTTCACCTGAATCAACGCATCCATCGTGCTGTCGTGCTGTTTCACTTTGCTGTCGATTGCCTCGGCCAGCTTGACACTGTCCAGCGAATGGAGCAGATGAATCTTATCCCATACATACTTCACTTTATTTGATTGTAAATGTCCAATGAAATGCCATTTAACTGACCGGGAAATGGCTTCGGTCTTCTCAGTAAACTCCTGAACACGGCTCTCGCCGAAATCCATTTGTCCACACTGCATTGCCGCTTCAATATAAGATAGCGGGCAGAATTTCGAGACCGCCACAAGCGTGATATCGCTTGAGTCCAATCCTAGGTTACCTTGACATTCTAACATGTTTTGGCGAACAAATGCAAGATTTTTTTCAATATTTGTTAATATATTAGCGTCCATTTGTTCATATCTCCGGCTTTTTGGCTAGTAAACGACCGTATCCCCCAGCGCCAGCGGGTCATATCCATCCTGTTCCTTGACAATCACGATTCCTTTTTCGGTCGAGGCGATAACAATCGGCACGGCTGAGTCCACGCCGTCCTTCCGAATATTGAGATACTTCACACCGTTTTTCTCCTGAATCGCAGCGGACGGCACGGTCAGTCCTTCAAAAACATTGTACATCTCGATGCTCACCACTCTGGAATCCAGCATCTGGCCGATATCTTCGGTGAATTCAAACGTATATACGTATCCGTTTCCGTAAATTCGCTTGCCCAAAAGCTCGCCGGTATACTGTTTTTCGGTATTCTGGTCAAAAATCATCGTAAAATATGTGTGCTTATTAAATTCTTCTATATTTCTGTCAGATGTGACGATAACATACCATCGCGCGCTGTTGACCACTTTATACAGCGGATATTCGACATCGCTGTTCTGATATTGCTGCAAATCCGTCCCGTCAATGATGTTTTCAATTTCGCTCACATCATACGAATCAATGTTCTCAATATTCAGGAAATCCTCCAGCCCGTCAAAATAAAAGCTGATCACGCCCGACGACTCAGCATTCAGTTCCATCCGCGCGCTCGCAATCTCGCTTTCCAGCGTGGCTTTCTTCTCATACAGCTCGTTTAAAAAATCATCCGCTTTAACGGCCGAAGTCAGATAGTCTTCTTTCTGCTGCATCAACACGGCCATTTCACGTTCCAGCTCTAAAAGGTCAGCATCGGATATACCGTTCACGCAGCTGCGAATCTCCAGCGCCTTTGCCTGAATGCTGTCATTCAAGGTGGTCAGTTCCACATTGACAATATCCTTCAGCAGGGTGTCTTCCTGATATTCTTTAATCGCCTGCCGCACTTCATACAGCTCATTGATGGTTTTCTCGCTGTAATCCAGCGTGTACGCGCTGGCAACCAGCTCGCCGCGCACCACTTCGGCACCTTCGGCGACTTCGTATTCGGCTCTGCTGAATTCGGCCACGTTGACGATATCCTCATCGCGCAAAACCACACCTTTAAAGTTCTGCTTGAATTCAATCGTGCCGCTTTCAATTACCGTTGTGCGTTCAGGTCTAAAAAGGACAAACGCGATGCTGATAATGGATGCCGCAAATAAGAATAAAATCAGATAAAACTGCGGGGTGACTCGCCTTTTTGCCATAAGCTCCTCCGTTTCAAGCTATTGTCTATTCTAGCACATTTCTTTTGGCGAATAAAGAAAAGCAACTGTAAATAAAAAAAAGACGTTCCATCGTCTCGAAAAACCGTGCCCGATCTGTTCGCTCTTCACACCAAATCAATGATGGCCGTCACCTGATTGCCTTTTTCGTTAAAGCGCAGCTTGTGCGAAAGCTGGTTGGCCAGAAACAGACCGCGGCCATTTTCAGCGAATAATTGCTGATCCGATGTGGTGTCCAGCTTTTTATAGTCGATTTCTCGTACATTAAAACCCGTCCCGCAATCACAGACTGTGAAGTGGAGCTGTTTTTTTTCTACCATATATTCGACGATGACCGGCGATTCCGTATTGATCTTGCAGTACTTAAAGCAGTTGGAAAGCAATTCATTCATCACCAGTTTGATTTCGAATTCCTTTTGTTCAGACACAGCATGGGAGTTTTTCACATCCTCTAACAAATGCCCGACCACCGACCGAATATCCGATTTTTCTTTAATCATATATCTGCATACAACATCCATAACTTTGTTTTCCATAAAAACAAGGGCCGCCTATCCTAGTCAATATTGCCCCGTTCATTTTACTATTTATAAACCGCTTACCCGTCTGCTAAACATCGCTGGAGAGCAGCGACTTCAGCTTTAAAAGCACTTTTCTTTCCAGCCGTGATACCTGCATCTGCGAAACGCCCAGTTTGTCCGCCGCGACCGACTGGGACTTCTGATCGATAAAACGGATCTTGACCAGCGTTCTTTCCAGCGCGCTTAAGTGCTCAAGACAGTGCATCAGCATATCCCGATTGTCCACGCGGTCAAACGATTCATCGTTGTTTCCGATAATCATATCCAGGCTGACTTCCTCGCTGGACGTCAGCGCGCCTTCCAGCGACATGGTGTACCCCACCGATTTCGCTTCCAGAAGTTCCAGCACACGTTCCATCGGCACTTTCATCGCTTCGGCAATTTCGGCTGGGCGCGGCGAACATCCATGCAACAATTCAAAATCAGCACGGACGATATCCATCTTTTTAATCTCTTCGCTGTCTTTACGGGTGATTTTGATGGTTCGCGTTTTGTCCCGAAAATAGTTTTTTATTTCGCCAATCAGCGTCGGGGTGGCAAAAGACTGAAACTTGACGCCTTTTTCGGCATCGAACCGTTCGATGGCCCCTACCAGCGACATGGAAGCAATCTGAAACAAGTCGTCATAATCCACGCCTCTGCCCACATATTTCTTCGCGATGATTTCGGCCAGATATAAAAAACGCTCCAACACCAGATTGCGTAAAACGATGTCCCTGGTTCTGTAATAGCGTTCGATTAATTCGTCATTGTTTAATTTCGTGTAATCCGCAGTATTCAAAAATGGCTCCTCGATTCTCATACACGTTTAATCAACTCAATTTTAACCAGAGCGTCACCGGCATACTCGTAGGCCGCGCTGTCATAGAACTCCTCAATCAGGCATTTTGCCAGTTCTTCTCCCTCGCTCTCGTTTTCGGGGCGTCCGGCGCTTTCACCTTCGCCGGTAATCCGAATCTGAAAGTCGTCTCCGGCCAGAATCTCAAGATTCAGGCTCTCAGGCGCTTTTTTTGAGGTCAAAAAAAGAATGCAGGCTTCGGCTGCGCCGGATTTGATGTCTTCGATGGTATCCACCGAAAATTCCATA
>ERZ1645192.1462-NODE-1462-length-19664-cov-5.574838_pt1 | contig 19664 bp, 15 predicted proteins | sample MGYA00575354_ERZ1645192 | MGnify/ENA primary metagenome ERZ1645192 (study PRJEB40844, sample SAMN11349763) | freshwater sediment metagenome | isolation source: river sediment | host: Sediment | place: India: Faizupur Khadar , New Delhi | collected 2017-02-21 ... | reverse complement strand
ATCGTCCCGCGGAGGAAACGCGAATCCCTCCACGAGCTCCCGCTTCGCGTACAGTTCGAGCAGCGCCCGCACCTCCTGCAGAACACGCTCTTTCGTTTTGGCGACGCTCTTCTTCCACCTGGTCCCCCGGAGCGAATCAAGCTGTACATCGTCGTCGGCATGCTCGGAAAGCGGCGTGATCTTGTGGAGTTGCAGCACCGGAAGGAAGAGGCGCTTGTTGTCTGCAAACTCCAGCACAAGACTGTCCATGACCTCTCCCGAGATTGTAACCTCCTCGGATCCCCTGAAAACACAGAGGCCGTACTCCTCGTGGATGAGAAGGCGTCCTTCGACGAGCTGCTCGCTCCATTCCCGCGGCGGCGCGAAAACCGTTCCGGCGGAGGCTACTCTGTCGGAGATTCCGGAGAGTTCGAGGTCGGAGATGTGGACAATACGTTTGAGGGGATCGACAAAACCCTTGGAGAGCGCGCCTTCGATGACGGAGAGATCCTCGTCGTAGAGGGAGGAGAGCCGCGGGTTCGCGGTGAACAGACGAATATGGTATCCGTCGCGCCGCCACGCGTCGCACATCCATTGAAACCGTTCGAGATTTCCTTTGAAGAGAGGGGCTTCTTCGAGTACAAGCGTATCGCGGGCATAAGCCACGCCGGAAGAGATGCGGAGCGTCGGCCAGGAAGCCAGCCGGAGATGGAGCGTCTGCCAGGAGGGAAGAGGCTGCGCTCCGGATGCGGAAGCTACCTCTTTCCATAGGAGCTCGTAGGTCTCGGCGGACGATTCGATTTTGACCGGCTCGAAGAGGAGAAAGAACGGCTCGCCGGCGGATTCGGTCGACGCGCCAGGGCGAGCTTCCGTGAAAAAATCAAGCACGGATGCTTCGCGCGTGATAGAGAGCGAATGAATATGGAGAGCGTCGAGCATGGCGACGCTCTTTTGTGTTCGCGGCGAGAAGCTGCGGATGCTCTCCAGGGTATCGTCGTAGAATTCAAGCCGCAGCGGATATGCGTAGGCAGGGTCGTAGACGTCGAGGATATACCCGCGGAGTACGAATTGTCCGGGCGCCCAGACGAGGTCGGACCGGACATACCCGGAATGCACCAGCCAGTCGAGAAGGGCGTTCCGTTCGTACTCTTTTTCCACTTCGAGAAGAATCTCGCCGCCGCCCCGCGCGACGGGGCCAAGAAGTCCTCCGCCTGTAGCGACGAGAACGCCCCCCTCCTCTCTCCAGCGGGAGAGCGTCTCACCTCTTTGCACGGCGAGCGCCTTGTTCGAGATTCCCTGGGGCGTGAGGGGGATTTCCTGGAGATAGCCGACAGGCTCTTCGGGAAAGAGAGCTTTCCAGTCGGCCAGAAATGTTCCGGCCTGTTTCGCATCCGGAAACACGGCGACAACAGGCCCTTGAGGCGCCCGACAGACCCAGCATCTGGCGGCGCCGTCGACGGGAAGATGAAGGGAGGCGCCTTGCTTCCACAGCGCTTCCTCAACGTCCCATACTCGGTTTTTTCTTGTTTCTACAGGGGTTTTCATACGTTCGACTCCGGAATCCGCTCCGCTCCGGGAGACTGTGCGCAAAGAGGTGGCGGACTTCTCCGCCACCTCTTTGTCAATGAGTTGCGTTCACCCGGTTCATCGCCTTCTCGGTTCCAACGGAGAGCCATTCTTCAACGGCCTCCGCAGTGCTGTCGAGAAGAGAGGGAAGTTCGTTCTGTTCTGTTTTATCGAAGTTGCCGAGCACCCAGGAGACAATCCCGCGGGCATCCGGCGCGGCGCCGACTCCGATGCGCAGCCTGGGCACTTCGAGCGTTCCCGCCCGGCCGAGAATGGAGAGCAGTCCTTTGTGTCCTCCAGCGCTTCCTTTGGAGCGCATCCGGAGCTTCCCGAAGGGGAGCGCGACGTCGTCATACACGACAAGGACGTCCTCCCAATCGGCTGAAAGGTAGTCCACAGCCTCTCCGACCGCTTTCCCGCTGAGGTTCATGTAGGTGAGCGGTTTGAGAATCAGGATCTTCTCCCCGTTCATAAAAAACGACCATGCCATCGAAGAGAACTGCATCCTCGGCGTTCCGCAGGAAAAACGGTTCACCAGATGGTCCACCGCGAGCCACCCCGCGTTATGACGGGAGAAGACGTACTCCGGCCCGGGATTTCCCAAACCAGCAACGATTTTCAACCGGCGTTATTCCTCGTCTGCGCTCTTCGCCTTGCCCTTGGCGACGACTTCGACTTCCTTCTGCTCTTCTTCCGCTTCGGCCTCGGCGACGCCGCGAGGAATAATGATGGCAACCGCCACATCATCCTTGTCGACAAGCAGCGTAGCGTCGGAGGGAAGTGCAAGGTCGCGCACATGGATCTGTTCGCCAAGCCCGAGGGAGGAGATGTCCACGGTGAAGGAATCGGGAATCTGGCCGGGGAGAACTTCCATGGAGATTTCACGAAGGATCTGATCGATAACCCCGCCGAGTTTGACGCCCTTGCATGCGTCGCGCCCCGTGATATGGAGAGGAACGTTGACGCTGATTTTGTGCCCCTTGATGATCTGCATAAAGTCGATGTGCAAAACGTTGCCGTTCAGGAAGTCCTTCTGGACCTCCCGTATAAGGCACATCTCCTTCCTGCCGTCCGGCAGGGTCGCGTCGAAAGTCACCGTCTCCCACTGCCCGGACTTCAGCAGTTTGGCGATTCCGGCTGTTTTCACCTTCGCGGGAACGGATTCCACATACTCCGGCCCGTAGAATACGCAGGGAGTGTACCCCGCGGGGCGCATTTTCTTGCAGACTTCTTTTCCAATTTCCTTGCGCTCTTCCAGTACGATACTGATCATTTCCGACATGCCCAACACATCCTCCTTGAAAATCGACTCCTTCTACGGAATCGGAAAACTTGACATCTCCCCGCAGTTAATCGAAAAGACTGCTCACCGAGCGGTCGCTGTGTACTCTGAGAATAGCCTCGGCAAATAGGGGTGCGATTGACAACTGAACAATTTTAGCTGATTTTTTGCTCTCAGGCAATGGGATTGTATCCGTCAACACAACTTCGTCGATATCGGAGTGCTCCAGACGGTCGAGAGCGGGTCCCGAAAGGACGCCGTGCGTCGAGCAGGCGTAGATCTTCACGGCGCCGCGCTCCTTGAGCAGCCCCGCGGCATTGCAGATGGTCCCCGCAGTGTCGATGATGTCGTCGACCAGGATCGCCGTCTTCCCGCGGATATCGCCGATGACGTCCATAACTTCGCACAGGTTCGCGACCTCGTGCGAACGCCTCTTGTCGACGATGGCGAGATCCGCCTTCAGCGTTCCGGCGAACTTCCTTGCACGGACCACGCCGCCCACGTCCGGCGCCACTACTGTGAGGGAACCGCATTCGACGCACTCCGCCAGAATCTCCTTGAAGTAGCTCGCGAGCAGGGGAATCCCCGTCAGGTTATCCACAGGGATATCGAAAAATCCCTGTATCTGCCCGGCGTGAAGATCCGCCGAAATAACACGCGTGGCCCCCGCCTCGGTAAGCAGGTTCGCCATGAGCTTCGCGGAGATGGGATCCCTGGGCTTTGTCTTCCTGTCCTGCCGCGCGTAGCCGAAGTAGGGGATCACGACGTTGATCCGGTACGCCGAAGCCCGCTTGAGCGCGTCGATCATAATCAGCAATTCGACGAGATTCTCGTTGACAGGATTGCACGTCGGCTGCACCACGAACACATCAGCGCCACGAACGCTCTCCTCAATGGAGAGCCCTATCTCTCCGTCCGAAAAGCGGAAGTGCTTCGCCCTGGACAGTTCAATTCCAAGCTCGCTGCATACCCTTCGTGCGAAGGCGGGATGGGCTGTTCCGGAAAAGACCTTCAACTCACGCCCGATGGTTCCCATCATCACGGATGCCTCCTTCAATCATTTCACTTTTTTCCTGCTCGTTTCGCCCAGCCTTCGATGTTTCTCTGTTTCGCCCTGCCCACCGCAAGCGCCCCTTCGGGAACGTCCTGCGTAATTACCGAACCCGCGGCGGTAAAACCGTCGTCGCCGACGTTGACAGGCGCCACAAGCATCGTATCGCTTCCGATGAAACAGCGGTTGCCGATGGTCGTGGGATTCTTCTTTTTTCCGTCGTAGTTGCACGTGATTGTCCCGGCGCCGATATTCGTCTCCGCGCCGATCTCCGCATCGCCGATGTACGCCAGGTGGGGGACTTTGCTCCCTTTGCCCACGCGGCTCTTCTTGACCTCGACGAACTTTCCGCCCCGCGAGTCCTCTTCGAAGACCGCTCCGTCGCGAACCACGATAAACGGACCGACCTGAGAGCCTTTCCGGAAAACGCTGTCCGAGAGCACCGCATGACTCACGACGCAGGCGTCCTCTTCCAGGACGACGTTCCGGAGAATCGAAAAGCTGCCGACATGTGCGCCTCGAGCCACCTCCGTCCTTCCCCATAGCTGGACAGAGGGTTCAAGCAATACGTTGTCGGCGATTACGACCTCGGGCCCTATCCACACGGAATCGGGATCCTGCATACGAACCCCGGCCAGGAGATGACGGCGGAGAATACGCCTGCGCAGGGCCGTAGCCGCATCCGCAAGCTGCAACGGGGTGTTGATTCCGGCAAATTCCCCTTCGTCCGGGGAGAGCGAGGCGGTCACCTTGCCGCCCGCGCGGATCATCATCGCGATGATGTCGGGTAAATAGTATTCTCCTTGGGCGTTCTCGTTGTCCAGCCGGTAGATATGGGGTAGAAGGGAGGATGTTTTGAAGATATAGATACCGCTGTTGACCTCTGTGAGCGCTTTTTGCGCCTCCGAGGCGTCCTTGTCTTCGACGATCGAGATCTCTTTGCCTTCCCGCACAACTCTTCCGTAGCCGGAGGGATCGGACGCGTGGAAACTGATGAAGGAACAGTCCGCTCCTGAAACGATATGCTCCTCGACAAGACCGGAAAGGCTGGCCTCCGTAAGAAGCGGCACGTCTCCCGGGAGAACGAGGAGATGATCAAGGCCGGTCCACCACTCCTTGGCTATCTGTACGGCATGTCCGGTCCCGAGCTGCTCATGCTGCCACAAAGGGAGCGCCTCGGGCCAATTCGAACCAAGATACTCCTGAACCGTCTCCCCTCTGTGGCCGACAACGACCGCGAGCTGCTGCACACACCCCTTGGAGGATGCCATGCACCGCCGGAGCGTGTCGAGGATATAATAGAGCACCGGCTGGTCCAGAACCGGAAGCAGGACTTTCGGAAGATCGCTTTTCATCCTGGTCCCCTTTCCGGCGGCGAGTACCAGCGCCCCGGTGACACAACGAGAAGCGGACACGTGAATCAACACCTTTACATTGAATTTTCCACAACACAAAAAAAGGGGATCCGCTTCAGGCCCCCTCTGCCCACTGTACATGGCTGGGGTGGCTGGATTCGAACCAGCGATGGCGGATCCAAAGTCCGCTGCCTTGCCGCTTGGCTACACCCCATCCTCAACAATCTCAATATAGTAACAGAAAGCGAGTTGGTGTCAAGGCTTACGAAATTGCATCAAATGAGCAGCAGATGCGTTTTCCCGGTGGAAGGGGGGTGAAGGCCGGACGATGCAACGCAAGAAACAATCCCGCAGAATGCTCAAGTGCGTGCGTATAAAGAAGCGGTGTGCTATGATAGCCTTCAAATGACGGCATTCATCGTGTTCGCTTTTTTTCTTTACTTTCCGTATGCGTGGTGCGCTCTGCGGGGAGAATCTCCGGAAAAGTACGCTCTCTTGTGGAGGCTTTCGCCTTCCTCGGCCCGGGAACTTCTTCTTGTTACAGGGGGCGCTCTTGTTCCGTTGACTTTCATTTCGCTGTTCTTTTTTGCCCGCTATCTCCCTCCCTGGCATGTGGAACGAATCCTTCCGGGCATCCTCTCCGGCCTGGCGGCGGCGGTGGCTGAGGAAACATTTTTCCGGGGCTGGCTTCAGACGCTGTTTGCCGAGAAGTATTCCGAGTGGAAGAGCATCCTCTTCGCCTCCTTTTTTTTCGGGCTTGCGCACATCTTCCAGAGTCCGGCGGCGATGCTCGCCTTCTTTCCGGGCATCATCATGGGACTTTTGCGAAGCAGGCACGGAACGGTGTTTTCGGCAATTTTGTTTCACTGGTTCGGCAATATATGGTCGATCTGGTTTTATCCGCATCTTTAGCGGCGCCTACAAAAAGGGAGGTATGATCCATGTTCAGTACGACACTCCGGAAGCTGCGTGCGGCGCGTCTCGCACTTCTTCTCACCCTCTTCTTCGCGTGTTCGGGAGAGGCCGCGCCGATTCTCTATATCGTTCGCATCCCTCTTGTTCTTGGCGAGGAGGCGCAGGCGGTTTTGCCCGACGGAAAGACGATTCCGCTCGGAAAGGTTGCCGCGCTGCCGACGTCGAGCCGCTGGCCGGGGTACACTGCCTCGAAATGGGCGCCCCCCGGGAGCGTCGCCGCTTCGGCTGTGAACGCAGTGCACCTGACGCTCTCCGTCGAGAAAGAGAAAGGGCGGACTGTGAGCATTCTCCCCCGGCATACCGTGGCTCCCGCAGCGGGCGAGCAGTCGTTTATCGCGCTCGACTCCCCGGCGGGAACGGGTTTCTTCGGGGGCTGGGCTCCTCCTGTGGCGACGCCGGTTCTCGTCCGGCGGAATGACGGCGCACTCGTGCCATTGGAGGAGCGCGGCCTTCCCCGCGAAGGGGATACGCTCATTTTCGAAGTTTCGGAGTCGGAGAGCCCGTATTTGATCGACATCGAGAACCGTCCGGGCGGCCGCGTCCTCGGATGGTACGAATCAGGCCCGAGGCTGCTCGCCCGAGTAATCCGCCCTCTGAAGGGCGTGGGACGTTTCGGAGGCACCGAGTTCCAGAATATCGGAAGAATACGGGCGAATCATTCTGGAGTTATCGACGTCAGCACGACGCCGCGAGGTGTTGTTGGAGGTTTTCAGATTCTCCCGTTTCTGCATTCGAAGTCCCAGGAGATGTCGTCCGCCTGGCAGCTGACGCAGTGGTTGATTATCGCGTCGCCGACCGACCGGCCGCTTCCCGGGACTGCGCCGCTTTTCTCCTCCAACCTCGTGCCGGGAAGCCAGATGACGGACGTCCTCTGGGACATGTGGTCGACGTACGGGCGCAAGCCGCTCGTCCTCTGCCGTCGGGGGGGAGGAGCGTGGCAGAGGCTTCCGGAGGCCTCGGGGAGAAACGACTCCGCTCTCGGAGACCTGACGCACCTGCGTATTTATTCCCCATTTACTGAAGAGCCTCAGAAGGGCTTCGTGCCCGGGACGGGAAAGTAAAAGAACGGCGGCCTGATCAGGCTGCCGTTCTTTTTTCTGCGCTTCGGCGGGAGTCCCGCCTACTCTACTGTGACGCTTTTCGCGAGGTTCCTGGGCTGGTCGATGTCGCAGCCAAGAAGCTTCGCCACGAAGAATGCGAAGAGCTGCAGCGGCACCACCGTGAGGAACGGCGAGAGCATCGGCAACGTCGACGGCACGTTGAAGACGTTGTCCGCAGCCGAGTCGAGGCTCCGGTCGCCCTCGGAGGCTATGGCGATCACCGGGGCCTTTCTCGCCTTCGCTTCGAGGATGTTGGAAAAGGTCTTCTCATGCAGATCATCCTTCGGCGCAATGACGACGACAGGCACACGAGGATCGAGAAGCGCGATGGGGCCGTGCTTCATCTCTCCCGCAGCGTACGCCTCCGCATGGATGTACGAAATCTCCTTGAGCTTGAGCGCTCCTTCGAGCGCCACAGGAAAGGAGACGCCCCTTCCGAGGAAGAGGAAGTCTCTCGCGTCGCTGTGAAGAATGGCCAGCCTGTACAGCAGCTCTTGCTGCTGAAGAATGGCTTCGATTTTGTACGGCAGGAGGAGCAGCTCTCTGCCCACAGTCTGTTCATGCTCTTCCGTGAGCGTTCCGCGCATTTTGCCGACATAGAGCGTGAGCAGGTAGAGCACCGCCATCTGCCCCATGAAGGTCTTCGTCGCGGCGACCCCTATCTCGGGGCCGGCCTTCAGTTGGAGTATATCGTCCACCTCCCTGGCCAGGGTGGAACCGATGACGTTGGTAACGGCCAGGCAGCGGGCTCCGCGAGCTTTTGCTAACCGTTCCGCGGCAAGGGTATCGGCCGTCTCCCCCGACTGGGAGACGAAGACTGCCAATGTATCCGGCCCCACTGGGAGGTTTCTGTACCTGTATTCCGACGCGACGTCCACCCGGATATCAAGATCCGTGATGGTCTCAAGAAAGCGCTCAGCGACAAGCGACGCGTAGTACGACGTCCCGCAGGCGACAATATGAATCCGCTTCCAGGCCAGGGCGTCCTCCTTCGTCCATGGGAGCTCGGAGGAGAGGTCCACTTCGCCCTCGCCGGAGAGGCGCCGGGCCATGGAGCTCCTGAGCACAGCCCCCTGTTCGTTGATCTCTTTGAGCATATAGTGGGAGTAGCCCCCCTTGTCCACCATGGAGACATCCCAGTCGATATGCACTTCACTCTTTTCGAGCGATTCCCCCGCGGCGCTCCAGAAACGCATTCCTTCAGCCGAGAGCTCGGCGATATCCCCGTCGTCAAGATAGACGACGTCCTGCGTATACGGAAGTATGGCGGGCACATCCGAAGCGCAGAGCGCTTCCCCTTCTTCCGAAAAGCCGACGACCAGCGGCGAGCCTTTGCGAAGGCAGTAGATCTTCCCGGGAATGTCTTTCACCATGATGACAAGCGCAAACGAACCTCTCAAGCGTCCGTGGAGGGCGACGAGGGCATTGATCATGTCCTGTGCTCCGCCGCCGGTATAAAGGGCGGAGAGAAGCTGCGCGATGACCTCCGTGTCGGTCTCCGACTTGTACTGTTCCTCGGGAACAAGAAGCTCGGCGCGAAGTTCACGGTAGTTCTCCACTATTCCGTTATGAACAAGCACCAACCTGGAGGAAAGATCTGCGTGAGGATGGGCGTTGGTTTCGGTGACGCCCCCGTGGGTTGCCCACCGGGTATGCCCTATCCCCTGATGGCCGGAAACGGGATGGGCGGCGAGCATGGACTTCAGCTCGGCCACTTTGCCGACGCCCTTGACGATATGCACCGCAGGCGTCCGGAGAGTTTGTTCTTCGTCAGGGTAGTTGATAACGGCGATCCCCGCCGAGTCATACCCTCTGTATTCAAGGGACTGAAGGCCTTTTACAAGTACATCCGCAACATTTCGGTGGCCAATATAGCCAACGATTCCGCACATTATACAGCACCGCCTTTGTATCCACTCACGAGAGACTGCGTTTCACTTTGTCCCGGAAATTACTTTCCGGTTTTGCAGAAAGGCTTTGCGGGCCGGTCTCTCACGGCCCCGGAGGCATCCGCCGACAGATCGATACTCCTCCGTCCTCGTCAGCCGAAGACTCGATTCCCCGGATCCGGGGAGCTGTTCTCCGGCGCAGGCGCTTCGTTCATGCGCTGTCTACTCTTCTTCGTATTCCTTCACCGCTCGCAGCACCACCTCCTTCAATGCAGGGTGCTCCATGGCAAGGCGAATGTTGGCGTGCAGCCATCCCGGCTGCGTCCCGCAGTCGAAACGCCTTCCCTTGTACACAACGCCCCAGACAGGCTCTTGGCTGATCAGCGTTCGAATGCCGTCGGTCAGCTGAATCTCTCCTCCCGCTCCCGCCTGCTGGCGCTCAAGAATCGGGAAGATTGCCGGAGAGAGTATGTAGCGTCCCATGATAGCAAGCCTGCTCGGGGCTTTTTCCGGTCCCGGCTTCTCCACCATGTCCTTTACTGCGAAAACGCCGTTCCCGGCGTTCTCGGCGGCAACGACGCCGTAACGCGACGTGTCTTCCGCAGAGACTTCTTCAAGAGCGACGACGCTGCCTCCCCGCTCGCTGTGCACTGCAAGAAGCTGCGCAAGGACCGAGGGTTCGGCAACCATAACGTCGTCGGGAAGGATGACGCCGAAATACTCGTTGCGGCAGACCGGTTCCCCGCAGAGCACTGCATGCCCCAGGCCGAGGGGACGATGCTGCCGGAGGTAGATGAAATCCGCCATTTCGGAGAGCGAGATTACCTCGTCGTAGAGGGTCTGCTTGTTCCGTGACTTAAGCAGCTCTTCAAGTTCAAAAGAGCGGTCGAAGTAGTCTTCGATTGCCTTCTTTGCCCGGCCGGTGATCATGACCATCTCTTTGCATCCCGCGGCAAGCGCTTCTTCAACGCCGTATTCAATGATGGGTCTGTCGACGAGCGGCAGCATTTCTTTCGCGATCTCTTTTGTCGCGGGGAGGAAACGCGTTCCCAGTCCCGCCACGGGGAAGAGGCATTTTGATATCGAAGAAGTCATACGGCAACCACCTTTCACACGATCGTTATTGATAGCGGCACTGCTCTTTAATTGCGTTCACGAGCTTCTCGGAAACGTGCTCCATAAGCTTTTCATCCCGCGCTTCAACAAGGATTCGCATCAGAGGCTCCGTGCCCGAGGGGCGGATGAGAATTCTTCCGGCGCCCTGTAGCAGCGTCTCCGCTTCGGAGGAGAGGTCCCTCAGGAAGTCGCCGCTCACCTTCCCGTCGCGGGAAACTTCGACGTTGCGCAGAATCTGCGGATACGGGGCGAAACGGTCTGCGAGGGTCGAAATATCTTCACCGAGCTCCAGACACGCCTTGAGGAAGAAAAGGCCGGTACAGAGTCCGTCGCCGGTGTTCACAAACGAGGAGATAATGATGTGGCCGGACTGTTCTCCTCCGAGCAGCGATCCCTCCTTGGACATCGTCTCCATAACGTATCGGTCGCCCACAGGGCAGCGAAAAACAGGGATATTTTTTTTCCGGAGATGATCTTCGAGCGCCATGTTGCTCATTACCGTGGCAACGACTCCCGAGCCGAGCATATTGCGCTCGGCGAGCCAGCGCGCGAGTACCCAGAGGATGATATCGCCGTTGAGTACTCTCCCTCTGCAATCCGTCAGCAGCGCGCGGTCGGCGTCTCCGTCGTAGGCGATGCCTATCGGGAGCGCGTTCGTTCTCACCGCTTCAGCTATGTGCGCCATGTGCATGACGCCGACGCCTTCGTTGATATTCAGTCCGTCGGGCCGGTTTCCAATAAAGCGCCACTCGCCGCCGAGCCTGCGGAAGACTTTTTCAGCCGTTTCCACCGCCGCGCCGTGCGCGCAGTCGATAACCCCCGCCGACGGGAAGGGGGTCTCTTCCCCCCAGAGCGAGGCAATCCACTCGGAATATTCATCAAGCAGATGCGTGGCTCTATGAATATCTCCCACGGAAGCGCCGGTGGGGCGCCAATCGTCGGTGAGGTTATCCCCCATGTACTCTTCGATCGCCCCCTCGACGTCGTCGGAAAGTTTTTTCCCGGATGAATCGAGGAATTTTATTCCGTTGTACTCCGCAGGGTTGTGGGAGGCGCTGATCACCGCTCCGCCGTGAACCGACATCTTCTTTACGGCGAAACTGACGCCCGGAGTAGGCAACACTCCGAGGAGAAAGACCTCCGCGCCGGCCGAAGCCATGCCGGCGGAAAGAGCGGCTTCCAGCATGTGCCCGGAACGCCTGGTGTCCCTTCCGACGACGATCCTTGGACGAGGGATGCCCCTCTCCGTCAGGAAAAGAATGTAGGAACGACCGAGCCGCAATGCCATCTCGGGAGTCATCACTCCCCTATTGGCCACGTCCCGCACACCATCGGTCCCGAAAAGACAACGTACTTTTTTCTCACCAGTTTCCATGCAGCCTCACCATCCCCGCCCGTATAAGAGATTACCTGATATCCGCAATTACAGTGACGCTCGCAGGATCAATTTTTACTACCTTCAATTTACCGCCCGACTTGTTTTGAATCTGCACAGGAACGGTCAAGCGTCTGGAAACGACGTTGGTGACGTTGACAAAGGGGCGTATCACCACGTCTTTTTCGTCGAGTGCGTTCACTTCGGAGGGGACTCCCTCCACAGTGACGTTCACAATGTTCGGCTCCACTTTCCACCCGGGGTAGACGCTTCGCCCATCGACCTCGACGTTCAGCCGGGAGAGAAGGCGGGTGACGGTGAAGGGGGTCAGAAGAACGTTGATCCGCACCGAAGCGGCGCCGACAATGGTCACCATCTGATCCTCCGGAGCGCGCAACGGGATGACGATGTTCTGCTCCTTGGAGATCCCCGTCAGGTCGATCGTTTCGGTATCAACCCGCGTCACGGCGTTGAGTTTCGCCAGAGGCCCCTCGACTGTGACAACGGCAGGTTCAACGACAACGGCCTTCAGTTTGAAGTCGCCGCCCGGTTCGCCGATAATCCGGGCGTTCACCGGGACGCTCTTCTTCGGAACTCCCTCGGCGAGCACCGCGCTGAGCTTGACGGTTTTCGGCTCCACAACAACCTCATCTTCAAACGCCTCCGACTTGACGACCTCGACGGCAAGCGTATGCTCCCCTCCCGCCTTCAGCTCATCGAGGGTGGGAACTATCTTGACGGCGTCTATCTTCGCGATATCGCGTTCGCTCCCCTTGACGCTGACGTTTTTAGGAAGTATCTCGACCATATCGAGAAAAAGCCCCGGAGGAAGGCCTTTGTCGACGGCGATTTCCACCGGAATGAGGCGGTCGATAAAGCGAGCGAGTTCCACGTCGACGTGCGTAGGTTTGACGTCCATTATCTTGACGTCCTTGGGAACGATGGAACGGACAGGTATCCGGTATTTTCCGACGCCCACTCCCCTGAGGTCGACCTCGCAGACCACGCCGTCCTGAGGAATGGCGGAGAGAACATACTGCGCGCCCGAGAGGACTATCTCCACTTCCTGCACAGCGGTTTTGAGCGTTGTCTGCGGCGAGACGTTGAGATACTCGAGAGGAACAACCAATGTCCTCGTCGTCTCGGTCGATCTGTTGCCGGAGACGTAAAACCAGAGAGCGAGCGCGATCACCCCGGCCATTATTTTCAGGAACAGCGGCGACGCCAGGATCTCGTCTATCTTTCCGGATTCCGACATAAGCGCCTGCGCACCTTCTTCCCGTTCATGACCACAGCGCCCGCAGATCTTCCTGCAGGCGTTCCATGAGTGGTTTATGTTCAGCTTCTTCACCGCTGAAATAGTGGGAGAGCAGTTTATGCACCTGGGCCTCCTTCAGGTTTTTGGAAAGGCGGCCGTTGATTGCAAGCGAAACTTCTCCCCGTTCTTCGGAGACGACAAGGGCGATCGCGTCGGAAACTTCCGTCACGCCGAGCGCCGCCCTGTGACGGGTGCCGATCCATCGGGACAGATCGGAGTTTTCCGTGAGCGGCAAATAGCAGCTTGCAGCGATGATCCTCTCGCGGTCGAGGATCACCGCCCCGTCGTGCAAAGGCGTTCCCTCCCAGAAGATGGTGATGAGAAGCTCCTGGCTTATCTCCGAATTCAGCTTAATGGCAGTTCTCCAGAAGTCCTTGAGCCCGGTGTTGCGTTCGAGGACGATAAGCGCGCCGATCTTCTGCCCTTTGAGATAACCGATCGCCCTGGATACTTCATGGCTGAAGGCCTCGGCCTTTTCAGCAGCTCGTTTCCGCCTCCAGAGGCCGCCCCCCCTGCCAAGCTCTTCGAGCATTTTTCGCAGCTCCGGCTGAAAGACTATCGGAATGGCGATCAGGAGGATACCCAGCGTCTGCCCCAAAAACCATGAGAGCGTCCGCAGGTCGAGCAATCTTGCCGCCGCAGCAACGACGCCGAGGATGAGAAGCCCCTTGACGAGCTGCATCGCACGAGTGCCCACGATCAGCAGAAGCAATCTGTGCACAATCAGGGCGATGACCAGTATATCCAGGAAGTCCTGCCATCTCAGAGTATCAAACATATACAATCGCCCTCCGGGGCGGAGAAGTATCAGGGAACGCGCCCCTGCGGACAGGGGCACGTATACTATACCACGTCGAAGGCGATATACGGCGACGTTGAAAGAGCGAGCATTGCTCCGTAGTTGGGGAAAAAGCGCAGTATCCCCCCAAGCTCCGGCGCAGGACGCACATCTTCGACGTCGATAATCATATGATCGCTTGATCCTCCGAGAATGACCGCTTCCGGAATTTCCGGCGTCAGCCCCTCGATGAGGACATCCTGGCGCCCTACCGCGACGATCGCTCGCAAGCGCTCCCCCCGGTCCTCGAAGACCGGCTCTCCCCCGAAGGCGTCCAATCCGACCGGCCCGACCGGAACGGAGGGCTTCCGGTACACCTCGACGATCTCCGCTTCAAGGCACATCGTCCTCTGGTGAAGCCATGGAATATCCCGTGCGCCGGTGACGTCGGCGCCGATGAGAATGCCCTCGCCGACGCGCAAATTCGTGATTCCCCGGGGCATGGTCCCCCGCTCCAGAAGAATGAGCGAAGACGTGGAGCCGCCGGAGTACACCGAGAGCGGGTATTCAAGAAAGCGTTCCAGCTCTTTTCCTACGGAGAGCAGCTGCTCCAGCTTCTCAGGCACGGGGAGCACCCCCCCGAAACAGCCGAAGTTCACTCCGACGCCGACACAGCGAACACGCGGAGATGCTTTCAGCACTGGGGCGATTTCGTCGACGCGCCCCATCCACACTCCCTCGCGGAGGTCCCCGAGGTCGGTCATGAGGATAATCTCGTGCGTTCGTCCCGCAGCGCGGCACTCCCGGTCGATCAGGGAGATCGTCTGCGCCATCGAGACAAGACTCCTGTCCGCGATCCGGACAGTTGCGGCGATTTCGCTGGGCATGGGAATCCGGAGAAGGAGCAGCGGAAGTCCGACGTTCATTGTACGGATGGCGGCCAGATTGTCAATCCTGCTGTCGCCGAGTTCGTCGCAGCCGCCCTCCGCCATCGCCCGCACGAGAGCCTCGCGCGCGCATACGCCCTTTGTCACGCCGGTGAGGGCGATCCCCGCGCGAGCGCATCGTTCAGAGACCCTCGCTGCGTTTTCAAAGATCCGATTCCTGGAGACGAGAAGCCGCGGATAGCGGACTGTCATTCTTATCCTCCTCTCAGTTTACGCAGAATAGACATATTTCCGGCATGGCCGGAGGCGTTCTGGGGCGTTTCGAGAATACAGGGCGTGTGTTCCCAGAGAGGATCGTTGAGGACGAACGAAAACGGAGCGTATCCGAGAGTGCCTTCTCCGATGTGCGCGTGCCTGTCGAGCCCTCTCCCCATATCATGGATGCTGTCGTTAAAATGCCAGCACCCGACCCTGTCGAGCCCCACGGTATCGTCCACCTGATCGAGCAGGCGCTGGTACGCCGCTTCGGTGCGCATGTCGAATCCGGCCGCGAACATGTGGCAGGTATCCATGCAAATACCCACGCGCGACGGCCAGTCCAGCGCGTCGAGAATTCTCCTGAACTGCTTGAAATTCCTGCCGAGGAGATCTCCCTGACCTGCCATGGTCTCAAGAAGAATACGAACGCGTTTCCCCGCCGTCCTGTCAAGAATAGAAGCGATTCGCTCCGCCACCAGGTCAAGGGCTGATTCTACGTCTCTTCCGCGCGACGACCCGGGGTGAAGGACGAGGTTGTCGATCCCCAGCAGGTCGCAGCGCTCTATTTCATCCTCCAGTGCGGCGATGCTCTTCGCTCCGGTGGCGTCCGTCGCCGCCAGGTTGATGAGGTACGAAGCGTGGACGACGATCTCTTCGATAGAACTCGCGGCCCAGGAGCGGTAAAACCTCTCGCCCCTGGATTGCGAGAGAGGGGCGCTCCGCCATTGAAGCTGGTTCTTCGTGAAAATCTGTATAGCTTCACATCCCAGCTCCTCGCCGCGCTCGATGCTCTTTTCAAGCCCTCCGGCGATGGAGACATGGGCGCCTATTATCGCCATTGATCTTCTCCCTTCTTCACAGCAGGCGACACACCTTTTCCAATATCCTCGCGGTAACCCCCCAGACGACCGAGCCGTCGGGAAGATCGTACTCCGGATAGGAAACCGTGTGTTCTCTGCTTTCTCTCATCCCCTTCGTGAACGAAGGAAAAAGAATTTCTTTTCTCCGGGGCTCCGCCGGAAAAAGGGCGATGTCCACCGAATACGAGGCGGCAATCTCCGAGGGAGAGAGCGCAAGCCCCCGCTCCGGATCGACGCCGGAGACAATGCCGAGCACCGGAAAGACTTCCACATTGCTGACCACGGTGTACTCGGGGGGCAGCAGAAGAAGCGGCTCGACCGCCTCCCGGGAAATGCCGGTCTCCTCCTCGGTTTCGCGGAGCGCAGTGTGCAACGGCGATAGGTCGTCCGCGTCCTTCATCCCGCCGGGAAAGCAGATCTCTCCCCCGTGGCGTGAAAGATGGGGCGAGCGACGCAAAAAAAGAATGCGAAGCTCATCCCCGGAAGGGAAGAGCGGAACGAGGACGGCGCTCTGCCGCATGTCCCCGGACGGAAGCTCCTCCCACGAAGGGAACGAAACGCCGACGGGGTGATTCATCAACAATCCTTTCCCGGAACGTTCCGGGGAGAAGCATCGCTCGCCGCCCCGCTCCTTCATGCCGTCAGCTTCACCCGGCCGTGGTAGAGAATACCCCTGTACCCGTCGACAGTGACGAGCATTCCGTCGGAGAGAAGGGAGAGGGCTCCCTCCGCGCTGACGATGCACGGAATTCCAAGCTCCAGCGCCACGATCGCCGTGTGGGAGGTAAGCCCCCCCTCTTCGACGACAACAGCGGAGGCGAGCCGCATGGCCGGAAGATACTCTTTGTCGGTATTCCTGGCGACGAGCACGGCGCCTTTGGTCATCTTCTCCCTGGCCTCGGCGGCGCTCCGAGCCACACAGACGGCGCCCCTCGCCTCTCTCTTGAGCAGCGAGAGTCCTTTCAGCAGTATCTTGCCCGCAATATGCACCTGGACAAGGTTCGTGGTCCCCGCCGTGCCCAGCGGAACGCCGGCGGTGACGACCACGAGGTCTCCCTCCCTGATGTGCCCGCTTGCCACGCAGGAGCCGAGCACGGAGTCCACCGCAGTGTTCTGGTCGGTCATCTCCTCTTTCATCAGAGGAAGAACTCCCCAGTACAGCGAAAGCTCCCGCCATGTACGCTGGGAAGGCGTCGCGCCGAGGATTGTGCACGGAGGGCGGTGCTTGCTGACCATCTGCGCGGTGCTGCCGCTCTTCGTCATCGAGACGATGGCGGAGGCCTTCATCTGCCGCGCAATGAGCACTGCGGCGCTGCTCACCGCGTCCGGCACGCCCATCGTTGTGGAAACGGCGTGCAGCGGGCGCTCCCAAAGCTCGATTTCACTCTCGGCTCTGGCGACGATACGCTTCATCGTTTCCACCGAGCGGAGAGGATACGCTCCTTTTGCCGTCTCGCCGGAGAGCATGACGGCGTCGGCTCCGTCAAGAACCGCATTCGCCACGTCGCTGGCCTCGGCCCTGGTAGGCCGGGGGTTGCGTATCATCGAGTCGAGCATCTGCGTCGCGACGATAACCGCCTTCCCCTTGGCGCGGCAGATATCGATGATCCGCTTCTGCTGCAAAGGCACGTCTTCCGTGGGAATTTCCACCCCGAGATCGCCGCGGGCGATCATCATTCCGTCCACGACCTCGACGATCTCCTCGATATTCTGCACCGCCTCACGGGTCTCTATCTTAGCGAAGACATTCATAGGCTCGCCGAACTCCTCCATGATGCGCCGGACTTCCATGATATCCCGGCGGTTTTTGACGAAGGAGACGGCGATATACTCCATCTCGTGCTGTACTCCCCACTTGATGTCCTCGATATCCTTCTCGGAGAGCGCGGGAAGAGAGAGTTCCGCTCCCGGAATATTGATTCCCTTGGTATCGGCGAGCAGTCCTCCCACAATGACCCGGCAGGCGACGTCGCCGCCGCGTATCTCCTCGACCTTTAGGTGAAGCGTGCCGTCGTCGATGAAGATCTCCTGACCGACCGCTACCTCGCGCGCAAGCTGCGGGTAGTTCATAAAGACCCGCGAGCTGGTTCCGACGATCTCCTCGGTCGTCAGGACGAGGAGACTCTCCTGTTCCAGGGCAACGGTTCCCCCCTCAACCTTGCCGGTACGGATCTCCGGTCCCTTGGTATCCAGCAGCGCCGCGATGGGGGTGTTCAGATCCTTCTCGACCCGGCGGACGAGCTCCAGCATTTTTTGATGTCCATCGTAGGCGCCGTGGCTGAAGTTCAGGCGCGCGACATTCATGCCGGCCTTCGCCATGGCGGAGAGCGTCTCGTAGTTGGAACACGCCGGACCTATGGTGCAGACTATCTTCACTTTCGTCATGAGACAAGACTCCTTTCAATCCTCTTTCTTCAAGAACACATCCGGCTTCAACCGATTTGAAACAGCTCCTCCGGAATGACCTCCGAGAGAAGAGGGGCAATACCGCCCCGCCCGTCGACTTTTATATCCTGCAGGTAGAGCACGGTCGACTCGCTGTCGTTTCGCAGCTCCAGCAGAACGGGGGATTTTCCCGGGCAGGCTTTCAATGCCCGGATGAAATCCTTGAACGACACGTTCTGTAAAAAGTCCGCGAGGACGGAGATGCGGACGAAGGAGGTGGTTCCGTTCCGGCCGTCGTCCTCATCGAGGAGCGTTATGCTCTTCGCGATGATGTTCGTGTCTCCCCGCTCCTCGGGAAACCCGGAGACAAGGCAGACGCGCCCGGGCTGTATCGTCCCGCGCAGCGGCTCCCAGGTTCGGGGGAAGCAGACGGCCTCTATCCGCGATTCCGCATCCTCGATCTCGACGATTCCCATCGGATCCCCGTTCTTGGTGGTCCGCTCCTTCACCGAGAGGACGAGGCCGCCGACCAGGGGAGGTATGCGTTTGCTCCTCCATGACCGCACTTCGGCAATGGTACAGTTCGAGAGCATACGCACCTTCTTCTCGTACTGCTCGAAAGGGTGCCCGGAGATGTATAACCCCACGGCATCCTTCTCCATTTCAAGACGTTCAAGCAGCGTGAAATCGGAGACGTCCGGGAGATCGGGCCCGGCCGCGTCCTCCTCGGGGAGCGAATCGAAGAGCGAACACTGGTTGCTGTTCGCACACTTCTTCTGCGCCGCCGAGATCAGCTCGGGCAGCCCTTCAAGGAGCTTGCGTCGGTTGTTTTCCAGGTTGTCGAAGGCTCCCGCCCGGACAAGGTTCTCCACGACGGCCTTGTTGACGACGCGCAGGTCGACCCTGCAGAGGAAGTCCCACATCGAGAGGAAGGGGGTTCCCGTGTTCCGTGCGGCAAGAATCGCCTCGACTGCGGTGTGTCCCGCCTTCGCGACCGCTCCCAGACCGAACCGGACGACCTCGCCGACCGGCGTGAAGCTGGCCATTGAGGAGTTGACGTCGGGCGGAAGGACGTCGATTCCGGAGTTCCGGACCTCCCTGACGTACGCGGCCAGGTCTTCCTTCTTGGAGCCGATCTGGCTGGAGAGGTAGGCGGCCATGAACTCCGACCGGTAGTTCGCCTTGAGCCACGCGGTCTGGTAGGTGATCAACGCATAGGCTGCGCTGTGCGATTTGTTGAAGCCGTAACCGGCAAACTCCTGGATGATGTCGAAGATCTCCTGCGCCGATTTTTCGTTGATATTTCGCTGCGTACACCCTTCGACGAACTTCGCGCGCTGCTGCTCCATGACGTCCGCCTTCTTCTTGCCCATGGCGCGCCGGAGAAGGTCGGCCTCGCCGAGGGAGTACCCGGCGAGTATGGCGGCGCACTGCATCACCTGCTCCTGGTAGAGGACGACGCCGTAGGTCTCGCGCAGCACGCCTTCGAG
>ERZ1645192.1461-NODE-1461-length-19666-cov-11.142930_pt1 | contig 19666 bp, 18 predicted proteins | sample MGYA00575354_ERZ1645192 | MGnify/ENA primary metagenome ERZ1645192 (study PRJEB40844, sample SAMN11349763) | freshwater sediment metagenome | isolation source: river sediment | host: Sediment | place: India: Faizupur Khadar , New Delhi | collected 2017-02-21 ... | reverse complement strand
GGTCTGGAAATATTTCAGCATTCTGATGGTCTGGGGATCTTCGGTATTCAGGCCGGTGAGCATGCCAGACACCTGTTGCATGCCAAAGAGGGGGATGGCGGCCAGGGCCGCCAGGAACTGGATGGCCAGGAAAACCGCCACCACGATAAAGGCGCTGAACATCAGACGGGAGAAAGGATTCATCTCCCTGAAGGAGAAGAGGTTCATAGCTTGACCAGGGATCTTGTCCTTTGGGAGAAGCGGACCACTTCATGGTAGCCGTTTTTCTTCAGGAGGTGAACCGCTTGCTGAAAATGGCGGGCGATTTGTGTGGGATGGTGGGCGTCGGAACTCAGAGTCACCGGGATATCGTATTTACGGAGGATCTCCAGCCATCGTGGGCCGGGGTAAAATTCGGCACAGGGCTTGTCGAGCCCTCCCGTGTTGAGTTCCACCACCACTCCCGATTCCCGGAGGACGGAGGCCGTCTCCTCATAAAGGGGGGTCAGGTCGCTTTCCGGATAAACGGCGAACTTCTTGATCAGGTCAAGATGGCCAATGGTGTCGAAGAGCCCGGAGCGGGCCGCCTTCTGAACCAGCCTGAAATAGATGTGGTAGAGTTCGTCATTGCTCCATTTGCCATAAAACGACTGGTCGCCGTCGAAGTTCCAGTCGCCGAGGAAGTGGACCGAACCGATGACATAATCGAGGGGAAGGGAGGCGATGATGCGTGCGATCTCCGCCTCCTTTCCCTCGAAATAGTCCATTTCAATGCCATAGCGGATGTTGATCAGGCGCTCATATTTCTCCCTGACTTCGTTGATTTGCCAGGTCATGACCGGAAGATCGACTTCCTGCATGGCCCAAACCACTGGTTTCAGGCAGACATGGTCGCTGAGGCCAATCTCATCCACTCCTTTTTCAATGGCCCCCAGCACCATCTGCTCGTACGAGGTGGCACCGTCAGAGAGGAGAGAATGGGTGTGGTAATCTGACCAACCCTGCATGGCTGATTATAAAACCTTGATTTTTATATTCCTGAAGAGGGTAAGGCCACCGTGGTCCTGAAGACCGATATGGCCGATCTCGGCGATGCCATAGGTGGGAACGTCTTTCCATTTGCCGGCATTCTTGCGGGCATTCCAGTCGTCGCTCCAGAGTTCGTATTCGACCACTTTGGTGCCGTTCAGCCAGTGCTCTACGTGAGGGCCATTGACGATGATCCGGGTTTGGTTCCACTGGTCGAGGGGTTTGACTTCAGCACCCACGGGAGCCTGCATCCCATAATTGGAGCCGCTGTATTGGTCGGCTTCCAGAGGATCGGGCCACCCCTTGTCGTCAATGAGCTGGTATTCAGGACCGGTCATATAGATGGCCTGGGCCACACCCTCCTGGACATGGTAGAAAACGCCCGAGTTGCTCTTGGGGGCTACCTGCCATTCCAGATAGAGTTCGAAGTTCTTGTACTGGTCCACCGTGATGATGTCTCCGCCAAAATCACTTCCCACGCCTGAATTCTTCATGATGCCCTCTTCGACTTTCCAGCCTGCTGGTTCTCCTCCGTTATAGAGTTTCCAACCCGTCATGTCGGTACCATTGAAAAGCAGTTTCCAGCCATCGGATACTTCCTGTTTGGACAAGGTGTTGATGGGTTGTTCTTTGGGGCCGCATGATGCCAGCAAAAAGGCCATGACGGCCATCAGTACTATTCTGTTCATTTTGTTGAAGTTTGAATTTTGTCACGAAATTAACAATTCCGGCCGAAAATGCCACCCTTCCCTCCTATCAATTATTTTGTCCTGATTTTTTTAACTTTACCCCAATCAAGATAAAAAGAGATGAAACGAGCATGGTGCTTCTAACACAAAAGGGCATGAATATTTGCTCCATGCGAGTTCCATGGGCGTGAAGAACTGTTTAGGCTTGACCTCGATATATGATTGAAGTACAATACATTAAATAACAAATATACGTATGAAAAGTAAACCTTATATGAATCCCTATCTGGCGGGGACCCTGCTGGGGTTGGCCTTGTTATCGGCCATGTTTTTATCGGGAAGGGGACTGGGGGCCAGCGGGGGCATGAAATACTGTGTTGTGTCGGCGGTAGGCGCCGTAGACCGGGAGCATGCCCTGGAAAGTGCGTATTACAGTAAGTACTTTGAAGAGGGGAAGCATCCTCTGGCCAACTGGTTGACGGTGGAGTTGGCGGGCTTACTGATCGGGGGTTTTATTTCCGGGGCATTATCAGGGCGCCTGGGGTTGAAGAATGAACGGCCGCCCCATGTGTCAGGGCGGAAGAGGCTTTTCTTCGCCTTTCTGGGAGGGCTTCTTTTCGTCTACGGGGCCCAGTTGGCCCGGGGATGTACCAGCGGCGCTGCCCTCTCGGGAATGGCTGTCCTCTCGGTCGCCGGCTTCGTCACCATGGCCGCCATCTTCGGATCGGCCTTCCTCTTCGCCTGGTTCTTCCGGAAACTCTGGATCTGATGGATGCCCATGCTTCCCGATCTGCTCAGGTTACCCGTAAAAATGGATCGTCATCTTTACACTTTAAATGATTGAATAACATGATAGGACCCGTTTCTGCCTTATTTCAACTGCCCGGATGGGTGGATTTACTCTTTGCCCTCTTCGTCGGAATAGCCTTTGGTTATGCCCTGGAGCAGGGGGGTTTTTCCTCAAGCCGGAAACTGGCCGGTATGTTTTATGGCTATGATACGACCGTGCTGAAGGTTTTCTTCACTGCTGCCCTGGTGGCGCTGGTCGGTGCCCGGTTGCTCTCATTCTTTGGCCTGCTTGACCTGGATCTGGTTTTTGTCAATGAGTATTATGTGAATGCCGCCATTGCCGGAGGAGTGATCATGGGACTGGGCTTTATCATGGGGGGTTTTTGCCCGGGAACAGGCGTTTGTGCTGCTTCCATCGGGAAGACCGATGCCATGGTTTATGTTCTGGGAGGAGTCACCGGGGCTTTTCTCTTCGCCGAAACCTGGCCCTGGGTAGCTCCCCTGGCCATGAAAAATTACAAAGGCCCCCTGCAAATCCATGAGGTCCTGGGCCTCTCTTCCGGCCTCTTCACCCTGTTACTGATCGTGGCCGCTGTGGCGATGTTCTGGCTGGCTGAGAAAGCCGAAAAGAGATTCGCCCGGCCGGATATTGGTGGATTAAATGACCCGGGTATGCATCCGGAAGATACAAAAAAGGTATGAATACAAGAATCAGGATATCGGTATTGCTGGTGTTGCTGGGACTTTTCCTGGCTCTCTTTCCGGAGGAGAACCCGGGGCGTTACAGGATTTCACCGCAGGAGCTGGCCCGGTGGGCCACCGCTGATTCCATGGTGGTCTTCCCTGATGAGGTAGCCCGATGGATCAACAGTGAGGAGCAAGAGGTCACCCTGATCGATGTACGGCATCGTGAGGAGTATGCGGCCTGCCGGTTGCCGGGGGCTTTGTCGGTGCCTCTGGAGGAGATCACTGATCCTCAGAATGAAGATCTTCTCCGGAACAAAGGGGGGAAGCTCGTTTTTTATTCCAATGATGAGGAGGCAGCCGCGGCGGCCCAGGTTCTGGCTGCCGGAATGGGGCATTCACAGGTGTACCGGATGAGCGGGGGGATGAACGCCTGGTTTGAGACCGTGATGAACAGCAGCTTTTCAGGGGAACGGATCACCGCGCGGGAGAATGCCCTCTTTACGCAGCGCCTCAACGCACGGAAACTCTTCACCCGCTACAACAGCCTCCCCGATAGCCTCAAGGAGAACCTATTCGTCACCCGGCGCCTTGAAAAAGCCCGGATGGACGGGGGATGCGAATAAGTTCTGGCGACCGTGACTATTCCTTTAGGGTGGGGATAACCTCCACTGGGCGTGAAGAGCTGACATAGGCCTTACTGCCTTATATTACTGAAGAACAAGTTATACAACTAACAGATAGACAAGTGAAAAGACTGCGGGGAGTATTGATAATAGCGGTGCTGATTCTGGTACTGATGGTGGTGAAGCGCTCCTGTGAGAGCAGGTGGCCCGGTGATGCCGGGGAAGCTGCCCGGGCGCTGGCCTTGCGAACGGCGTTTATTAAACCGGGCGATCTCTTGTCGCTGGGCGGGGAGATCCATCTTCTGATGCTGGAGGGTGCCGGTCCCGACAGTCTGACCGCTTCGTTTCCCTCTGAACTGGTGACCCTGGAGGGCTTGGCCGGAGAGGCTTCCGGGGAGAAGTTTTCCGCAGAAGGGAAAAAGTGGGTCCTGGTGGCCCCTCATCAGGCTACGGCCGTGCAGGGATGGGTGATCCTTCAGGAGGCCGGGGTCAGGGAGGTCTATATTCTGGGCCCCTACCCGCCGGGTGGGGAAGTGCTGAAATACCAGTTCCGGCCTGACACGACGGTCAGACCGGAACCGGAAGCCTCAGCCGCCGGGGATGAAGCACCCCTGGACGGCCGGTGAGGTTCCCTTTCCCATTTTCAGATCCGGATCTCCGGGGGGAGCCTCCTTCACTGCTGCTGTTGCCCCGATAGCGTTCTCATGGGGGAGTTCTGCGGCCAGGAAAAGGGAATACCCCTTCTTAATGTGTTCGTCAAGGCGCTACTTCGCTAGGGGATAATCATGGATTTCCTCCTGTGTGAAGGGAAGCCATGAGAGGGATGCGCGGTCGTTGATCATCTTGTCGTGCATGAAGGCGTTGTTTCCGTAGACCAGTGTTTTGGCGTCCCAGCCGAAGAGCCTGAGGTAAGCCGTTGCGAAAGCCGAGTTGTGGCCGGTGCCGCAATAGACTACGACCGGTTTGTCGTGGGGGATGGTCTCCATCTCAGGCAGGATGCCCAGGGTACCGGCAGGCTTGTACCTGACGGCTCCGGGGATATGGCCCGATTCATACTTGTCCTTCCGCTCGAAGTTGATGATGTAGTATTTGCCGGGGTCGGCAAAGACCTCTGCTGCGGTGATTTGCGCCACCTGGCTCCCTTCGCTCATGAGCTGGCGGAATCGCCGGTCGAGGATCTCTCCACCGGTAGTGAGCCCGGTGTTGAGTTGAGGCAGGTCGCCAGGGGTGGCCGCAGGCTGGTCACTGGTTTCCAGCCGGCTTTCATAAGCCGCGGAAATACCCTTCAGCCAGTACTCTTCGGCCAGGGCCCGGTTCCAGCTGCTCATGCCCCAGCGTAAGGCGTAGACATTGCCGTAGCCCATGATCCGCAACAGGGAGGCTGCATAACTGGAAACCTGACCCGATGCGCACACCAGAATGACTTTGTCGAATTCGAAGGGTTTGATCTTCGATTCCAGATATTCGGGCAACGCCTCAAAGGCCACACTGACCGCGCCCTGGATATGGCCGCGGGCATACTCTGCGGCAGGCCTCAGATCTATAATGTGGTTGCCGGCCCCTGCTTCATCATGGACCACCGACGCCTTGATCAGGCTGGGAAACTCCCTGCTGTTGACGTAGTCGCCGGTCTGCTCAAGCTCATTGATCAGCAGGAGGGCTTCAGCGTTGACTTCCACCGGAGCCGCGGCCGCAACACCCGGTGTTTCCGCCTTTTTCTCCCCTTCCTGCTGTGTTTTTCCGGATCCTCCGGAAGTGCACCCTTGTGCCAGAAAAGCAGCCGTCACCAACAGGCTGATTAATCTCTTGACGGACATCATCGGTGGATTTACTTACTGGCTACTTCAACTTTGTCCTTGTCGAGCCGGAGGGTTCCCGTGCGGCGGCCCTGCTCGTCATAGGTGTATTCGACATAGGCGACGCCGTCAGCCGGACTGTTGATCACTTCACGGTTTTCATTCATATTGATGCGCCTGATCACGGCTCCATGGGCATCGTATTCGGTTTGCGTGACCGGAACATTCTTGCCCCCGAGGATCTCATCATCCTGATCGTAAACGACCGTTTCCACAGGGTAACCGTTGGCATCGACCTTGTTCACCCTTTTGGCCCACCCCCAGTAGAGGTTGGAGAGGTTGCCGGTGGTATTGTGAACCGAGAACTCCAGCAGGTCGCCCGCTTCATTGTTCTTGAATTCGAAATAGGAGACGCCGATATCGCCGCAGTTCTCGGCCGTACAGTTGTAAAGGGTATCATGGTCATAGTTGGCCATGCGGGTGACATAACCGTTGGCATCGTAAGTAAAACGGAGTTCATAGAAGGGACAGAAAGGATTCATAACCACGGAATCGCCGGCCAGGTTGTACCTCAGCTCGCGGATCATCCCGTCGGGCATCTTAGTCCACGCCCAGTTGTGAATGCTGTTGCGGTTTTCCACCGGTTGGCCGGCTTTGTCGAGGAACCGCAGGGCTGTACGCATCGCACTGGCCTTGTCAAAGGTGTACTCATAAATGAAAGCGCCGTCACGGTCAATGGTGTCTCCCTCCTGGTTGAAGAAATATTTCTTCTGGAGGTTGCCTTCGTAACTATAGGTCACCTTGGCAGCACCCATGGAAGAGTAGTCCAGTAAAATGCCGTTGCGGTTGTATTCGACCGATACCAGACGGTTCTGGTCGTCGAAAGTGAATTTGTAATTGTTGACGGTTTTTGCTTCTTCAGCGGTCAGCGGGTAGGTCCCCCGCTCCACATCCCAGGGGGTTTCACTGAAAAGAAGCGACCGGTAATAAGATACATTTTCACTGGTGGTGGCAGCCGGTTTGGGATTACAAGCCTGGAAAAAAACGGCGGCAAAGCCGGCCAGTACGAACATCAGTACAAGAGTTTTAAAACGCATAACTTAACTTTTTAAATATTAGTGTATTCAGTTAACAAAAATAAGAAAGTGTTGTTTACAAACTCCGGTGAAATTTAAGAATTATGAGCATTTACCATAAGGAAAGCTGTTCGTTGGTAAGGCGGAAGGAGGTGCGGTGGTGGGGGGTTACCCCCAGTTGGGAGATGGCCTGGCGGTGGAGTAGGGTAGGATAGCCTTTATTGTGGTCCCAGCCGTAACCTGGGAAAGACTCGTGGAGGCGGAGCATCAGTTCGTCGCGGTGCGTTTTGGCCAGCACGGAAGCCGCGGCGATGCTTTGGAAGGTGGCGTCACCCCTGACCACGCAGGTGTGGGGGATGGTGGTCCGGTTGTAAAAGCGGTTTCCGTCGATCAGCAGGTGGTCGGGTGCTGCGGTCAGTTGTTGGATGGCCCTGTGCATGGCCAGAAAACTGGCATGCAGGATGTTGATTTCATCGATCTCGGCGGGTGAGGCTATGCCGACCCCCCAGGCCACGGCCGTCGCTTCGATGATCCCCCGGAGCAGATCCCTTGTTTTTTCAGGAAGCTGCTTGGAGTCGTTCAGCAAGGGATGCGAGAAGTCCGGTGGGAGGATGACGGCGGCAGCCACTACGGGGCCTGCCAGGCATCCCCGGCCCGCTTCATCCACACCAGCCTCCACCCGGCCCGGCTCCATATAATCCCGAAGAGAAAAACCCATAAAAATGAATATCAGAAGATTAGAATCTCAGAAGGTCAGAATGCCAGAATGTCAGAATATCGGAAGATCAGCATGGCGGGGTAGGTGGTAAATTATAGTTTATCAATGGTTTAACCATGGGTGGCCATGGCTTTCAAGATGGAGGCCCAGAGGAGATCAGCGGAGCGGTCCCATGAAAACTTCTCTTTCTGCCGGAATCCCTTTTCCACCATCATGTTACGGAGGGCTTCGCCTGAACTGATTTTCTGCATGGCCCAGGTGATCTGGTGGGGCTGGTGCGGGTCGGCATAAAGGGCGGCATCCCCCGCCACTTCCGGCAGGGAGGTGGTATGTGAACAAATCACCGGGATGCCAGCCCCCATGGCTTCCACCACCGGAATGCCGAAACCCTCGAAGAAAGGGACAAAAGTCAGGGCCAGGGCCGCTCCGTAGATCCGGTGGAGTTCCTCCCCGGCTACCCTCCCGGTAAAGATCACCTGATCACGGTATTTCATGGTGCCGAGCCGTGTGGCGATGTTCCCGGTTTTGAACATTTTACCCCCTACCACCAGCAGCTTTTCCTCTCCTGAGGTGCGGCTTTTAAACTCCTCAAAGGCCGTGAGCAAACCTTCTATATTTTTCCGGGGATGGAGGGCCCCCACAAAGAGAAAGTAGGGTTTGCCCCCGGAGTACTGATCCCGCACTTTTTGCTGCTCCTTGCGGTTTAACGGTTGAAAAGAGGGACTACAGGCATTGTACACCACATCGATCTTCGCCGGGTCGATGTTAAAGCTGGTGGCAATATCCTCTCTTGACCAGTCAGAGACGGTGGCAATTCGGGCCGCCTTCCGGGCAAAAAGGGGAAAATAGCGGTTGTAATAGCGTGAAATGCCAGCGGGTAGGTCGGCAGGGCGATGAAAGAAGTTGAGGTCATGGATGACCGGCAGTTGAGGAACCTCCGTGCGCAAAGAGAGGTATCCGTCGGGCGATAAAAAAAGATCGGCCTTGTATTTTCTGAGAATCCCCGGAATGCGGTAATCGAACCAGATTTTCCATAGCAGGGGATGGCGGGCCGGGGGATAAACTACCAACGGAACGATATTATCAGAAAAGATGAACTTCTGGTCAAAAGGTCTGTCAAACAAAAAGATAAACTGGTGCTCGGGGTGGGCCCGGGTGATCCTGGAGAGGGTTTCAACCATGAAACATCCAATGCCTTCCAACCGGTCCTTAAGCAAAAGCCTGGTGTTGACAACTATAACCATCCTGCCTCGATTTTCAATTCCTGGTAAAAGTACAAAGTATGGGCAAAATAGCTATTTTTAGCCACCGAATTAACAAAACCATATTTTGAGGCACAAGTTTGTCACCAACCTGATCCTGTTGGTATTCATGAACCTGCTGATCAAGCCGTTCTGGGTGCTGGGCATTGACCGGACGGTACAGAATGTGGTTGGCGCCGAGAGTTACGGGTTTTATTTCGCCCTCTTCAACTTCTCGATGATCCTCAATATATTCCTTGATCTGGGGATCACCAATTTCAACAACCGGAACATATCGCAGCACCGCTTCCTGGTCAGGAAGCACCTGTCGAACATTATCGGGCTGAAGTTGCTGCTGGCGGTCGTGTATGCCGTTTTTTGCCTGGCGGCGGCCGCCATCATTGGCTACAATAAAATCCAGTTCTTCCTGCTTTCCTTTCTGATCCTGAACCAGTTTCTGATCTCCTTCACCCTCTACCTCCGCTCTAATATCAGTGCCTTGCAGTATTTCCGGACCGACAGTCTGATTTCGGTACTGGACCGGACCCTGATGATTTGCATGTGCAGCCTGTTGCTTTTCACCAACATAACAGGAGGTATGTTCAGGATTGAGTGGTTTGTCTATATTCAGACGATCGCCTACCTGATCACCATGCTGGTGACCCTGGGGGTGGTCCTGGTCAAAACCGGAAGGGTGAAGGTGCGGCTGAACCTCCGCTTTTGCCTGGTCTTTCTCAAAAAATCCTATCCCTACGCCCTGCTGATCCTGTTGATGGCTTTTTATAACCGGATCGATTCGGTGATGCTGGAGCGGTTGTTGCCCGATCCCCTGGGGAAGCAGGAGGCCGGGATATATGCTCAGGCGTTCCGGCTGCTCGATGCCGTGGCGATGTTCGGAGCCCTGGTGGGTGGATTGCTGTTGCCGATGTTCTCCAGCATGCTCAAGAAAAAGGAGAATGTGGCCCCCATGGTGCAACTCTCTTTTACCCTGCTTTTCATTCCGGCAGTCATCATTGCCGTCTCCTCCTTTTTCTATGACCGGGACATCATGGAGTTGCTTTATCATGCCCATGTCGACGATTCCGCTGATATTCTGGGCTTGTTGATGGCTGGTTTCCCCGGGATCGCCGCCACCTATATCTTCGGAACCCTGCTGACCGCCAACGGAAGTCTCCGGCAACTCAACCTGATGGCCTTCGGGGGAATGCTGCTGAATATAGGCCTCAATTTCTGGCTGATCCCTCAGTTCCACGCCCTGGGTTCGGCATTCGCCAGCATGATCACCCAACTGGCGACGGGTTGTGCCCAAATCGTTATCGCCTTTAAGCTCTTCAGACTCAAACCCCCTGTGCCCTATCTTTCCCGACAGCTTTTCTTTATCCTTTTTACCCTGACAATAGGCTACCTCTCTCAATGGGCCGGCTACCGTCTCGCCGGTTATCTGCTGGCCATCATCCTGCCCCTGCTGTTTGCCCTCTCCATAAAGTTGATCAATATAAGGGATATCGGCAGGATCATTATCTCCAGAAACTCATGAGAACACCTACCGTTGAAGAACTCCAGGATCCCTCGCGTTACGAACTGATCGCTGCGGTTCACCTTGACAAGATCAGGGATTTTGTGGTCACCCAGGTGACGGAGGATAAGAAACTGGTCCCGGCCTATATGGTGTATCAAACCCTGATGTTCCTGTCAGGCGTTTTTTTTCTCACCCGGGCCATCGTACTGGCCTGGAAGGGCGATGCCCGTTATTTGACCATCACCCTGCTGACCCTGTTGTTTTCTTTTACCCTTTTGGTCATCATCCATGAATTGCTGCACGGACTGGCCCTCAGGATGGCGGGTGCCCCTCGTGTCAGGTATGGGGGAGACCTCCGGAAATTCATCTTTTTTGCCGAAGCCGACCGCTTTGTCATGGGGCGCCCGGCATTCCTGATGGTGGCCTTTACCCCCCTGGTCGTTGTTCAACTGGTGACCATCGCCGGCATCATTCTCACCTTCTCGCAACCCCTCGTTTACTGCTTTCTTATGCTCATGTCGGTCCACACCCTTTTCTGTGCCGGTGACCTGGCCCTGGCTACCATCTTCTTCAAATACCCCGGCAGGAAAGTCTTCACCTTTGATAACCGCGGGGAAAAGACTAGCTACTACTATATGGAGAAAGAGGTTTCCAGGGAGTAGTCTTGAATCTTGAGTCTTAAGTCTTGAATGGAGGAGTCCTGAATCTTGAATGAGGAAAGCCCGGATCAATCTCAGGTCCACTCTTCGCGGAGGATCTGGCCACGGGAGCTGACGACGATGACCTTAAGGGGAACGTTGCGACTGGCCATGGAACGGGCCTGGTTGATCAGGCGCAGGAGCCCCCCGCAGCAGGGCACTTCCATGATGGTCGTGGTGATGGTGTTGACACGGGCTTCATCAATGAGCTGCACCAGCTTACGGAGGTACACGTCCAGGTTCTGGTCGAGTTTAGGGCAAGCGATGGCCAGTTTTTTACCACGGAGAAAGGTCCGGTGGAAGTCACCATGTGAAAAGGCTACGCAATCGGCGGCCACAAGAAGGTCGGCTCCCTGGAAATGGGAGGCTGCCGGGTTGATGAGGTGCATCTGCACGGGCCAGTGGGTGAGTTCCGACGGTTGGGGGGAGGTGTCACCGGAGGCAGGGGCCATCCGGAACAGGGGAGCCGCTCCGGAGGGGCGTTGGGTCGCACCAGGTGTCAAATCACTTGTGGCCGGTGATTCAAAGGAACGGCTGGCGGAGCCTGGACAACTGCCGCCGGAGGCAGCCCCCTGTGAGACGGAGGATGACGACCCGGAAGCCGTGGCTCCGGCCTGCCCATGCAACAGGGCGTGCACCTCAGCAATCGTAAAGGGCAATTGCTCCCGGTGGCCACGGAGCCACTCCGTGGCCTGGCGCAGATAACCGGTCTCACCATGATCCTGAAGATGCTTCAAATGGGCAAAAACCGTATTCTTCCCCATCTGTACCATCCCGGCAATCACCGCCACCTCATCGTACGCTTCAGCCTCACGCTTCTCAATCGTGATGGCCCCTTCAGGACAATGACCGATACATGCCCCCAATCCGTCACACATAAGCTCACTGATCAACCTCGCCTTCCCGTCAATGACCTGCAAGGCCCCTTCATGACAATTGGGGACACAAACCCCGCATCCATTGCACTTATCCTCATCAATTCTTACGATTTCCCTCAGCATATTCTTTCATTTATTATCGGACAAAAGTATCATAAAATCTTTAATCTGTGCTCTACAGGCGCGTTAATTCTGAGGCGTTAATTATTTTTAAATCACCATGTATTCTGCCAATAATGAACAAAACCTTTATCTTCGCATAATCTTTCGGGCTGCCAGGTTAGCCGGTGGTCCGACCAGAGAATTGCCTTAACTGGAAAACTAGAGTGATGATGAAGCAATACAATCTGTACAACCTGATTGCCGGCTGGGCTGTTTTTTTCATTTCGGCCGTAGTGTATCTCCTGACCATTGAACCCTCCGCCAGTTTTTGGGATTGCGGCGAGTTTATCACTACGGCGACCAACCTGCAGGTGGGGCATCCTCCCGGAGCGCCGGTGTTTATGATTGTCGGCCGTTTTTTTACCATACTGGGGGGGTCTGCCCAAAATGCTGCCCTTATGGTCAACATCATGTCGGCTTTGGCCAGTGCCTTCACCATTCTCTTTTTATTCTGGACCATCACCCATTTAGCACGTAAGCTTTTCACCAACGGGAGTGAGATGACGACCGGTCAGATGGTGGCCATTCTGGGGGCCGGGCTGGTAGGTTCCCTGGCGTATGCTTTTTCGGATACTTTCTGGTTTTCAGCCGTAGAAGGGGAAGTGTATGCCACCAGCTCCTTTTTGACGGCCCTTGTTTTCTGGGCTATCCTCAAATGGGAGAATGTGGCCGACCAGCCTCATGCCAACCGGTGGCTGATTCTCATTGCTTATCTGATGGGGCTCTCCATCGGGGTTCACCTTTTAAACCTGCTGGCCATCCCCGCGATTGTCTTTGTTTATTATTTCCGGAAATATGAGGTCACCAATAAGGGTATTCTCTATGCACTGCTGGTTTCGGTGGTTATCCTGGGGGGTATTATGTATGTGATCATCCCCGGATTCGTGAAGATAGCCTCCTGGTTTGAGCTTCTTTTTGTCAACGGAATGGGACTCCCTTACCATTCAGGCTCCCTGATCTATATGGTTTTGCTGGCCGCCGGACTGGTGTGGGCCATTTGGTGGACCGAAAAGAAAGACAAGGTCTTGCTGAACACATTAACCGTAGCTTTGACGGTTATTATGATCGGTTACTCCTCCTTTCTGCTGATTATCATCCGCTCTTCGGCAGGTACTCCCATGGATCAGAACAGTCCCAACGACACCTTCAGCCTCCAGGGTTATCTCAACCGGGAGCAGTACGGTTCCAGGCCGCTGGTTTATGGGCAGTATTACAACACTCCCCTGAATCCTGCCGAGCGGTACAAGCAGGGAAGTCCTTATTACAGCCAGCGCGATGGTAAATATGTGATCACCGATTACCGGGTGGTTCCCAATTACGACGACAAGTTCAAGACGCTATTCCCGCGGATGTGGAGCAATATGGATCCGCTGCACGGACCGGAGTACGAGAGCTGGGCCCGCATCAAAGGGCACAAGATTCAGCATGTCAACGAGCAGGGAGAAAAGGTGGTCATCACCAAGCCCACGATGATTGAGAACCTGCGTTTTTTCTTCCGTTACCAGGTGGGACATATGTATTTTCGCTATTTCATGTGGAATTTCTCGGGCAGGCAGGATGATGTTCAGAGTCATGGGGGGGTCCTCCATGGCAACTGGATCACCGGCATTGGTTTTCTCGACAATTACCGGTTGGGGGACCAGGACAGCCGGCCGGCCGCGATGCATAACCGTGCGACCAACAAGTATTACATGCTGCCGCTCATTCTGGGGTTACTGGGTATTTTTTACCAGTACAACAAGGGACGGGAGGGCAAGCGGGGGCTCTGGCTGGTCTCCCTTCTCTTTCTGATGACCGGGCTGGCCATTGTGCTTTACCTCAACCAGTACCCGGTGCAGCCGCGTGAAAGGGATTATGCTTATGCCGGCTCCTTCTATGCCTATGCCATCTGGATCGGGTTGGGGGTTCTGGCCCTGGTGGAAGCCCTTAAGAAGCTCCTCCCTGACACCGTCAACGCCGCTGTGGTCACCCTGGTTACCCTGGTGCTGGTTCCGGGAATCATGATCGCCGAGAATTACGATGACCACGACCGGTCCAACCGGTATACCGCCCGTGATCTGGGCGCCAACTACCTGAAGACCTGTGCCGAACAGGCCGTCATTTTCACCAACGGCGATAATGACACCTTCCCGCTTTGGTACAATCAGGAGGTCGAAGGCGTCAGAACAGACGTCAGGGTCTGCAACCTCAGTTACCTGCAGACCGACTGGTACATCACCCAGATGAAGAAGCAGGCCTATACGTCGAAGCCCCTGCCTTTCTCCCTTAAGGAAGAGCAGTACACGCAGGGAACGCGTGATATCATCTATCTGCTTGATAATCCCCGGATCAAAAGGGAGGCGATAGAGTTGACCGAAGCCGTGAACTTTGTCAACAGTGATGATCCGGCCACCAAGTTGGTCCAGGCCGACAATGCAGCCTATATGCCCAAGAAAAAGCTGACCTTCAAGGTCGACAAGGAAGCGGTCATCCGCAACAAGGTCGTCAGGCCGCAGGATTATGACAAGATTGTCGACACTATGTACATCGACCTGAGTGACAGGGATTTTCTGGGAAAGGACGAATACATGATCCTTGACATGATCGCCCACAACAACTGGGAAAGGCCCATTTATTTTGCCATCACCATTCCGCCCTCCAAGTTCCTCAACCTGCAGGATTATTTCCAGATGGAAGGATTTGCCTATCGCCTGGTTCCCATCAAATCGGGCAATTTAGCCCCTGACAGGATCAATTTCGGGCGCGCCGCCACCGATATCATGTATGACAACCTCTTCAATGAGTTCAAGTGGGGGAATATGAACGATCCCCGGGTCTATATTGATGAGAACAACAGCCGGATGATGACCAACATCAGGAACAATTTCAACCGGCTGGCATCGGCCCTGGTAGAGGAGGGTAAGATGGATTCTGCCGTAACGGTTATCGAGAAGGGATTTGAGATGGTGCCTGTGTCGGTGGTTCCTTACGAATTTTTCTCGCTAGAGATGATTACCACGCTTTATTCTGCCGGAGCCAGGGACAAGGCTGCCCGTCATACCGAAGAGGCCTTGCGCACCTTCAGCGCCAACCTCTCCTATCTGATGTCACTCCCCGTCAGTTTTCAGCTTACGGGGGATGTGAATGAGGAAATTCAACGGAATCTCTTTTACATCCAGCGGATGGAGCGGACTTCCCGCGCAATGAACGATAATGTGACTGCTGATAAGCTGGTTGCCTCGCTGAACGAGTATATCAGCAGGTATCCCGGCCAGAAATAACCCATGCACCGGCGGCTGCGGCTCTCCTTCTGCATATTCTGGTGACCGGGAGGATCCCTGATCGCCGTTGTAAGGAATTCATGCTGCTCCTGCTGTGGGGAGTGGGCGGCAGAGCGGGTCATTAACTGATAATAATACCAGTAAAAGTCGCATTGCCGTCTGATCCTTGATGGGCTCGTTGCAGTGGCCCATGTGATTTCCATGGCATGAAGCATTTTGTTCAGCCTTACCTCAAATAACTGAAGCGCTTTAATTGGCTTTACTGCCGTATGCAAATGAAGAACAAGTTATTAACTAACAAATAGACTAGTGAAAGTCGCATGGTGCTCCGACCACATAAGGACATGAATATTTGCCCCATGCGACTTCCATGGGCGTGAAGCACTTTAAACAGCTTCACTGTGCTATATGACTGAAGAGCAATTCATTAACTAACAGGTATACTAATGAATGTTTTAATAGTTGGATCGGGGGGCAGGGAACATGCTCTGGGGTGGAAAATCAGGCAGAGCCCGTTGCTGAGGCAGCTCTTTTTTGCTCCCGGGAACCCTGGTACCACCCTTCTGGGTGTTAACCTGGATGTGCAGCCGGGGGATTTTGAGGCCATCAGGCGTGAGGTGCTCGAAAACGAAATTGACATGGTGGTGGTAGGGCCTGAAGTTCCGTTGGTGGAGGGCATCCATGACTATTTCAGTTCTGATATAGATTTGCAGCATGTCAGGGTGATTGGGCCAAAGAAAAGCGGAGCCCGCCTGGAGGGGAGCAAGGATTTTGCCAAGGCCTTTATGTTCAGGCATAAGATACCTACGGCCCGGTATGCCTCCTTTACCAGCGAGACCCTCATCGAGGGGTACCGCTTTCTGGAATCGCTTGCTCCCCCTTTTGTACTTAAGGCCGACGGTCTGGCTGCCGGCAAGGGGGTGTTGATTCCGGAAACCCTCTATGAAGCCAAACATCAGCTGGCTGAGATGGTCGGCGGGAAATTTGGTCAAGCTGGCCATACCGTCGTTATTGAGGAGTTTCTCAGGGGGATCGAACTTTCGGTCTTCGTCCTGACCGATGGCAAGAATTATGTCGTGCTTCCCGAGGCCAAGGATTATAAAAGAGTGGGCGAAGGGAATACAGGCCCCAATACCGGGGGTATGGGGGCTGTAAGTCCGGTCCCCTTTGCCGGTGCCGCTTTTATGCAGAAGGTGGAGGAGCGGATCATTCAGCCTACCATTGCGGGGCTTGCCTCAGAGGGCATTGAATATACCGGATTTATCTTTTTCGGGCTGATCAACTGTGAGGGGGATCCTTATGTCATTGAATACAATGTCAGAATGGGGGATCCCGAGACGGAGGTGGTGATGCCGCGTATCGGGGGTGATTTTCTGGAATTGCTGGATGCGGCGTCCACCGGAAGGCTGGAAGACCGGCAAATAGAGACCCTGGACCATGTGGCCACCACGGTGATGCTGGTGTCGGGGGGGTATCCCGGAGCGTTTGAAAAAGGCCGGTTGATCACCGGCTATGACCAGGTCAGGGAAAGCCTTCTTTTTCATGCCGGCACCCGTCTGGAATTTGGCAAACTGAAGACTGCGGGGGGAAGGGTGATCGCCGTCACTGCCACGGCGAAAACCATGCAGGAGGCCCTGGCTTCCTGCTATGAAGATGCACGTCAGATAGAATACGAAGGAAAACGATTCCGTACCGATATTGGTTTTGACCTGTAACCATGCTGTTGCAACTCATAAAAAATCACAGGAAAAGCAGCTTTTTTCTTTTTCCTGTTGTTTTAACGGGTATTTGGATCAAGCATCTGCTTGCACCGTATGCCTATACTCCGGTGGCGGGGGAGGATCGGTTGGCCCTCTTCGGGCTCTTTAACGGGTTGGTGCCGGCGCACCTGCTGACCAGGAGCCTGATCGCCCTGGTCTTGCTGGCGCTGAATGGTTTGTTGCTTTTTCGCATTTACCGGGAACACCTCTTCCCTAAATCCTGGTCGATGCTCCCGGCCATCCTGTTTGTCATGATTACCAGTGGGATCGCTGGCTATCAAACGTTGCACCCCGTATGGCTGGCTCTCCCCTTTATGGCCCTGGCCATCGACCGGCTTTTTGCTTCCTTTGACCAGCGCAAGCCCTATGGCTCCCTCTTCAATGCCGGTATTTTCCTGAGCCTGGGATCTCTTTTCTGGTTCCACCTGATATTTATGCTGCCCGCCTTCCTCATTGGAAGTCATATGATGGCCCGTGACTCCGGTTGGAGGGATGGCTCCCATATGTTTCTCGGAGCCCTGGTCCCCTGGATTTTTGCCTTTGCAATTACCTTCCTGACCGATTCTGCCGGAAATCTGGCCACCTTGATCCTCAGTCAGGTGATCCATCCCCTGCCTCCCTTTACGGCGACCCTTCCCGTGCTGATTTTTGCCGGTTTGATGGCTGTACTTACCCTGGCCGGAAGCTATGCGATTCTCCGGGATTATGACCACAACAAAGTCAGTTTCCGCCGGTTCTATATCTTCTTCTTCCTGTTGTTTCTCTCCTGCGTAGCCGTTTATTTCTTAGTTCCGGCAGTGAATTCATCGATCTTCATCCTGGCAGCCCTCCCGGTGACCTTTCTCCTTTCCAATTATTTCGAATCCCTGAAAAGGGTCATCCCCGGCGAGGTTATTTTTACGCTGATCCTGGCACTGGTGGTTTACATCCAGTTGCTCTGAGAGATCTCCTCAACAGGTTGAGCGTTGAAATGTTACCTTTGCCGTGGGAATTATTTCCATTGACAGGTATGGCGAATATTTTACTTTTAGAAACGGCCACGGAAGTCTGTTCGGTGGCCTTGGCCTCAGGGGGGAAGCTTCTGGCCTGGGAAGAGGATGTCGTGGGAGGGCGTCATTCGGCGCTTTTAACGGTTTTTGTGGAGAAGGTGCTGGCCTCGGCGGGAATGGGCCCTGGTGCCCTGGATGCCGTTTGTGTCAGCAAGGGGCCGGGTTCCTATACTGGACTCCGCATCGGGGTGTCGGCGGCCAAGGGATTCTGCTATGCCCTGGGCATCCCTCTGCTGGCGGTGAGCACCCTCGATGCCCTGGCTGCCCGGGCCGCAGAAATCATCGGGAGCAACCCCGATGGCGGTTCAGACTCCGGGGAGGTGCTCCTCTGCCCTATGCTCGACGCCCGGCGCATGGAGGTCTATACCGCCCTCTACGACCACAGGGGAACTCTCCTTCGTGACATCTCGGCCATGATCATCGGTCAGGACGCTTTTACAGAGGAACTGTACCGGGGAAAGGTTTACTTCTTTGGCAACGGCGCTGCCAAATGCCGCGAGGTGATCAACCACCCCAATGCCCTCTTCCCCAATCATGTGCAAGCTTCGGCACGGTTTATGTCCTTCCTTGCCCAGGAAAGGTATGACAGAGTAGAATTCGAGAACGTCCCTTATTTCGAGCCGTTCTATCTCAAGGATTTCATCGCTACCGTTCCCCGGAATAAAGTGTTTTAAAAAAATGAAGAAGGTGAATGATTACGGAAAGATAGTGATGACGGCGCTTTGGGTTCTCTTCGCCCTGAGCCAGACCCTGGCGGCTCCTTCTAAAACCAAGGAGCGTCTCGTTTTTGACCTTAAGCTGGGATTTGTCAAAGGGGGTGAGGCTGTCCTTACCATCAGGGATACCACTTTCAATGGAAAAAAAGCCGTGGACTACCACCTGAAGGGACGGACGACCGGTCTTACCGACAAGGTGTTCAATGTGGACGATGTTTACGAGAGTACTGTGGATGCTGCGACCTATCTCCCTTATCGCTCGGTCAGAAACATCAGGGAACGCAAATACCGCTATTACAATGAGGTGTTTCATTACCACGATAAAGATTCCATCTACAGTGACCGTACGGGCTGGATGAAGGTGCCCGACAACCTTACCGACATTCTGACGGTCTTTTTTTATTTTGCCCGTAACAATATGATAGAAGAAATCAACAAGGGGCGGACGGTCGTATTACCCACCCTTAATGGGCATGATATCCAGTATATTAAAATCAGGTTCAATGGATACACCACGATTGACACCCCGATGGGACCGGTCGAGTCGATGGTCCTTTCACCCGTGGTCGATAAGGGAAAAGTGCTGAAACGGTCCGATGGCATGAAGTTTTATATTTCCAAAGACCGGAAGATCCCCGTTCAGCTCGATTTTGAGACCAAAGCGGGCACCCTGCGGGCCGTTTTGGTGAGTTACCGTATCAATGGGAAGGAACAGATCAAATAATCCACTGGTCAGAAGAGGAAACTTCCGGAAGGAGGCAAAGCGTAGTGGGTTGACCTGCTTGTAATTCCGGAGAATTCTCTATTTTTGCGCAAAAATTTCAAAATTTATGGCGACAACAGCAGATTTCAGAAACGGGCTTTGTTTGGAATGGAACGATCAGCTTTGGACGATCGTGCAGTTCCTGCATGTGAAACCGGGGAAAGGCCCCGCTTTTGTACGGACGAAACTGAGAAACCTGAAAACCGGGAGGGTGATCGAGAATACATTCAACTC
>ERZ1645192.1458-NODE-1458-length-19683-cov-14.223558_pt1 | contig 19683 bp, 20 predicted proteins | sample MGYA00575354_ERZ1645192 | MGnify/ENA primary metagenome ERZ1645192 (study PRJEB40844, sample SAMN11349763) | freshwater sediment metagenome | isolation source: river sediment | host: Sediment | place: India: Faizupur Khadar , New Delhi | collected 2017-02-21 ... | reverse complement strand
AGATGGCCTGTGTGGCGGGAGGTCTGTGGAGCTACTCCCAGACCGGCGGCCTGCCCCTCATCCCCCCATGGCTGTTCGTCATCTGGGCCTGCTTTCCCACGGCCCTCTGGCTGATCGTCAGAAGCCTCCTCGGAGTAGTCCCGGCGGATGTCCTGGCCAGGAAGAAGTCCATCCTCCCCCTCTGCCTGGCGGGAATCGCCCTGCAAATTGCCCTCTTCGTGGCCCTCAGCCACAGCCTACCGCTCATCATCGCCTCGGCACTGCTCTTTGCCGGGGCAATCGTACATCTCAGCCCGGCAGCAGAGAGGAAAACTGTGCTGGTCCTGCTGGCCTCCGGTGCCGTCCTGGGGCCGGTCTGCGAGGCGCTTCCCGTGGCCTCCGGGGCCTGGTCCTACGCCCGGCCCGACCTCTTCGGCATGCCACTGTGGCTGCCCCTGGCCTATGCCCTCTTCGCAGTGCTGGTGGCATTTGCAGCGCGGGCGGCGCAGGAAGCATTTGCTTTTGCTGATAGGCGCATACCTGCAATCATTAATTTTTGTCTCTGTGTCTCACTAGCTTCTATGGTTTACTTATGAAGTTGCCGGGAATCAGCCCTACTGATGCTAACAAAACCACAGAGATGAGAATAAACATGAACGACAGTGCTAAAATTTAGCTACAAAGCTCACAGAGGACGCACAAAGAACTGTGGTTATTTTCCAGGATATGGGTGGCGTGAAGTTATGACCAAAAAATTGATGAAAGTCATCACTGGCAGGTGTCCAATAGTCCCTTCTTCTTGCCGCCTCTCTGGTCCCCAGGCTTGATCGGCTCAACCTTTGCTTCCTTTTCCTGCTTCTTCTCTTTCTTTTCTTCGTGGTGGGTCATTTCACATTCCCCCGAAAATATTGTAACTATTATTAGTTATAACTTGCGGTGGGCCTGAATGGGCAATACCGTCCGTCCAAAAAAAATAATTCCCAGCAGGAAGGCTCAAGAGCCAAAAAATGCTCAGAGGGCCTGCCTCTCCACAATGCAGGTCGGGTCCTCCGCCTTCAGGTCTCCATTGTAAAAGAATGCCTTCTGCCGGCATCCACCGCACAGATCCAGGTACTCGCACCGCCCGCAGGCTCCAGTGAGGCTGGATTTGATATCCCGCAGGGCGAGCAGCTCCGGAGAGGGATGGTCGATCCAGATATCCCGGAAGGGACGCTCCCGCACGTTGCCCACCACCACCTGGGGCATGAAGTGACAGGGGTGCACATCCCCCCGGTGATTGATGTTGGCCACCTTCACCCCGGTCGAGCAGCCCCCGGCATTGCTGAGCAGCCGCCGCACATTCTCCTGCCTGGGATCGTCCTTTTCCTTGAGTATCTCCAGCAGGTAGGCTCCATCCATGGGTGAGTCGGTGGTCAGGATCTCGATGTCCTTTCCCTTCAGCTCCTCCGCCGCCTCGGCCAGCAGGCGGATGACGCTGCGCCTCTGCTCCGGCGTGACATCCCTGTCGGCTATCCCCGCCCCCCGTCCCGTGGGAACCAGGTGATATAGGCAGAAGCGGGGAATGCCCTGCTCCACAGTCAGGTTGAGCAGAGCAGGCACATCCTGCCAGTTGTCCCGGGTGAGGGTTATGCGCAGGCCCGTCTTGAGGCCCGCATCGCGGGCGTTCTTGAGCCCCTGCAAGGCTCGAGCGTGAGCCCCGGTCACGCCCCGGAAGGCGTCATGCCTCTCTGCGGAGGCTGAGTCGAGGCTCACACCCACATACCTGATTTTGGCCTCGGCCAGCAGCCGGGCCACGTCCGGTGTGATGAGGGTTCCGTTGGTGGATATGACTGTGGAGAGCCCTACCTCCCGGGCATGGAATGCCAGGGCATAGAAGTTTTTGCTTAAGAGCGGCTCGCCTCCCGTGAAGATCAGTATGGGAATCTTGAGCTCCGCCAGCTCATCCACCAGGCGAACTCCCTCCTCCAGGCTCATCTCCGCCTTCGCCTCCTGCGAAGCGTCCATATAGCAGTGCTGGCAGGCCAGATTGCAGTGCGAGGTAAGGTTCCACATCACCACGGGCCTGGCCTGGGCCGAGAAGCGGAGCAGGTCGGGCGGCAGATTGCTGCAGCCTTCCGCCTCCCGCAGGGCCTTCCATACTGTGGCCTGATCGGCCAGCGCTTTGGAGAATATGATCATATTGAGTCTACCTTTGCCGATATTCTTTCCTGCAAGGCGGCCAGCATGGCCTCGAATGTGAACCTGTCAGGCATTACGTCCACTCTTATGCCCAGCCTATCCAGCTCTTCAGCCGTGGGCTTTCCGATGGCTGCTACCATCCCTGTTTGCAGGGCTCGTAAGAGCTCCTCCTCCCGGCCCAGGGCGGCGGCCCTCTCTATGAGAAAGCGAGCCGTAGATGAACTGGTGAAGGCGAATATGTCCACGCTCTTGGCCCTGGCAATCAGGCCGTCCAGCCTTGCGTCCCCGGAAGGCCCCACATCGTAAAGGGCGATGTCGTCGACGGCAAGCCCTGCGGCCCGAAGGCCTTCCGTTAGATAGCGGCTTCCCTGAGCGCTCCTCAGGAAGAGTATGCTGCTGCACCTGCCCTTCAGCATTCGCAAGAGACCCTCCGAGCTGTACTCATCAGGGACGTCCGCCCTGTAGCCCTGCGAAGATAAAGCCTGCTCTGTCCTGGGGCCGATAGCCACGATCATCTTTTTAGACAGCGCCAGCTTCACTTCAGAATTCTTCAGGGCCATGTTGACACCGTTGGCGCTGGTGAAGGCCACGCACTCCACCCTGGCAAGCCTCCCGGGCAGGTCGCCGGGCAGGGGCTTTTCGGTGAGGGTGATGGCCGGAGCCCTGACCGGGATGAAGCCGTACCTCTCCGCCAGGGCCGCCGACTCCTCCTGCTGGTGTGCCGGCCGCAGGATGGCAATCTTCCTCTGGCGGAGCTTTTCCGCCAGGGCCACCACCTCTCCCACCACCAAAATAGCAGGCGACTCGACCAATGCCTCTCGGGAGCGCTGCACGATGTCGGCCAGTGTGCCGGATATCAGCCTCTGCTCCGGCCAGCCTCCTTTCTCCACCATGGCTGCCGGAGTGGCCGCAGGCTTGCCCGCCTCCATCAGCGCCGCCACATTGGCCGCCAGCCGGGAGACGCCCATCAGCACCACCAGTGTCCCTCCCTGAGAGGCAATGGCCTTCCAGTCCAGGGGCGCCTCCTTTCCCGGCTCCTCGTGGCCGGTGACGATGATCAGTGAGGATGCCACGCCCCGGTGAGTCACAGGTATCCCGGCCAGCTCCGGCGCGGCAATGGCCGATGTGACGCCGGGCACAACCTCAAAGGCTATCCCCTTCTCCTGCAAGGCCAGGGCCTCCTCGCCGCCCCTGCCGAAGAGGTAGGGGTCGCCCCCCTTCAGCCGCACCACAATCGCTCCGGCCTCCGCCTTCTCGATGAGCAGTTGGTTGATGCCCTCCTGGGGTAGCTTGTGCCGACCCGCATTCTTGCCCACGTCTATCAGCTCCGCCCTGAGCCCCTCCAGGACGCTGGGATCAAGCAGCCGGTCGTAGAGAATAACATCTGCCTGCTCGATAAGCCTTCTTGCCTTCACCGTCATCAGCTCTGCGTCGCCCGGGCCGGCTCCCACCAGATAAACCTTACCGCGTGCCAAATTGCCTCACCGCCTCCTCCACCAGTTCTTTCCCGCCCATATTCATGAGCCTTCTGCCCAAATCCTCCGCCCGGAGCAGACATTCGTCATCCAGGGAGAGCGTCTCATCCAGGCGCACAAACCTCTTGCCATCCAGGGAGAGTACCTCCGCCAGGACGCGAGCCCGGCTGCCGTCCCCATCGGTCAGGGCGTGCACCGCCATGGGCACCACACAGCCGCCCCCCACCGTCTCCAGTATCCTGCGCTCGATCATTGTCTGCATTCTGGCCGGCTCATCATCCAGCATCCTGGAATATGATTCAGCCTGGCTGCCTTTTTTGGACACCACAATGATGGTCCCCTGATTGGCAGAGGGGACGAATTTCTCCCCGTCCAGCCGCCGGTAAGCCAGGTCCAGCCCCATCCTCTCCAGCCCCGCCTCGGCCAGCACAATGGCATCGTAATCCCCCTGATAAAGCTTCTTCAGGCGGGTTTGCAGATTTCCCCGCAGGCTCTTTACAATCAGGTCGGGCCGCTCTCGCCGCAGTTGGGCCGTGCGCCTCATGCTGGATGTGCCGATGACCGCCCCCTCGGGCAGGTCCTCCAGCCCCTGCCCGCCGCCCTGCCGGCTGAGGAGGATGTCGTAGGGAGAGTCGCGCTTGAGCACGGCGGAGATGGTCAACTCCTCCGGCCTCTTGGTGGGCAGGTCCTTCATGCTGTGCACCGCCAGGTCGATCTCCCCGCTGAGCATGCGCTCGTCTATCTCGGCCACGAATACGCCCACGCCGGTCAGTTGATGAAGCGGCTTGTCCAGGAACACGTCTCCGCTGGTCTTGACCCGCAAAAGCTCCGTTGCCACACCCAGCCGGGCCAGCCTCTCCTGCACTATCTCCGTCTGGCGCAGGGCCAGGGGGCTGCCACGGCTGCCTATGATCAATCTTTCAGGCAGGACGAAAACGCCTCCAGGGTGGCATCGATTGTCTCCGGGCTGTGGGCCGCGGATATGAAGTCCGTCTCATACTGGCTGGGGGTGAGAAAGACGCCCTTTTCTAGCATGTGTCTGAAGAGGGCGAAGTATCCCGCCTTATCGCACTTCAGGGCCTGCTCATAATCATGCGGCTCGCTTCCAAAGAAGAGCTTGAACATGGAGGCGATGCCCACGACGCTGTAGGAAAGGCCCCGGTCCTGCACGATATCCATTAGGCCCCGGCGCATTCTTTCACCGCTGCGGGCGAGCCCCTCTAAAACGTGCTCCCTCTCCATGACATCCAGGGTGGCCATGCCGCAGGCCAGGGGCACCGGGCTGCCATTGAAGGTTCCCGCCTGATAGATCGCCCCGCCTGGGGCAACCTGCTCCATCAGGTCTCGCCGCCCTCCGAAGATCCCCACAGGAAATCCGCCGCCGATGATCTTGCCCAGAGTGGTCAGGTCCGGCTTGATGCCGAACAGCTCCTGGGCTCCGCCCAGAGCGAGGCGAAAGCCAGTGATTACCTCGTCGAATATGAGCAGCACGCCGTGCTCCTCTGTCAGCCGGCGCACTTTTTGCAGGTATCCCTCTTCAGGCAGCACCGGGCCGACATTTCCCAGAACCGGCTCCATGATCATGCAGGCGATTTTGTCAGGGAAGCTCTCCAGCACCCTCTCCAGGGCCGGCAGGTCGTTGTAGGGAACCTGCAATGTGTTCTTGGCGGTGTCTGCGGGAACGCCCTTGGAGTCGGGAATGCCCAGGGTTGTGGCCCCTGATCCGGCCTTGACCAGGACGCTGTCGTGGGCTCCGTGAAAGCCGCCCTCGATCTTGATGATCATGTCCCGGCCTGTCGCCCCCCGTGCCACGCGAATGGCGGCCATGGTGGCTTCGCTTCCGGAGCTGACGAAGCGCAGCATCTCCATGCTGGGGTAGAGGCGGGAGATCCTCTCTGCGGCGGAGACCTCCAGCTCGGATGGAGTTCCGAACAGCCAGCCCCGGCTCATCTGGTCTATGGCAGCCTGCATGACGGCAGGGTGGCGGTGGCCCAGGATCATGGGACCGTAGGCCAGGCAGTAATCAGTGTATCGGTTGCCGTCGCTGTCCCACAGGTACGGCCCCTCGGCCCGGGCGGTGTAGAAGGGATGAGGTGATATGGCGCGCACGGGGCTGCAAACGCCTCCACAGAGTAGGCTTTTAGCACGGCCAAAAAGCCGGATGGATGAGTCGAGCTGCATAGGCTTATGCAATCCCGTGAGCAGATTAATCAAACTTGCGAGCCGCAGGGATATGAAATATGGTAGGCGAGGTGTCGCGGAAATCCGGTAGTTACTATTATTATTTACGAAAAGTATATATAATATCGACTACAATCTTAACTATATTAGTATTATAAGTTAGTGATAAGAATTAAACAGCATTAGAGGCGCGTTGCTGGGCCGGACAGAGATAAAAGCAATAATATCTATAAAGGGGATGGCACGGATCAGATCTCTGACCCCCGCCCTGCCGCCTCTTCCACTTTTTTCATAACGGATCGCAGGGGCAGGCCGGTCTGCTCGGCGATTCTCTTGCAGTCCTCATACTCCGGCTTGAGTGAGATGAGCCGCTCTCCTCTGCGGCTGGCCTTGGCCCTGGCATCAAATGTCCTCCCATCAATCTCCACCTGCAAGGAGATCTCCTGCCTCTCTGCGATAAGCCGGTGGATGCTGGGAAATATCCGCACCCCAAGCGAGCCTGTCTCCTCCATGAGTATATCCGTCAGTGCCTCGGCCTGTTCCTGCCGTGCGATGACCCGGATCACATAGCCTGCTCTGCCCTTCTTCATGAGGGCGGGCAGAACCGATGCATCCAGCGCCCCGGCCAGCATCAGCCGCTCCAGGAGGTATCCCAGCACCTCACCGGTCACATCATCGACATTGCTCTCCAGTTGAACGACGCGATCGCCGTGGTGATGCCGGCTGCCGGCAACTGCCGGATGGTTGACAGGTGCGCCGTCCGGGGGAGCGGATGCAATGGCTGCAAAGAGAGGTGAGGCGGAGGCAAGCGGGTCTTCCGGGAGCAGGTCTGCCAGCACCGCCCGCAGCACATTGGGCACCTCAAGTTCCCTACTGCCTGCTCCGTAGCCCACCCTCTCCGTCCGGATTGAGGGAAAGCTTGGCACAAAATCGTCCACCAGCGCCGCCAGCAGGGCTCCGCCCGTCGGGGTGAGCAGCTCCTGCTCCACCGGCCCGCCCTGCCAGGGAATCTTGTGGGCCCTCATTATCTCCAGTGCCGCCGGGCCGGGCACAGGCAAGAGCCCGTGCGCCGTCTGCACATATCCCCCGCCCACGGAGACAGTCCGGCAGACAATCCGCTGCACAGAGAGGCTGTGCCGGGCGGCAGAGCAGCCGGCGATGTCGGCCAGAGCATCCAGAGCCCCCACCTCGTGAAAATGAACCTGCTCCTTCGCAGCCCCATGCACCCTGCCCTCTGCCGCAGCCAGTATGTCCAGTGCCTTCAGGGCATCCTGCCGGGCCTTTTCGCTCAGGCTGGAGCCCTGGAGAATGGTTTTTGCCTCCTCCAGTGAATGGAACCGGCGATCTGAGACGACGCTGGCCCTTGTGGCAGCAATGTGCCCCCTCTCCTGCCTGCTGACATCAAGGGTGCAGCCCACCGACTCTACAGCCTGGCGGACGGCTGGGAGGTCTGCCCCCAGGTCAAGCAGGGATGCCATGATCATGTCTCCGGAGGCTCCGGCAACGGGATCGAAGAGGAGGACTTTCATAGGCTGTGTGGTTTGGAGCTGGTTGTTAAAAAAGTTTGGGTGCGGCGGAGGAAAGGCTTAAATTATCCTTTCTTATTTTTCTAAATTTTAACACAGTCCTCCCAAAAATTTCAGGCAAAGCACTTAACTTCGCAGAGCACTTAAGGCCCGCCATGAAGCCCGAAAAGACTCAGGTGGTCTGCCCGGTCTGCGGCAGCTGCAACCTCTACCTGGAGGCGGGAGGCTATACCGGCAATCTCTACCGCTGCAAGAGGTGTGATTACATGGGCGCCCTGGTCGTGGAGGCGGATGGGGAGATGGCGAGAGCCATCAGAGAGGACTACGAGAAGAGGGGAGATGAGAAGGGCGGCTAGACCTCTCCCGGATTGCTGACTATTCCCATAGATACCTATTTTGAAAGCCGTTCATCTGGCAGGGATTGCCTCTTCTGCACCTTGACCACCTCCGCCCCAAAGAGGAATATCTGGGCGGAGTAGTAGATCCAGAATAGGAATACCACCAGCGATCCGGCGGCTCCGTAGGCAGATGCCACATCCACCAGCCCCACATAGGCCTCAATGCACAGGTTTCCGGCGGCAAAGAGAAGCGACGCCAGAGCCGATCCGAAGATGACCTCCCTCCAGTAGAGCTCTGCTTCTATCAGAGTCTTGTAGGTGGCCGCAAAGAGAATGGCTACAAAGAGAAATGATACCAGAAATGTGACCAGACGCAATAGCCCCAGGTGAACGGGCATGTACTGCTCAATGAGCGAGGCCAGGGGCAGGAGGATGGCGTTTGCCACAGATGTTGCCAGCAGCAGAAAGGCGGCAAGGGCGATGAGGAGGTAGGAGTGCAGGTAAGAGAGAGCCGTCTCCTGCAAAGGCCGGCCGTTCTCGGGAAGATGCCAGATTATGTCAAAGGCTCTCTTGGTCTGAACGAGCAGTCCGGCGGCTCCAAAGAGCAGTATGAGTATGCTTATCACTGTAAATCCAAAAGATGAAGCCCGGTCGGAGGCCTGGTCTATCAACACGTCCGTCCCAGCCGGCATCTGCTGGCCGACCATGTCCAGGGACTGCTCCACCGTCTGCCCGTCCAGGTAGCCCTGCCGGAAGAGGGAGTTTAAAAACGTTAATAATAGTATAATCAATGGAACAAAGGAGAAGAGGCCATAGTAAGCCAGAGCCGCTGCCAGGAGCGAGGCATCGTCCTTTCTCCACTCGGAGAAGGCCTTCCGCAATATCTGTGCTGATGCCTTCAGATTCATAAACGGATTAAAAATAGAGAAAGAGATCAGGAGGCTTACGACGCCCCCTTCAAATCCTCTCTCTGGGTGATGTTCTTGATCTCCTGCTTGAGGTCCTCCGGCAGCCCCTTGATCTCCACATCCAAAAAGCCGCGCACTATGACCGATGTGGCCTGCTCGGATGTCAGGCCGCGGGACATGAGGTACTCCAGCTCCTCCTCCGATATGCGGCCCACCGCCGCCTCGTGGGACATGTCCAGGTCCCGGCTCTGGCCGTCCAGCTCCGGAATGGAGTAGATCCTGCCCTTGTCCGAAAGCAGAAGCCCCACGCACTCCAGGTGGGCCCGCGCTCCCGGCACCCGCCCGGTCATGCGGCCTCTGGCGATAACGTCTCCTCCAACAGAGACCACGCGGGATATGGATTCGGCTGATGTCTCCGGCGCGTCCAGAATTACATTGCTGCCAATGTCGATGTTTCCCATGGTCGAGTATATGACCGAGTTGAAGCTGGCCACAGCACCCCTGCCTGCCAGCCTGGCCGTGGGGAAGGTCTGCAGTGTCTTGACAGGCTTCAGGAGAATGTAGTTGTTGGAGAGAGACGCGCCCTCCTCCATGACTATGCCCGTCCTCGGCCTGACCTCCACCTCTTTGCCCCAGCTATGAATCATGGTGAAGCTTACCTTGGCGTTCTTCTGAATGTAAAACTCGGATATGCCCAGGTGCAGGCCCCTCTGCACATGGGTGGGCGTGGTGCAGCCGGTGATCATGTGCAGCTCCGAGCCCTCCTCGGCAATTACAATGTTGTGCACCCTCTGATTGAAGTTGGTGGACCCGAGATACAGGCAGCTTTTTATGGGAAATACGGTCTTGGACCCCTTCTTGGCCCGCACGAAGTAGCCGGAGGGGGCTGCCTCTGCCACATCAGCCGTGTACTTGTCGGCGTCGGGCGCAACCAGCTTCCAGTAATAGTCCTTGAGAAAATCGTACTTCTTCAGAGCAGCGGCGATGTCCATTATCTCCACGCCTTCGAACATGGAACTGGCCACAACGGGTGTCTGGTCCATCTGCACATAAGCGCCGGCGGACTCGTCGTCCAGCTTAACGCCCACATCTAAAGCTGCCTTTTTGACCTCCGAGGGGAGATCTTCCGCGCTCTTTACAGCTTCATGTTCTTTGAAATCGGACTCAAAGCTCTCCAGGTCCACATCGGTGCCGTAGGCGGCCTTCTTGCCGTGCGCTGCTTTTGCCTTGTCTTCTATACCGGACACGTGCTGCATCCTGCACACCCCTCATATCCGCTTCTCTTGATCTGCGCCAGGATCTCTCCCGGATTGCCGCTGCAGACGATCGATCCACCCAGCATGACATGGGCCCGGTCCGCCTTCATGTACTCCAGAATGTGGCCGAAGTGGGTGATGATCACTCCCGACTTGGTCCGGTAGCTGGGCCGCTGGTCCTTCTGGGTAAGAGCGTTTATGGCCTCGCCGATCAGCTTGATGTTCTCCAGGTCCACCCCGGAGTCCGGCTCATCGAGCATGACGAAGTCCGGCTGCTGGGCCAAAAGCTGCACCATCTCCGAGCGCTTTACCTCGCCGCCGGAGAAGCCGCGGTTGACATCCCTCTCGGCAAACGCCTCAAAGTCCATCTTCTTTAATATGGCCTGGGCATCTGCCTGGGGATTGATGATCTTGATGAGATCCTTCAGGCGCAGCCCGCGAATGGCAGGGGGTCGCTGGAAGGCCATGCCTATGCCCAGACGCGCCCTCTCATCCATGGACATGCGGGTGACATCCTGCCCCTTGAATACGATGCGCCCACCATCTACGGTATATCTGGGAATTCCGGCGATGACATTGAGCAGCGTCGTCTTGCCGGTGCCGTTAGGCCCGAAGAGAGCGTGGGTTTCGCCCTTATTTATCCTAAGGTTGAAGTTCTTTAGAACCTGCTTACTGCCGATGCTGACCGACAGATCTTCAATCTCCAGCAGCCGCATCACCTCCAATCATCCTGCCTTTTTCTACGAGGGGATATAATATCTTTTGCGGTAGACAATTTCCCAAGATCATCTCACCGACCGGCAGGATCCCCGGATGAGGCAGACGATGCCCGCTGCCAGGAGCACTGCGATGATGCCTGTCAGAAATATGCCATCGAAGACTCCAGCCCCGCCAATGGAAAGCACCACAGGTGAAGATCTATGCAGATTCAGGGGGGAGAGGGCGGGAAGTATTCCCGGAGTGATCAGGCTCATCAGGTCCGCACCGATGAGAGTTCCCAGTGTGCCGCTGATATAAGCCAGAGGCGGAGCGCGGCGAAAGCCTCCGGCGAGCAAAAGGCCCATAAGTGCAGCCAGGAAGGGGGAGAGCCAGACGGGCAGAACTATGCCTTCGCCAGGGATGGCCTGCGCGGCATTGTAGGTTATGGCAGCCACCATGGCCATGCCCAGCAGGGATTTATGCAATGTGGCCTGGCGGCGGGCGATGAGATGGGCGGATACCGCCAGGGGAATGATGCAGCCACCCAGGTTGACTGCCAGAATGAGGGGATGAAAATGGGCCGGGGCCTGAGTGGAGAAGAGGCCGGCCAGGGAGGAGTACCACTGCGGATAGGCGGAGAATGGAGCGTCTAGTATGGGGATGTCCACCATGCTCCCCAAAATCGATCCAAAGACCGCCATGGAGGCATGCCAGTGGGAGAAGCCTACCATCTCAAAGGCAGTCTCTGAGAGCCGCAGGAAGAGGTAGATGAAGATGAGAGGTGCGGCCAGCATCAGCAGCGCGATGATGAGGGTAATGGGCAGCAGGAACAGATCGAACACGAAAAATAAGTAATCTTTGATAGTTAATAGAGCTTTCCTCGATTGCCGGATGGGGGAGGCCGGATGACCGAAACTGAATTCTATTGCCAGTAGCCAATTGCACCTGGTGATCCTTTACGACCATTATTTGCGGAAGGGAGATGCAGGGACTGGTAGAGTCTATGATCGACGCCGGGACGCAGACCCAGATGTGCGGCATGGAGCTGACGCTGCAGAAGATCGAACGCTTCTGTGCCCCTGGGGCGGTCTCCTTCGACAATTGGGAGAGGGTGCTGCCGGCCACCGAGCCTGTGCCATTCGATCCCACCGGCTGGGCGGCTCTTGCCGCCGGGGCCTATCTGGTGACATTCAACGAGATCGTGAGCATTCCCAGGGACGCGGCAGCCCTCGCCAGAGCCAGGTCCACCCTTCTGCGCTGCGGTGCCTGTCTGGAGACGGCCCTGTGGGATCCGGGATACCGGGGGCGCAGCCAGAGCCTGCTGGTGGTATACAATCCGCACGGACTGCGCCTCAAGAAGGACGCCCGGATAATGCAATTGATATTCCTGCGGCTGGAAAAGGATGCAGAGAAGGTTTATGCCGGAAGGTATCAGGGGGAGAATATCTAATATTTTTAAAAAAATAACAGGGGCCAGGCCCGGACATCAGGTCAGGGCCATTGTATTTATCATTTTTGTGGTATTTTCTCTGTCCAGCAGAGATATAACTGATGCATAACTGGATGCTTCCAGATTCCAGACGGCCAGGTCAATGGTCTTCTTCTGGGTGGTGTTGTCCGGATTTTCCCGTGCCAGTGTGTAGGCAATTACATCTCGGCCATTGCTATCCAGGGCCGTCCAGTTGCCTGTTATATTGTATCCGTTCCCTTCCATAGCCAAAATTAGGCCGGCTGCGAATATCTCGGATATATTGGCTGGACTGAGATTGCTCATCTGTTTATCATAGACGCCCGATACAGATACCAATGCAGAACTGCCTGTCTCGGTATTGTTAATCAAGAACTCCTGTATGACAATTCCATCCTTGCTGGCGTTGAAATTGCCCTGTTCGATGGCAAAGGATGGTCCCATGTCTGCAGAGAGCGTCTTTTCTGCAACTGTGAAAAACTTCGATTCCAGGGCGGCGCAGGGTGAGGCCAGGCAGGCCAGTGCAAGCATGATGAGCATGGCCGTAATAAATGCTGAGAATGATTTCATTTTTTTCACTCCTAGGGTCAATTGGCGGACAAAGTATATGTGCTTTATGAACTATAAATAAGTTAAATTAATAGGAGATGCAAATGGCCAATGAATTGGCATCGAACTGCTGCAATAAAAATGTTTCTCCAGGCCCGGATTATATGGCCTGGATCTCTTCCTTGGTAGCGATCTTGACGCTCTTTTCGCCCAGCACCAGTCTGGCTTTGGCGATGTCGTCCACCCGCAGTATGAGCATGGCCCTCTGGGCTTTGGATGTGACGAAGGCATAGGCATAGTCAACGTTCACATTGTTCTGGCCGAGGGTGTTGACGATCTCGTACAGGCCACCGGGCGAGTCTTTCATCTCCACGGCCAGGACATCGGTCATGGAGACGGTGAACGCATTATCCTTTAAAACTCTGTAGCCCTTCTCCGGGTCGTCCACCACCATGCGGATGACTCCGAAGTCGCCAGCCTCGGCGATGGTCAGAGCCCGGATGTTCACGCCAGCATCAGACAGCGTCTTGGCGACCTTGGCCGTTCGGCCCGGCCGGTTCTCCACAAACAGGGATATTTGCTTGATCTCAGTCATATTGAAGCCTCCTAAACCTTTCTGTTATCGGTTACTCTCTTGGCCTTGCCCATAGAGCGGGGGATGGTGCCCGGCTCGACCAGATCCACCTCGGCGGCGATATTCAGAACGCCCTTCAATTTATTTGAGACCATCTTCTTCAGCTTCATCAGGTCTCCGATCTTGTCCGAAAAGCCCGACTCGGTCAGCTCGACCCTCACAGTCATCATATCCAGGGGACCCTTCCGGTCCACTATGATCTCCCAGTGGTCTCCCACCTCCGGGATGGTCATCAGCACCGACTCCACCTGGCTCGGGAAGACGTTGATGCCGCGAATGATGAGCATGTCGTCGGTCCTGCCCAGTATCCTCATGATTCTGGGGTGGGTCCGTCCGCACTCGCAGGGTTCGCTGTTCATGATTGTGAGGTCTCCGATCCTGTAGCGGATGAGGGGCAGGGCGTACTTGTGCAGCGTGGTGAAGACCAGCTCGCCCGTCTCTCCATCCGGCACGGGCTCGCCTGTCTTGGGGTTGATGACCTCGGTCAGGAACATGTCCGCCCAGATGTGAATTCCTTTCTGCAGGTGGCACTCGGTGAAGAGCGGCCCGGAGATCTCGCTGGTGCCGTAGATGTCGTAAGCACGAATGCCCGTGGCCTCCTCGATCCTCCTGCGGGTCTCAAGAGACCAGGGCTCAGCTCCGAATACTCCTGCTTTGAGCTGGGTGTCCTTCCTGATGGACACTCCCATCTTCTCCGCCACCTCCATGATGTGCAGGAAATAAGATGGCGTGCAGGCGATGGCAGTCGTTCCCAGGTCCTGCATCAATTCGATCTGCCGCTCCGTGTTGCCTGTACCGACGGGCAGAACCGCCGCTCCAATCCTCTCCGCCCCGTAGTGAGCGCCGAGGCCGCCGGTGAACAGGCCGTAGCCATAGCCCACCTGGACCACATCGTCTCTGCCCAGGCCGATGGATGTGAAGGCCCTGGCCAGCGATTCGGACCAGGTCTCGATGTCGCCTCTGGTGTAGCCGACCACAGTGGGCTTGCCGGTGGTGCCGGATGAGACGTGATAGCGCACTACCTGGCTCCTGGGGGCGCTGAACATGCCTGTGGGGTAGTTGTCCCTCAGGTCAGACTTTCTGGTGAAGGGCAGCTTGACGACGTCGGCCAGGGTCTTGATGTCGGATGGCTCGACGCCCGCCTCCTGGAACTTTCTGCGGTAGAAGGCGGAGTGATCGTAGACGTATCGAACCACTGATTTGAGGCGGTCCTCCTGAAGGGCGTGCAGGTCCTCAAGAGGCATTCGCTCAATATGCGGATCCCAGTAACCGGACATTGATGATCAACCTGAAACAATGAAGGCCTGGATGGATAAAAAGCAATCGATTCTTTAGCTTCGTCAGACCCAGAGCTAGAGCAGCCGCCCGGACTCGATCTTGGCGCACCTGCCCGCTACCACTTTGTATCCCTCTCTGTCCAGTCCCACAATGGTCTCCGGGCTCTCTGTGCCCGGCTGCATCCAGAAGACCTTGAAGCCCTTCTTCCTGGCTTCCTCCGCCAGGGACGGCACCGCGGACGGCCTCCTGAAGACATCGATGATGTCGATCTCATCCGGCACATCGGCAAGGGAGGCGTAGACCTTCTGCCCCAGGATGGTCTTTCCGGCATAGTTGGGATTGACCAGATAGAGCTTGAATCCCCGGCTCATCAGGACGTCGGACACGAAGTAGCTGGGCTTGTAGGGGTCAGGCGAAATTCCTACCACGCAGATGGTGCGGCAGCTTTTCAGGGCGTCTTTCAGATCCCTGTCATCTCGAAGGATGGGCATGAAATCATCTACTCCGTATTAGAATAAATAATTTAACCGGGCGATCGAGGCGGATGGCTATCTCTCCGCCATCAGCTCTTCCAGAGCCCGGTCCACGCGCTGCCGTCTCTCAGCGAGCCTCGCCCTTCCCGCCTCGATCAGGACCCGCCTCTCTTTTATCATCCGCCCCGTCTCCAATGGTGCCGGCCCGCCGGTGTTGGACCGCACTGCCACATTGCTGCGCGGATCCAGAGCCCTGGTCAGGTCTTCCTCAGTGTAGCCCCGCTCGCTGGCCGAATAGCCCGCCACCTCCCGCGCAGCCTCATCCAGTTCGGCCATGTCCGGCATGCGCCCGGCTCCGTTTCTATTATCGGCACTGCTGGCGGCTATCCGCCCCACGATGCTGTGCGCCGTGCGAAAGGGCATTCCCGTGATCCGAACCAGGGAGTCGGCCAGCTCCGTTGCCGTGGAAAAGCCGGCGCCGCTGGCTCTCTCCATTCTCTCCAGGTAAAACCGAGCCGAGGAGAGGCAGCCGTCCATTATGCGCACAGTGCTCCGCGTCCAGTCCACCGCCCGCCAAAGGTGAGGCGTGACCTCCTGTAGGTCCCGGTTGTAGCTCTGAGGCAGGGCCTTGCAGATGGACAGAGCCGAGAACAGGCTGCCCATCACCGAGCCGGTCTTGCCGCGTGCCAGCTCCGCAGTATCGGGATTCTTCTTCTGGGGCATGATAGAGGAGGTAGAGGCATAGAGGTTGTCAAGCTCCACGTAGCCAAACTCGGAGGTGGACCAGAGGATCAGCTCCTCTGCCAGGCGGCTGGCATTGACCATGAGTATGGACATGGCTGCCAGGGCCTCCAGAATGAAGTCCCGGGTGGAGACGGCATCCATGCTGCCCTCCACCAGGCCGTCAAAGCCCAGCAGCCGGCAGGTCCTCATTCGGTCGATCTTAAAGCCGGTGGAGGCGAAGGCCGCTGCCCCCAGGGGGCTCTTATTTATGCGCCCGTAGGCATCCTCCAGCCGGGCCAGGTCCCGCAGGGCAGCATCGGCATGGGCCAGCAGGTGATGGGCGAGCGTGGTGGGCTGGGCGTGCTGGGTGTGGGTGAAGCCGGGCATGAGGCTCTCCCTGTGCTCCTCCGCCAGAGCGACAAGCGTCTCAATGAAGGAGAGCTGCTCACCCTGGAGAGAGAGCATCTCCGTGCGCAGCGCCAGACGGATACAGGTGGCAACCTCGTCATTTCTGGAGCGGCCGGTGTGCATCCTGCCTCCCTCCGGGCCGGCGCGAGAGAGCACATATGACTCAATGGCCTCATGAATGTCCTCCCCTCCCCCCAGAGAGTCGGGATCTATCATGCCGGATTGCTGCACTTGTGGTTGCTGTTGTTGGGCCTGCTGCAGCTCATCGAGCACGGCAATGATCCTGGAGCAGACTTCACCGGATATGTGGCCCTGCTCTCTGAGCATCACCAGATGGGCCCTGTCCACCAGCAGATCCGCCAGGAATATGCGCCTGTCCGCCTCCCGGCTGGAGAGATAGTCATCCACGTCCTTTCTGCCCTCTCCCAGACGCTGATCTCGAAACACAAAATCCTCAGGTTGTATAATTGGCATTCACATTGACATACTCATGGGTCAGATCGCAGCCGAATCCGCGCGCCTGCCCCGATCCCAGGGCCAGGTCGATGTTGACAGTGATGGTATCACCCTTCATGATCTCTTTGGCCTGCTCCAAAACTCCATCCACGATGCGGCCCTTCTCCACCAAAGAGACCCTGAGGCTCTCGCCGTCCTGACCCTTTCCCTCCAGGCCCAGGGTTATGGTGTCAGGGTCCATCTCTGCTCCGGAGTAGCCCACGGCGCAGATGATGCGCCCCCAGTTGGGATCGGCTCCATAAACGGCCGTCTTGACCAGGCTGCTCCTGGCCACTGCCTTGGCCGCCCGCCGGGCGTCCTCCTCAGTTCTGGCCCCGGTGACCACAGTCTCAAAGTACTTGCTGGCCCCTTCTCCGTCCCTGGCCATCATGCGGGCCAGCTCTATGCAGACGTAGCGCAGAGCCTCCCGGAAGTGCTGGATGCTGGACGATCTGGCTATTCCTGTTGCTCCCGTGGCCGTGAGAAGCACTGTGTCGTTGGTGCTGGTGTCGCCATCCACGGTCAGCATATTGAAGCTGTCCCTGACCGCATCGGCCAGGCAGTCCTTGAGGTCAGCCGCAGGCAGATCGGCGTCCGTGTAGAGGAAGCATAGCATGGTGGCGACATTGGGCTCTATCATCCCCGCGCCCTTGACGATGCCGGCCACACGCAGGCCCTCATGCTCGACAGCGATCTCTTTTACGGAAGTGTCCGTGGTCATGATGGCCCTCTCCGCCTCGGCGCTGGCGGTGGCATCGCTCCTCAGATTGGATTTGGCCTGATCGAAGAGCTCGGTGATGAGGGGCAGGTCCATGTATCGGCCGATTACGCCAGTGGAGGCCACGGCGATCCGGCTCTCATCCGTTCCCAGATAGCTGGCCAGCAGCCGGGCCATGGACTGAGCATCCTCCCGCCCCCGCGGTCCGGTGTAGGCATTGGCGCAGCCGCTGTTGGCTATCACTCCGTCCAGGTGCCCGCCTGCCAGATGCTGAGCTGTGACCTGCAGAGGCGCAGCCTGCACCCGGTTGGTGGTGAACATGCCAGCCGCTGCCCCGGAGGCAGTGATGACCGCGAGACCATACTTTCCCCGGCGCACGCCTGCGGCCCTGACGCCGGATACGGCGCAGATGCCGCCCTCAATCCTCTGCATGGACCGTCCCCAGACCGGAGATGATGTCTCCTCGGGTCACAATTCCCACCAGCCGCCCCTCTTCGACCACCGGCAGACGGTTGATGCGGTGGCGGGTCATGATGCCTGCCGCCTCTTCCACGGTGTCATTCGGTCCCACCTCATGCAGATTGCGGCTCATGATGTCACCCACCCTCTTCTTGGGAATCTCCTCGAGTGCAGCATGCATCCTCTCCCACTTCACCAGGTCGCGGAAGGGAATCTCAAAGACCTCGAAGGGGCTGGGAAGCCAGAGGCCGCCCTCTTCCTCCTCCACAGACAGCAGATGCAGGAGGTCGGACTCCGAAACCACGCCCACCAGCGTCTCACCATCCAGGACCGGCAGTCCGCTGATCTTATGCTCCCGCAGCAGTCGAGCGGCTTCGCTCACCTGTGAATCAGCCTGGACGGTAACAGGCATAACGTTCATGACATCTCTGACCTTCATACAACCACATCTTCTCAGTATTCTAATCCTATTAGGTCTTCATCCCAGATCAGTTTTATCTCAGTTTTTTCTCGTCCGAGCCCATTCCTCAAGGAGCCAGGCCGGGCATCCACAGGCCGGTCCTCTCATCAAGCCCCGCCATCAGATTCATATTCTGAATGGCCTGGCCTGAGGCGCCTTTGACCAGGTTGTCGATGGCTGATATGACCACCAGCCGGTCGCTGCCCTTCTCCGGCTCAAAGCTTATGTCGCAGAAGTTGGAGCCCCGCACGGAGGAGAGCTTGGGGATGCCATCTGCCATGCGGACGAAGGGAGCATTCTTGTAGAAGTCGCGGTAGATGCCGGCCACCTTCTCCCGGTCCTGCAGCGTATCCTCAGCGCCCTCGCGGGCAAAGACGTGAGCTGTGGTGAGTATGCCCCTCACCGACGGTATGACGTGGGGGGTGAAGCTCACCCTGATGCCGGGCGAGAGCCGGCCCAGCTCCTGCTTGATCTCAGGGACATGGCGATGAGCCGTCAGCTTGTAGGGGATGACATTCTGGGACATGTTGGGATAGTGGGAGGTCTCGGTTGGCCCCACTCCGGCTCCGGAGATGCCGGACTTGGAGTCATAGACCACTCTGTCCACCAGGCCCGCCTTGGCCAGGGGTGCCACGGCCAGGGTGGCTCCGGTGGGATAGCAGCCCGGATTTCCCACGAGCTTTGCCCCGGCAACCTCGGGATGCAGCTCAGTCATGCCGAAGACGGCATCGCGCGGAGCCCGGTGCCGGGTGCCGTAGGTCTTCTCGAAGACATCGGTGGGCAGGCGGTAGTCTGATGACAGGTCTATGACCCTTGTGCCAGCATCGAGAAGCTCAGGCACCCAGTCCATGGCCGTGCCGTGGGGGACGGCGGTAAAGACAATGTCGCAGCGCCCGGCTACCTCTTTGCCGGTCAGCGCTTCAAAGTTGAGGGAATAGATGCTCTTGAGGTGAGGATGGATGACTGCAACAGGCTTTCCTGCCAGCTTCCTGGAGGTGACGGCTGTTACCTTTACTTCGGGATGGTTGGCCAGCAGGCGCAGTAGCTCGCCGCCGGTGTAGCCCGAACCACCGACAATTCCTACATTTATCATGGTGCTCCCCCACGAGCTAATGATATAAAATCGCCGCGCCCTAGCGCTAGGCTGCGGAGAGGCGACCCAATGAGTGGCAAAGAAGCAGCAGCCCCTCGCTATTTGCTGGGCGAAATCGGCCCACTTAAATTTTATACCACAAGACATATAGATGATAAAAAGAGACCAATTCGGATATGGACGAGTTCATGCGCGCCGCCATCCGGGAGGGCCTGGCCGGCCAGGCTGAGGGCGGCGTTCCCATAGGAGCCGTTCTGGTAGAGGACGGCCGGATCATTGGCCGAGGGCAGGAGCGCTCCCGCCGCGCTCAAGTTCATGGAGGAGCACGGAATCGAGGTCGTGGACCTGGAACTGCAAGAGTGCCGGCAGATGATGGAGGAGTACA
>ERZ1645192.1457-NODE-1457-length-19696-cov-11.790642_pt1 | contig 19696 bp, 12 predicted proteins | sample MGYA00575354_ERZ1645192 | MGnify/ENA primary metagenome ERZ1645192 (study PRJEB40844, sample SAMN11349763) | freshwater sediment metagenome | isolation source: river sediment | host: Sediment | place: India: Faizupur Khadar , New Delhi | collected 2017-02-21 ... | reverse complement strand
TTCTTGAATATAAAGTTGTTCATTTTTTATTGTTCTGGACATTTTCAACACCCTCGGATTTGCGGAATACAAATACGCGCGGGCGCAGTCCAGGCACATTTTACCCATGGGGCTTTTATCGCGGATCCTCACTAGCTTTTGCGCGGTAGCAGCAAAGCCATGCCCGCCATGGAAGCGCGTGTATTTGTACAGGTTCCTTGGCAGGCTCTGACGGAACTAATTCAGGCACACGCCCGCTTTGACCCCGCCTCCCTTCCGCAGAACCGCAAAAAGGATTAGGAAAACTGCGCCTACAATATACATTTTCGATATTCTCTGCAGCAGGTTGCTGTCCTGTGGCGGCTCCAACGAAAAGCTTTTTTGTCTGTGCCAGCTGGGATTCCGGATGAAAAAAAGTGGAAAAATTGACTTGCATTATTTCAGCATATCGGGTATATTAGGAAAGTTAACGAAATAAGCAGGAGTGCAAGATGACCCCATTACCTAAGAGAAAAACCACTTCCGGACGCCGCGATCGCCGACGCTCACACGATGCTCTGAAGGCGCGCAACAGCGTTGCCTGCCCCAACTGTGGAGAGCCTCGTTTGCCGCATCGCGTCTGCCCAAAATGCGGCTACTATCAGGGTAGAGAAGTTCTCACCATCGAAAAAGAATAGTTCCCGCTGTATTCATCCAACTCCGCGCGCTGCGCGGAGTTTTTTATTTTGCCTTGTGGGCTTTGCGCAAGTACGGAGCGAATTGCGTCTGAAGTTCCTTGGGGATGTAGCCGCTGATGTGAATACCTTTGTCTGTGTGTTCCAGCTTCTGCACGTGGCCTTTTTCGTGGAAAACCGATACTAGCTGCCCCTGGTCGTAAGGCAGCAGCACATCCAACTCCGCGTAAGCCGCAAACAGTTCCCGCCCGATGGTATCCAGCAGCGCGCCCAAACCGCTGCCATTTTTCGCGCTGATGAGAAGCGCCTGGTTCTCCAGATTACCTTGCACGCGTTCCAGTTCTTCCTGGGTCAACAAATCCACTTTGTTATAGGCGGTGATGATGGGAATTTCCCCCGCGCCTATCTCCATCAGGGTTTCCAGCACGGTTTTCTTTTGCTGGGCAGCGTTTTGATGCGAGATATCCACGATGTGAACCAACAGGTCAGCCTCGGCGATTTCCTCCAGCGTTGCCCGGAAGGCAGCCGTTAGTTGGGTCGGCAGCTTCTGGATGAAACCAACGGTATCTGTCAACACCACAGTTTGCCCAGAAGGCAGTTCCAACTGGCGCGTGGTCGGGTCAAGCGTGGCAAAAAGCTGGTCCGCGACGTAAATATCAGCGTTTGTCAGCGTGTTTAGCAGCGTTGATTTTCCGGCATTGGTATAGCCCACCAAAGCCACCACGGACACGTTGGTTTTGCGCCGGTGTTCGCGGTGGCGTAAGCGGTGCTCGCGCACTTTTTCCAGTTCTTCGCGCAGCCTGGCGATCCTGGTTTTGATCTCCCGGCGGTCAACTTCCAGCTGAGTTTCGCCAGGTCCGCGTAAACCGACGCCGCCCGTGCTTCCGGTCCGCCCGCCGCCTCCGCCAGCCTGGCGCGCCAAATGCGTCCATGCCCTGGTCAGCCGCGGCAGCCGGTATTCCAACTGGGCCAGCTCCACCTGCAGCATCCCCTCACTGGTGCGCGCGTGCTGGGAAAAGATATCCAGGATTAACGCGCTGCGGTCGATGACCTTCAGGTTATCACCCAACAATTCTTCCAATTCCCTCTGATGACGGGGAGAGAGGTCTTCATCGAAAAGGACGACCCCCACGCCCAGTTCTTCCGCCAGCAGCTTCAGCTCTTCTACTTTGCCACTGCCGATAAATGTGCGCGGATTGATTGAATCAAGGTTTTGGGTAAGCGTCGCCAGCACTTCGATGCCGGCTGTGTCCGCCAGAAGTTCCAGCTCTGTAAGGGAATCTTCCAGGCTTAAGAGCTGCCCGGAAGCAGAGCCCACTTGCACGCCTACCATAATAGCTGTCTCAGGCGCGGGTTGAACGATCTTGTCTTTTTGCGGTGTTGTCATGCGCTCTCAGTTTTCTTTGACCCACGCCACCAGGCGCTTCATCGCCTCTTTTATCTGCGGGGTTGGTGTGATGATGGAAATGCGGATGTAATCCTTGCCGCTGGGTCCGTAAATGACGCCGGGGGTAAGGCTCACGCCCGTCTCATTGAGGACGTCCGCGCAGAATTGCATAGGGTCTCCGAATTTTTCGGGCAGCCTGGCCCACAGGTAAAGCGCGGCTTTCGGTTTTTCCACCTCAAAGCCAGCTTCCACAAGCCCGTCATAAACAACATCGCGCCGTTCCTGGTAGACCAGGTTGCGCTCCACCAGCCAGGACTGGTCGCCGGTCAGCGCCAGCGCGCCAGCGTCCATGATGGGCGTAAAGATGGAGTTATCAATCTGGCTCTTGTAAGTTGCCAACAACCGGATAACTTCCACGTTGCCAACCGCCATCCCAATACGCCAACCAGCCATGTTATAGGTCTTAGAGAGCGAGTTAAATTCGATCGCCACATCTTTCGCACCAGGAACTTCCAGGATGGAGTGCGCCCGGTATCCATCAAAGGTCAGGTCGGTGTAAGGCGCGTCGTGCACAATCACAATCTCGTTTTCCCGCGCGAATTCGACCGCCTCGGCAAAGAAATCCAACCCGGCCACCGCGCCTGTTGGGTTATTTGGATAGTTCAACCACATCATTTTTGCTTCCCGGGCAATCTCTCGTGGTATAGCCTGTAAATCAGGCAGAAAATCGTTTTCTTTCAGCAGCGGCATGAAGAAAACACGGCTGTCCGCCAGCTGCGCCCCGGCAAGGTACACCGGGTAGTACGGATCCGGCATCAGCACAATATCGCCGGGATCCAGCAAAGTATGATTGATATTGAAAATTCCCTCTTTAGAGCCGAGCAGCGCTAACGCTTCAGTCTTTGGGTTCAGCGAGACGTCAAAACGCGTTTTGTAATAGTCAGTCACTGCCTTTAGAAAATCACTTGAGCCGCCCATCGGAGCGTAGCCGTGCTTTTTCAGGTCCTGCACTGACTCTATCAAACGCTCTATGATGAATGGCGCCGGCGGCAGGTCTGGCGAGCCCATGTCCAGGCGGATAATATCCACGCCCTTGGCTTTAAGCTCGGCAAGCGTCTTATTCAGGGAAGCAAAAAAGTAAGGTTTGATGTTTTCGACGGTATGCGCTGGACGAATTTTCATATCGGATAAAAGGCTCCCTTTTTTCTTCTCATTATAACCCCGCCTACGTAAACAGATAGGACAAGCCCTGGCACTGCCTTCAAAGGGATTGTATGACCTAATCTCCAATGTCCAGCTCCACAGCCGCGAGCCGCGCGGCGGCCAAAAATTCCTCTGGTACACTTCTTGCAACTTTACAGTTTGAAGATTATACTGTTCCTGGAGAGGAGAATTATCGTGCTTCAGACCCATTATCAACAGCCGCTCACCGCCCCCTCTGCCCATCTGGCACAAACCATGACGCTGCTCAGTCTTAATTCTGGAGAGCTGCTGCAGAAGGTCGAGTCTGAGTTGTCGACCAATCCAGCGCTTGAGTTAGTCGAGGAGCGCCGCTGCCCGATGTGCAAACGCCTCCTTCCAGCCACAGGCACCTGTCCTATTTGCAGCCAGCCTTCTACGCAGGACTCAGATGAACCCATTGTTTTCGTCTCCGCTCCGGAAGATTTCTATTCTTCCCGGGTGCTGAGCGCCGAAGAAGCACCCGAGGAGCCCTTCGCCTCTGAGATGGTCAGCCTTCCGGAGTACGTGCTGCGTCAGGTCGCGGCTGAGCTGAAAGTGGAGGATCGTGCGTTAGCAGCCTATTTGCTCAGCCACCTGGACGAAGACGGATTCCTGACAGCTACCATTCTGGACGTCGCCCGCTACCACCACCGCCTGCCCGATGATATTAAAGAGCTGATCGAACGGCTCAAGCGCTGTGATCCGATTGGCGTGTGTTCCGCAAACCCCAAGGAAGCCCTCTTGGTTCAATTGGAGGTTTTGTCAGAATCTGTGGAGATTCCGCCCTTCACCCGTGAAATCGTCACCGAGTACCTGCCCAAACTCAGCCAGCATCATTACGCTGAGATTGCCCGCGCCTTGGGGACGACGATCATAAAGGTACAGAACGCCGCAACCTTTATCAGCGAGAACCTTAATCCTTTCCCAGCCCGCGCGCACTGGGGCGACCTGCGATCCCCCGCCGCGCCCGCCGTGAACGTGTACCACCGCCCGGACATCCTGATTTACCATCTGAACGATAACCCCAATAACCCGCTGGTGGTCGAAATAATTCACCCCATTCGCGGCACCCTGCGCGTAAACCCGCTTTTCAAGTCTTCCATAAAAGAGGTGGAAGGCAAAAAAGTCGAGGAGTGGAAGGAAGATATCGAGAAAGCATCGCTGTTAGTGAAATGCATTCAACAGCGCTCCAACGCCCTGCGTTTGCTGCTCGAGAAATTGGTAGTAATGCAAAAAGACTATGTGCTGTCCGGTGAAAAAGAAATGCAGCCGCTGACGCGCGCCGAAATCGCCGCAGCGTTGGATGTGCACGAATCCACTATTTCGCGCGCAGTCTCGGGTAAGTCTGTGCAGCTTCCGAACAAACGTATTGTTCCGCTCTCAATTTTTTTCGACCGCAGCCTCTCCCAACGCACTATCATTAAAGAAATGATTGCCTCGGAAAAGCGCCCGCTCAGCGATTCTGAAATTCAGGAAAACCTTAAAGCATACGGCGTGAACATTGCCCGCCGTACTGTAGCAAAATACCGTTCGATGGAAGGCATCCTCCCGGCGCATCTGCGGCACAATCATCCCGTTGTGGCAGGATGATACTTGGCAAACACCGCATCGCCCCGGCTTCCGTTTGAGCCTGATGAAAAAGACCTCCAGGCGCTTGACTTTGCGCTGGTTATGGAACTGCTTCCATCCGCTGCGCTGGCCTATAATCGCAGTAATGATTTAATCATTTCTATCAACCAGAAACTACAGGAACTTACCGCGTTCGAGCCTCAGATACTTAATGGCCAGTCCTTGAGCACGTTGATTTCACTCAGGTTGGATACAAACCCCACCGGAAAAGAAACGCGCAGCGTCCAATTAAAAACAGCCGGTGGGAGAAAAATTCAGGCCAACCTGCAAATACGCTCTTTGAGTCAGACCAATCAGATTGTGGCGCTGATATTCACACCGCCGGCTTACCAGGATGAAACGCAAGTCCAGCAAGTCGGCTTTGCCCTGGTTGAAAGCTTACTGAAAATTCAATCCCAGGACTCTACCACAGCGGCGCTTAACGCAGCTGCGGAGACTTTGCACCACCTACTGAACGCCCAAGCTGCGGCAGCCTACCTTCTACGTCAGTCTGAAAACCAGCTTACGCGCGTTCGCTTGAATACGGATTTGCAAAGCTCGCAATTTCCGGAAAAGATTAGATCTGAGGACGCTCCGCTTTTTCAGCCGCATATCTGGAAATCCAATCAAAAACCGGTTTCCTCTTTGGAAGAGCTTGCCTTGGTTAAGGGCTTTCATTATCTGCTGGTGCTTCCGCTGGTCCGCCGGAACGAAATTCTTGGTCAGCTCATCGCCGCTGGATTTGGCAGCCCTCCAACTGAGGATATCCTTCGCGAACTTGACTTCCTGGCCGCTGGTACTGCCAGCAGCTTAGAGCAATTGACGCGGATGGAGAACGCCCAGCGGACAGTCTTACGCACCAAACAGGTTGTTCAGCTGGAGCATGCCGTCAGCGATAACATAGAAGAAGGCTTGATTATCCTTACGCCGGATTTATGCGTCGCCGAAATGAACCCCAGCGCGGAAATGATGCTCGGGTACGCCAGCAGCGAGGTTTTCTTGCAAAAAGCGGAAATGGTTTTGATTGGCAACGAAACGCTATCCGCGCTGTATAAATCCGCACAACAGGGCATTGCTACCAAAGCCGGCAATAATCTCAGCCTCAATACCCGCACCGGCAAGTCATTCCTGGCACAAGTGCTGTGTATCCCGGTGATGACCAATGGAAAACTTAGCAGCATCGTACTCATCCTGCGGGACCTCAGCCAAAGTGAACAAATTCGGGCGCACACCCAACAGCTCGAGCAGCGCGCGTTCCTGGGCGAAGTGTCGGCTATCTTCGCTCACGAGGTCAAGAATCCGATTAACAGCATTATGACCGGCCTGCAGTATATCGGCATGACCATGAAACCAGGCGACCCTCACTATGACCTGGTTTCGCGCCTGCAGAATGACTGCCTGCGTCTTACGCATCTAATGGATTCAACGCTGACATTTTCAAAACCGATGGAATACCATTTCGCGCCTGTGGATTTGGCGGAAATGCTTCCGAATATTCTGGAGCGGTGGGCACCGCGCCTAACCCGCTTGAATATCAGGTATAATTTTGACGCGAACCCAGAGCATCCCCTGGTAAAAGCGGATTTCCGTGCGCTTGAGCAGGTTTTTGTCAACCTGGTCAGCAACGCGGCGCAGGCGATGGAGAAAAAAGGCGGAACCCTGAATATCCGCATAATAAACGCGGCAGAGCACTTGGTTCCACCGCAGTATGAAGTCATTGTGGCAGATTCCGGACCTGGTATCCCGGACGATATTAAGGCGCACATCTTTGAGCCCTTTGTAACCACCAACATCAGCGGAACCGGCCTTGGGCTGGCAATCACTAAACGGATCGTCAGCGCGCACAAAGGAACAATCAATCTGGAAAGCTACCCGGGTGGAACAATGTTCCACGTACTCCTCCCGAAAGCGGAATAAGGTGAGATGACAGCAACAGTTCTTGTAGTAGATGATGAGGAAACCGCCAGACTGGTGGTTTCTGAGTTTTTGCGTTCAAAGGGCTACGAAGTACTGGGAGCCGGTACACTGGCGGAAGCCCGCCAGTTCATTAACAAAGGCGAGGCGGACATCATCATCCTGGATGTGCGCCTGCCCGACGGCTACGGACCCAACCTGCTGACCGAAACCGCGCGCATGGTCAACCGTCCGCAGATTATTATCATAACCGCCCACGGCGAAATCAGCATGGCGGTCGAAGCCATGAAGAACGGCGCGCTGGACTTCATTGAAAAACCGCTGGACCTGCTGGAGCTGGAAAAATCCGTCCGCCGCGCGGGAGAAACCGTCGCGATGCACAGGGAGCTAAACCATTTGCGCGCCGCCCAAGCCGGCCAGGAAGAATTTATCGTCGGAGAAACGCCGGCGATGAAGCAAATCATCGACCACGCCCGCCGCACTGCCGAAAGCGGCATCTCCGCGCTGATTACCGGCCCAACGGGTACCGGCAAAGAAGTGCTGGCGCGTTACATTTATAAAATCGGTATTCGTTCCGGCAAAGCCTTTGTGGATATCAACTGCCCGGCCATTCCCGCCACGATGTTTGAATCCGAACTCTTTGGTCACGAAGCCGGCGCGTTTACCGGCGCCACGCATAAGAAAATTGGCCTGATGGAAGTGGCGGACAACGGCATTTTATTCCTGGATGAAATCGCGTCCATGCCCTTGGATTTGCAGGCCAAACTGCTGCGCGCAATAGAAGAACGCTCTTTCAGGCGGCTGGGCGGCACTGTGTTAATCAACGTGGATGTCCAGATCCTGGCGGCCTCTAATCGCAACCTCAAAGAAATGATCGCGAACGGTACATTCCGCGAGGACCTGTACTACCGCTTAAAGGTCGCAGACCTGGACCTTCCTCCCCTCTCCGCCCGCAAACAGGACATCCCAGACCTGGTCGGCCACTTTTTGCGTAAATTCACCGCGCGGTCGGGAAGTCAGATAACGGATGTGACTCCACGCGCGATGCAGGCGCTGATTGATTACTCCTGGCCGGGCAATATCCGCGAGCTAAGCAACGTGATCGAACGCGCGGTAATCTTCTGCGATGATCCCACGATTGATTTGAACCACCTCTCCTCCGACGTTTTGAACGCGATTGATACCGGCGCCTGATTTCTTTCTGGCACGCTAATTGCAACGAAGCCTCTTACAAGTAATCTTGTCAGGAGGCTTTTATGATTTCAACAACAAATCAGGTCGTGCAGATTATCTCCTACATCCTGTTTGGTCTGGGAGTTCTTTGCCTGATTCTCAGTATCGTCATCCTCGCCAGGCAAGCGATGGGTAAGAACATCCAGACGATTGCCAACCAGACCACAAAACTGGCTGAAAAGGGCATTACCGATGGGGTCTCCGGACTGGTAGGGAATGCTTCCCTGCTCATAAGTTCGCTGAACGATCTTTCACGCTCCAATACCGGCATCGGAATCTTTTTTGTATTCCTGAGCCTGGTACTTTTGGCGGCGGCTTACTTCTTCATCAAATCGTTTATCGGCATCGCCCCATAATCCGCATTTTCCAGGAAAGGACTGAACCATGAGCATCGCGCGTTTTCTTAACCTGGCAAGGACCCGCTTTACTCCGGATATGGCTAAGGCGATGGTCAGCGCGTTCCGCGCCGAGCCGCTGGTGTGGAAAGCGCTCGCAAATGAAGAGCTCCTGAATGCGTTTCAGGATTTTGCCGGAGAGGAATACAAGCTCTGGCAGCCCGGTCTTCTGGCAGTTTTCGCGCTCAGTCCAAAATTGGCAGCGCAGATCCTGCTCGACCAGGAGGCAAAAATCCCCGCGGCGCTCAACACAAAAGCCAGCAAGACGCTGGACACCATCCGTTTAACAGGTTTGGAACCCAGCACGCTGGAAGAAGCCGCGCTGCTGGCGCTCGCGCTGCGCAATTACCACGCAACCAACAAAAGCTGGAATGACGTCTACGCTTTTTTGAGCACTCCGCGCGGCAATCTCAGTCTTTGGCGTTCTGCTTTTGCCTGCCTTAGTCCATTAATTCCCCAGCTCCCGGAACTCGCCCAGGAACTAGCCAAAACCACCCCGCGGGCGCAAGCCGGTAAAATAACTTCCCTAATTCTGCACCTTGTGGACAGCACGCCCACAATTGAAAACGACCGCTTCGAACTCCTGACCGACTTATTTGGCAATTCTTCCCTGGACTTCCAGCGCGAATGCCTCCAGCAGTTGAAGTCCGTGCAAAGCCCTGAATTTATTGAACACCTGGCAGCCAGTTTTTTGGCTGCAGTTCCGCCAGAGCCCCCAGCTGGAAAAGAAAACGGAAGCACCCCTTCGTTTGAAAAAGTCACTGAACTGCGAAAAATCGCGTTCCTGAACCAGGCGGCAGGTCAGCCGCAGGAAGCCCTGCGAGCCATCCAGAGCGCGTTTGAACAGCTCAACGCCAGCCAGGCGCTGGTCTTGCGCGACCTTGCGTTCGAACTTGAAAAAACAGACCCGGAAGAAGCCAAAAAGACCTGGGAACAAGTCCTCAGTCTCGCTCCGCAGGCGGCCGGGTACACAGAAGAATACGCGGAATTTCTGGTCGCGCATGGCGAAACCGATTACGCGCTGGACCTTCTTAATCAGGTGCCATCATCCAGCCAAAAAACCCTGCTGCTTTTGCGCTACCCCGCGCTGCGCGCCCGGCTGAACCTTGAAAACGAGGACCTGCACAATCTGCCCGGGAGACAGATCACGGTCTCCCGCTTTCAAACCGAAAACGACAGCCTGAAAGCCGCCCGCTACGCCTACGAAAACAAGGATTACGCCCTTGCCGACGAATTAATTGTTGATGCCCTGCTTAGCAGCCCGAATGACCTGGAAACCATCAAGCTGGCAGGTCAGATTAAAAAACACACCGCGGACGTGGAAGCGGCTATTCAATCCTCTGAGCTTGTGGCGTTGTTCGAACCGGACAACCAGGCTAACAAAAAAGAGCTGGCTAACCTCTTCCTGCAATCGAGGCAGCCGGAAAAAGCGCTGGAAATCTATCAGGAAATCATCTCTGCCAACGCGCAGCCCTCGCGCTCCGACCTTCTCAGTTACGCGGATATTGCCATCAAAGCAGAAAAACCCGACCTTGCAATCCCGATTTGTGAGAGCTTCTTAAGCCGGGACACGCTGGACGGCGAGGCGCTGGTCACCCTCTGCGCCGCGCACATCCGCAAAGGCGACGAAGCCCAGGCTGTAAGCTTGTTGGAGAAAACCTCCGCAATCGCGCCGGAAAAACCCGCCAGCTGGCTGGCTCTCGCGGAAATCTGGACCAGCCTTGGCCGGACTGAAATGGCGATGGAATCCTTACGGAAGGCAAAAGCCGCTCTGCCTGCCAACCCCAGCATTCTTCTGGCGCTTGGCAAGCTCTATGCTGAGAACGAGCGGCCGACAGAAGCAATTAGCGTCCTCAAACAGGCTTTCCAACTCAAGCAGGATGACCCTGAGATACGTAAATCACTCACCAAAGCTTATCTGACCCACGGTTACCTGAATGAAGCCTGGTCTGTCATTGGTCCCTTGGAAGCGGATTACACCTCAGACCCTGAACTTGCCCTGATAATTGGTAAAACGATGGTCGCGCTGGGGGATTACGAAGCTTCAAAACCTGTTTTGCGCTTCGCCTGGCACTCCAGCCCCTCTGAAGAAGCGCTTGAGGCATACGCCAATCTCCTTCTGCAGCAGGCCGCGCGCGGCAGCGCTATCCCTGCGGCTGACAACAAAGAGTTTAGCCAATTGCTGGATGCCGTCCATGAAAAGGCTCTGCCTGAGAGCGGCGCCTTTAGTTTTAAAGTGCTCGAAGCAGACATGCAGTACGCCCAGGGCAAGATGGAGACAGCGTACAAAGCCTATCTTGAACTTCTGGACCAACCCGAAGGCAAGATACCGCGCACCTATTTCCACCTTCAGCATCAGATTGGTCAGAGCGCTCTTAAGCTTGGGATGCCGGACATCAGCCTTTCCGCGCTTCAGGAAGCAGTTTTAGTCGACCCGGATAATCTGGATGTGCGCCATACCCTCACCGAGGCATTTGCTGCTGCGGACATGCGCGAAGAAAGCCTGGCAGCCGCCAAGGCAACTTTGCAGCTTGCCCCAACGGAATTGGATAATGTGCTCTGGTACAGCAGTTTCTGCAGCACTAACGGTAATGAACGCGAAGCTATTCAGGTGTTGAAAGACACGCTTTACCTGCTGCCGGATGAACAGGCGCTCTACCTGGCGCTGGCACGCACCTACCTCGCTATGGGTTCCACCGCTGAAACAAAAGAGACGCTCAACCGCATGCTCGCGCGGGAAAACATCAGCACTGAAGAGTATGTAAACGTCGCGAACATCTATTTACACATGAACGATTCCGCTGAAGCGGCGCGCATCATCCACCAGGCCATCGCGAATAATCCGCAGCCTGATTTTGTTGAAGCGCGGGAGCTGGCGTACACGGTTCTCCGTCTCGGAGACGGCGCCGCGGCGCTCCAGCTCCTGGCGGAACTGGAAAAACCCCTGGGCAACCACCCCTGCTTCCCTATTCTTAAGTCGGACGTGTTGTCGGGCAATAAGCAGTTTGTGCCGGCGCTGCAAAACCTTGAAGCTTTGCTGAAGGAAATTGAGTTCTCAGCTTCAGATCTGCCCTTTGAGGCGTATTCCAGCACGCAGCCCGGTGAAGGCATCCCTGAGTACAGCCGGGCTGGGGTGTTGTACCGCGCCGCGCAATTGGAACGCGCCACCGGGGACCTGGCAGCCGCGCAAAAGCATGCCGGGCAAGCCTTCGCGTTAAAATCGGATTATGGCGACTTCATCCTGCTTAAGAGTGAAATTGCCTTCGCGTTGAAGAAGACTGAAAAACTGGAGAGCACACTTGAATTCCTCGAGTCCAGGCCCAACCCCGCGGCGTACCAACAATTGACGCGACTGTTGGCTGTGAATGCGCTGATTGACCGGGACTCAAACAAAACCCACCTTATCCTGGATCATTTCCTTACGCGCCAGAGTCCCTCAGCAATTTTCCACGCGGCGCGGGCATTCCTGGCGCTGTCTGAAAACAAGCCCGCCCAGGCGGAAGAAGAACTACGTTCTGCAGAAAGCTTGCTGGATAACTCCTACGCGCAGTCGGGCCTGGAGTCATTTAGCATTCCGGCGCATTTCGCTTGGCTGTGGCAAGCGCTTGCGACAGCTGTGGCGGCTTTTGAAGCGCAAAGCTGGAATCTAGCCGATAAGTGCTTTGCTTACGCGCTTGCAGAAATCAAAATTAATCCAGTGGTGAATCAACAGGTCGCGGAATATCTGGTTGAAAAAGCCCGGGTAAGCAACAACGCGCGCGCTTTGCGGATTGTGCAGCACTTGCCGCGCCCGTTCAGTCCTGAACAGACTGATGAAGAAACCCACCAGGAACAGATTTCCATTGCCGGCCGCTATATCCCGGCAGCCGAAATGCTGCCCACTCTCAAGATCGGTCAGGCGCTGTTCAGCGGGCGCTGGAACGAGGGCGAGGAATTGAAGCCCTTGGTCCGGAACAGCCGTCAAGCCGCCCAGGCGCTTTCTGTTCAGCTAGACAGCGACACCATCAAAAATATCAGCGCAGCCTTCCCGGAAGATTTTGATGTGGCGTTCCAGGAAGCGGTGCTGCTTCTGTACAAGAACCCGGCAGCCTGCGCGCAAAAAGTTGAAGGTTTGCTCGAAAAACACCCGGCCAACCCCCAGCTTGCCATGATGCTGGCGATTGCCCGCCAGGCCGAGCCTGAATTGGCTGCTGAAGCAATTGAAAAGGCGCTGGAAATCTGGCCGGAAGAGCCAGACTGGCACGCAATCGCGGGCACTTTCTACGAACAATCCGGCGCGTTTGAAAAAGCTGCTAAACACCTTGAGGACGCTATCCGCATCCTGCCGAGGTCTGCGCAGTATTGGCAGATGCTCGGAGACATCAAAATCCAGGAAAAAGATTACCACGCCGCGCGGGATTATTTCACCAAAGCCAACGAGCTCTTTCCGGGAGATCCTGAAGCCTTATTCTCACTGGCAGTAATCAACCAGCAGCTCGGTGAGCACCAGGCAGCTATTCAGTGCCTGCGTGAGGTTGAGGCTCTGGATCCCGGGAAGACTATTTACGGTGAAAGCATGGCGGAATCTTATTTCGCGATGCAAGATTACCAGGCGGCAGAGGAACAGGCTAATCGGGTTTTGCAAGCAAACGGGCACAGCAGCCAGGCGCTTCAGGTAAAAACGAAAGCGTTGATGAAACGGCACCAGTACGAAGAAGCTAAACGCGTATTGCAAGCAGCCCGGGAAATGGTAAGCGACCCGATTCCCTTTGACCTGCTCGCGATTGAATTGGACGCCGCCATGATGCGGAAATCGGGCCTTGGTGCAGCTTTGGCGCTGGCAGAAAAAAACCCCGAAAATCCGCTGGTGCTCAATACCCTGGCCGGCTATTACCTGGAAGCGAATATGCAGACCCAGGCTGAAGAGACCCTGCACCACAGCCTGGAAATCGACAGCCAGAACCCGCAGACACTCCTGATGCTGGGGCGCATCGCGCGCCGGCGCGGCAACCTCGATCAAGCGCTCGCTTACCTATCCCGCGCGCTGGCCATAAACCCCAGTCTGATTGAAGCCTACCTGGAACTCGGTCAGACCTATCAGGACCGCCGGGACAGCACCCGCGCCTTAGACACTTACCATCGCGCCATCGCAATGGTTGAAAAAGATCCCCGCGCGTACATTCAGGCAGCCGGTGCGTATAAAGATAGTAAAGATTACCGCAGTGCGGAGAGCATGCTGCGCCAGGCTGCGCAGTTTGCCCCGAATGACCCAGTTATCCGCCGGCAGCTTGCATCCATCGTTGCACTGAATTTGGTGAATAACTTGCAGGAGGCACCAAAACGAAGATGATACCTTATCGCGTACCAAAAAATGACGAAGCCATGATTGTCAGGCGCGGCAAATTCCTGACGCTTGTGCAGACCGCGATGAATAAGCGCGAACTGCAGTTTGTCCGTCAGGCCTGCTTAATATGGCTGGCAAGCTACCCGGGTGATTTGCTCGTGAATTACATCTACTCCGCAATCCTGGCCGAACTTGGGGATGTGGAGATGGCCGTTGGCAACCTCGAGAAGATCATCGCCTACGACCCTGAGTTCCTGGAGGCGATGAGCCTGCTCAGCCAACTTGTGAACGGTGAAGCGATTGACGCAGAGTACCATTCTTCGCTGGCGTACCTGCAGCGCAACCCCGCGCCGGTTCCACCGACAGCCAAGTGGTTCGCGCCCTTCATGAATGCCCGCCGCGCCTTTGAAGCCGGCGACCAGGCAGCCGCAGAAAAAGCCATCTTGCAAGCGCTCGCGCACAACCCTAACCTGCCGCTGCCTGCTATCCTGCACATGCGCATCATCCACAAAAATGGCAACATGACCCTGTTGGACACTCTGGCAGGCATCTATGGGAACCGTTGGCCGGACTGCATTCAGATCAAACTGCTCTCCGCCCTGGCGGACATGCAGCAAGGCGAGGACGCGCGCGGCGTGGAAAAGCTGCATTGGAGCGCAGCCCACGACATCAGCGGTCAGGCAGCCATCCGTTTGCTCGGCGCTGACCATACGTTCAAGCCAATCTGGCCGGACGACCTGAAGGTCTACTTTGACCTGCCAATCCCCGCCTCCATCGCGGTGGAACTGGGCTGGAACGCCCTTGCCACGCCGAACACGGCAGCCGCGCCAACAGGTTCAGCACAAAGTTCAGCGGCAGCGCAGCCTGCGGCGGCCGGCCTACTGCCGGCTACCCAGAAGATTACTGATTTCGCGAATACCGACGGTGTCGACTATTCCGAAGTCCCGCCTGAGGCTTTCTTGCTAAGCAAATCGCCAAATTTTGGAGATGAAAAACAAACCAAAGCCAGGAACGAGACCGTCGAGTCCCTCAACGAAATTCAGGCGGAATTCGACAAAATTGCCAGGACGATGCGCAAATCCGAACTGACAACTGCGGACGCGCGTTTTCCCAATTATGTGCTGATGACCTCGCGGACCGCTCTCACCAACAAGTACGGCGCCAACACAGCCAATGTCATCATTGACGCGATGCAGGACCTCTCTACAAAAATTACCGCGCTTCCGGGCTGGAATAGCGTGGTGCTGGTTCCGGATGACGCCCGCATCGTTAATGACCTGGGTCTGACGCCCAGCCTGGCGAACGATGCCTGGAAGTTAAAGCTTGCCCTGGCAGATCTGGACAAAAATCTGGCAGCTAAAGGCGAAATGATTGGCACGCTGCTGATCATCGGCGGTAACGACATCGTTCCCTTCCACCAGCTTCCCAACCCAACCGATGACGCGGATACTTATGTGCCGTCCGATAATCCTTATAGCAGCGTGGACGACAATTACTTCATCCCCCAGTGGCCTGTCGGCCGCATCCCGGATGAAGCCGGCAGCGACCCGGTCTACTTGATCGAGCAGCTGCGTTACCTGAATAATGAGTACGCGTTGAAACTGAAAGCCAAAACTATCATCTCTGGGACTGTCTTTGGAAACTGGCTGTTCAATCTACGCGAGTCGGTAAACGCTACCGTGCAAAGCTTCAGGCGCTCTGAACAGCTTGGCTACTGCGCGGAAGTCTGGAAAATACCCAGCACAGAAGTGTTCAGCGTGATCGACCGCGGCGATCGGATTAAATCCTCCCCGCCAATTGATACCTCGACATTACTCACCAAACAGAAATCAAACCCTAAGTTCGCCTACTTTAACCTGCACGGGCTCAAAGACGCTCCCGAGTGGTTTGGTCAAAGCGATTTCACCCGCCGCCTTAACAGCCCGGAGTACCCTATCGCAGTTGTGCCTGATGTCTTTAATACGGACTCGCCCGCCCCGGATATCATCTTAAGCGAGGCATGCTACGGCGCAAACATTCTTGACAAGACCGCCAAAGACTCCATGGCGATGAACTTGCTCACCGTGGGCAGCCGCTCGTTCGTCGGCAGCACCTGCATCGCGTACGGTTCTGTCAATAAGCCGCTGGTCGGCGCGGACCTCCTGGCGCACAATTTCTGGACACATGTGCAGAACAGCGTACCTGTCGGGTACGCGCTGATGCGCGCCAAATTGACGCTTGCCAGCCGCATGACCCAGGCCCAGGGCTACCTGGATGGAGAGGATCAGAAGACCATTCTGTCTTTCGTCCTGTATGGCGACCCGCTCGCGAGCAAGGAAAGCCTCAAGAGCATCCCCAAACCACTGCTGCGCCCTTCCAAGACCCTGGTCATCAAGACGATCAGCGATTCCCACGAGGAAATGGTCGTATCCCCTGAGGAGATGCCGGACGAAATCCTTGAAAACGTCAAAAAAGTCATCAGCGCTTACCTGCCAGGTTTGGACAATGCCACCGTGGCAATTAACCCGCAGCTGACCAATTTCTCTCTGGATACCGCTGGCTTGAAAGACCGCAAGTCCCGCAAACATTACCTGGAAGGCAGCGAACGTTACGTGGTCACCCTGCGCAAGAGCGTGGAAATCAAAACAATATCCCATGACTCTTACGCCCGCATGACCTTCGACCAAAAAGGCGAAATGATCAAGCTGAGCCTCTCCAAATAAAGCTCATAAACTTTGAAAACTCTGGCTTAGCATCCAGTTTTTCCCCTCCGCAATGAAGCCCCTCGCACCCAGGGGCTTCATATTTTTTTAACCAGCGTGATATACTCACAAAGCAGTCGGGCCGTCTCTTGCAATTTTTTGCTTAACACAAAACGAACTTAAACGCGCATATTTCACACAGATTTTCGGACTAAGTATATAATTATTCACAATCATACCAAAAAGGGAATTTTCACATTGAAGTCTGGAATCCAAGCAGGAAGAAAATTGGTTAAAAAAATATTAATAAGGTCATCCTTTATTTCCGATGGCCTAAAACTTTTGAAAGGGAGCAGAAATGAAAGGATATAGTGGAAAAATCCTGCATATTGACCTGAAGACCCGGAAAACCCGCGTAGAAGAAAAGCCGGAAGAATGGTACAAGCTTTGGATTGGCGGGGTTTCTATGGCCAGCAGGTTATGTTGGGAAAACATCGTCCCCGGGTGCGACCCTTACTCACCAGAAAACCCAGTGTGTCTCGCCAACGGCATCTTCTCAGGCACTCCAGTACCTGTGGGCGGAAAATTTGGCCTTGCGTCCAAGTCCCCTCTCACTGGTTTCCTTGGTGATAGTCTTTCCGGAAGTTGGTTTTCTATCGCCCTGAAGCGCGCCGGTTGGGATGGCGTGGTGCTGCATAATAGCAGCGATACATGGGTAAACGTATTCATCGACGATGATCGCGTGGAATTTCTTGACGCGACCTATCTGCTTGGAAAAGGCACTTTCGAGACCGAAGAAGCCATCCGTGAAAAGCTGGGAGACGACCAGGTGCGTTCCTGCACCATTGGTGTTTGCGGCGAGCATATGGTCCGTTACGCCAATGTCACGAATGACGGACGGCAAGCAGGCCGCACGGGTCACGGTGCAGTCTGGGCGTCAAAGAAGCTAAAAGCCCTATCTGTGCGCGGCACAAAAGGCGTTAGCGTTGCCGACCCCAAGAAGTTGATGGAATTAAGCTTCCATATTTCGAAGGAAGCTCAGGGTAAAGATACCGAGAAGTACCGCATTTACGGTACCGCCACGAACATGCTCAATATGGACAAAATTGGGCTTCTCCCAACCCGAAACTATCAGGAAGGTACTTTTGAGCATGTCAACCTGATCAGCGGTGAATACCTGGACGCGCACCACAAGGTGAAGGTGATTGCCTGCGCGCAGTGCCCGATCGCCTGCGAGCAGATGTCCATTGTGAAAACCGGTCCATTTGCAGGCGCGATGACTGGTGTGGAATACGAAAGCCTGCAGGCAAACAGTTCCAACCTGGGTATTTCCGACATGCGCGCGTGCATTCAGCTGCTTGAAATTGCCGACCACGATGGCATGGACAGCATGAGCATGGGCGTGACCATCTCTTACGCGATGGAATGCTATGAAAAAGGCGTCCTCAAGAAAGAAGATTTTGCCTCCAAGCAATTCCCGGAAGGGCTCGAGTTAAATTTTGGCAATGGCGAAGCTGCTGTAACGCTCGCGAAGATGATCCGGGACCGTGAAGGCATTGGCGACCTGTTAGCCGAAGGCACGCGCATTGCTTGCAAGAAGATTGACGCAGAACGCGGCACCGAATCCTGGAAATGGGCTATGAATATCAAAGGCCTTGAATGCCCCGGCTACGACGCGCGCGCTTTAAAAACTTTCTCAGTCGGCCTGGCTACGGGCACGCGCGGCGGCTGCCACAACCGTTCTGCCGCCTACGACCCGGACATCAAGGGTGAAGTTAACCGCTTTACCATTGACGAAACGCGCGGAAAAGTTGCCGCGGAATCCGAAGAATACGCGGCAGTCTACGACACGCTGCCTTTGTGCAAATTTATTCGGCGCTGCTTCACCGGCAAAGCTGACCGCGCCGGCGCCTGGCCCGCCATTGCGCAGTTAATCAACGCGACCACCGGCTGGAATTACGGTTACGATGACGTCGACCTGATTGGTATTCGGGCGCACACGATCAAGAAAGCCTTTAACATCCGCGAAGGCTGGACGGAGGCGGATGACGATCTGCCCTGGCGCTGGAAAAACGAACCCTTTACCAAAGGCGCGTCAGCAGGCTACACTGTTAGCGAGGAAGAACTCGCGTATCTTAAGGATATTTACTACCAGGCCAAGGGCTGGACCAAAGAAGGCTTGATCCCCAGCGATTTACTCATCAAACTGGGCATGCCCGATGTGGCTGAACAAATCGGTGTTAAAGGAGAATAATGGCGACCTCTACTTCCAAGTTCGAATACATTGTTTGCGATCCTGCCTTGTGCGTCGGCTGTCAATTGTGTGAATACGTGTGCTCCTATACCAAGACCGGGGAGTATAACTCGTACCGCAGCCGCATCCGCGTGGTTCGGATGGATGAAGTCCTGATTTCCGCAATCGCCTGCCGGACCTGCGAAAACGCGCCTTGCGTCGTGGTTTGTCCGCGCGACGCGCTGACCCAGGACTCTGAAAGCGGGATTATTCGCGTGGACTCCACCAAATGCGACGGTTGCGCCTGGTGTATCGAAGCCTGTGATTTTGGCGCTATTTCAATTAACCCGGCCACAAAACTGGCTGAAATTTGCGATCAATGTGAGACCGTTGAAGGCGGCCCGCAGTGCGTCCTCTGGTGCCCGAAAGAAGCCCTGACGCTCACCAATCCGGACCGTCAGGCGCAAAAGACTCGCCGTGACTTGATAAAAGACAGCCTCGAGTTCCCAACTAAAACCAAGGATCCCAGATGAGCGATGCACTCAACAAAAATGAGGAGGAACTGCGCATCGGTGTTTATATCTGCCATTGCGGCAGCAACATCGCCGGCGTAATCCCACCCAAGGAAGTAGTCAACTTCGCCGCAGAATTACCCGGCGTGGTGCGTGCTACCGACACGCTTTATGCTTGCGCGGACAGCGGTCAGCGCCTGATCAAAGAGGACATTAAAAAGTACAACCTGAACCGCGTGGTGGTTTCCGCTTGTTCCGTAAGAATGCACGAACCCACCTTCCGTGCTGCTGTTGCCGAAGCCGGAATGAACCCATTCCTGATGGAAATGGCAAACATCCGCGAGCAATGCACTTGGGCGCACGGACACGATCGCGAAGGCGCCCTGGCGAAAGCAAAGGACCTGACTGCTTCGGCCGTTTCCAAAGTATCCTTCCTGCAGCCGCTGGATATGATCAGCGTGCCGGTCTCCAGGAAGGCGATGGTTATCGGCGGCGGCGTGGCTGGCATCAGCACGGCGCTGGACCTGGCGGAACAG
>ERZ1645192.1455-NODE-1455-length-19702-cov-7.285794_pt1 | contig 19702 bp, 18 predicted proteins | sample MGYA00575354_ERZ1645192 | MGnify/ENA primary metagenome ERZ1645192 (study PRJEB40844, sample SAMN11349763) | freshwater sediment metagenome | isolation source: river sediment | host: Sediment | place: India: Faizupur Khadar , New Delhi | collected 2017-02-21 ... | reverse complement strand
TTACCTCCGTTCCGGATACCGGGGGCTCACATCCCACAAACAGGCCAGATATCTGTATGATCCAATTATCCAATATATTATATAAAAGATAGTGTTTGATAGTGAACCGCAGTTCAGATAAAAAAATGGTCATGGTTTATTCCATGACTCATACGTGCCTGACAAACTTGTTACAGTCACGAACCCTGATATCATTCAGGTAATGTATCGCAGTCTCGTTCTTTGGATTAATCCTGGTCGCTTCCTTGAAGAATTTTTTCGCCTCACAAAACTCCTTCAGCTGATACAGGACAAATCCTTTTGCTGCAAACAGGTCATCGATAGACTCTTTCTGCATGGCTTCAACCGGTATATCCTGCACAAGGCTCTGGATATCTGCAAGGATACCATTTGCCCCATTGTAATCGCCGGCGTCAATCAGACCCTGAGCCTGGTTGCAGATCTTCTCGATCATCTCGGAGTGTTCGTTCTTTACCCGCTCAGGATGGCTGGTCAGGGACGGGATTTTTCCAACATCCTTTGGAGAAATCTGTACAGGTTCGCTCTCTGCTTCTTTTTCCTTGTCCTTCTTCTGCCCGTTTTTACTGCCGCCCTTCTGCACAATATGGCTGTAGATCCGCTCTATCTCCTTTGCGTCATCCTTATTGGTGCAGGACTCCTTTGCTTTGCTTAATATATCAAGTGCCTCGTCACCTTTGCCGATGTTAAAGAGTGCGATACTCTTCAGGAACAATGACCGGTAGTCATCAGGTGACTGTTTGAGCATCTCATCAAGTCGGGTGATGGACTCATTGTACTTGCCCTGCTTAATGAGAGCCTTGATCTTCTGATGGTTCCCGGATGGTGAAGTGGCAACCTCTGAAATAATATGATCTGGTTCAGGTGCCGGTGCAGATGGAGCGTTCTCCTGCTCAGATTTTTTGGCCGTCTCCTCTTCAGGCTGGACTTCCGAAATGTTTTGCTTAAATGATATGGTCGTCTCTTTCTTTTGGGGTTCCATATCCGGTTTTACCAGAACCGTGACCGGGGCGGCAGATGCACTGATATCGGTGATATGGTATGATCCCCGTTCGGCCGTAATGTCGGGGGTCGGTTCCATCATAACCTGCTGCTCACTCATGACACCAGGAGCTGATCCCAGGCCTCCCATTTCAAGCCCTGCTGGTAATCCGTCATGTATGTCCGGGTGGACTGCACTGACATCACCGACCGGGGAGGAAGCAGACGGGTTCTGAACTGCTGCGAAATTCAGCCGGTAGGGATCCGGTGTATGGGGTGCTTCAGGTGGTTTTGCTGCAGGTGGAGGTGTTGAAGCAGGTGGTTTTTGTCCGGCAGGGGGGGCTGCTGGTTTTGGGGAGGGAGCAGGAGCTTTCTGTGGTTCAGGAGAAGAGGTTGCTTCCTTTGGCGTGGCCGGGAGAGTTGGTGTGCAGTATGTAGAAAGATGGGTAAGCATCTCCTGGTACCGCAGATTATCAATATCTCCTTTGGCATACCGCATGAACAGGACCGCAAGTGGCGGACTGTATGGATATGCAGGAATGTCTCTCATGAGAACATTGACCTTCTCCTCAAATTCAGCAGTATCGATGACTCCCTCTGCATACCTGAGATGAATTGCCCTGAGCGGAGCACTCTGCTGATAATTACTGATATCATTGAGAAGATGGGAGATGATCTCCTTGTACTGCCCGATTGAGATCTCCCCGTTTGCATACCGCTCTGAAGCAATTTTCAGAGAGGGAACCTGCTGGAATGAGATATTTTTCAAAAACCAGGAGAGAAATTCTTCATACTCCAGAGTATCTATCTCTCCCCGTGCATACCGCACCTGCACTATTGATAGAGGATCTTCTTCAGTCATGTGCCTCCCCACCTGAATATCGGTATATTTTTGAACATTATAAGGTACAATGACACTTCATACCAGAGAGTCAGGTAAAATTTTATAAGGTGGTGTAAACCCCTTCCGGTTTGCCTGAAAGTATCTGATACATGTCTCCTTATCAGCGCGCAATAATTGATGGACATTTTGGTATTCCTGTTACGAGTGGTTTCTGAGCATTTGGTTCAATAAAAGAGAGGGTATGCTTACAGGTCATGCCGCAAACGACCGGATTTATATTCACCTCTCCGGTATGTCCCTCATGAATTGGATTCGTCGTCAGCATCCTCTCCGGAATCAGTGATTTCCAGATCCGATTCATCGTTGCCCTCTGATTCAGTCTCCTCTTCTTCCTCTTTCTTTCTCATCCATGCAACCAGTGCCGCAATAAGACCTGCAACGCACAGGCCAAACAGAATCCCAAAGCCGAGGAGTACCGGGGGTTCCCGAATTATCCGGGTAACATATGCGATCATCCCGGCTCCTTCGGTGGAGGGAGTCCCCTGGACCTGTTCGGGGGTCATCGTTGGAGAAAGCGTCTTTGCAGGCTCCGGCGTTGACGTCCCCGGCCCGGGTGTTTGTGTCATGTTTTGGATCTGGCTCTGGGTGGGAGCTTCTGTCTCTGTCAGGTTCACGGTCATGGTTGGGATCGGTGTAATTACTGGCAGAGTCACCTGCAGGACACCTGATGTGGTTCCCGGGGAAGACACTGCCTGGATAAGGACCTGGTATCGACCTTCTTTCAGTGTTCCAGCAGGAATATCAAATACAAACTCCTGTTCCCCTTCCGGTCCGGGATACGTGGTTGTTGTTCCTGAATAGCCGGACCAGCTGCCATCACCGCCCTTCTGGGTAGGCCCGAACCGCTCATCGGTTATCTCAACCAGGAGACGTGATCCGGAGGCAAGGTTTGTCGTTCCTGATATGACAATCGGCATCTCTGTTGTTCCGTTCAGGGATCCCGATGCAATGGCAAGCTTCGGGTTCTGGACAAAGATTGAGTACTCCGTGTAGGTATCATCAATAAACTGGCTTTGCAGGGCGGTAATCAGGGCAGCAGCTGCAGCAGGACCCTGAAGAGCACCCGGACCTGCAATTCTGAACACCGGAGCACCATACCAGGGTGTTGTTCCGAGCACCATCTCACGGTTCCGGTCAGGCCAGAGATCAAAGTTCCCGTTTGCCATCGGATGCTGAATGATGACCGAATATTCACCTGGTGCCATATTCCGGGTGACAGAGCCTGACAGTTCATAGGAGAACCAGCCCCCCCGTTCAGTCTGCACGGTGTCATACCAGAAGTAATTCCTGCCAAATATCCAGATAGCAACCCCGGCATCGGTCCTTCCGCCGGTCGATCCGGTCATCGTCAGTTCGTCACCCTGTGCAACGGTCATTCTCCTGCTTGAAACCGAGATATACGGACGTTTCAGCGTGATGGGGATCGCCTGCCATGAGGTCTGTTCCAGATGGTACCGGTCACGTGGTGCTGACACGGCATAGATGGTATAGGTCCCGGTATCAAGGCCGAGTTCACCGGTATAGAGCCGGTACTCCCAGGTCTCACAGTCGCCGGATGCTGTCGTGAAACTTCCCGGATTTCCATCAGAGACCTGCCGCCTTGGAGCATCCAGTCTGCCACCTGCCGATGGAAGGTTCGGACCGGTTATGAAGAGATATGTCTCGCAGGATCCCGTATTCGTCCCACGGAGCCGGACCTCATCACCGATAGTAAAGGTCTCGCTTCCGGTGGTGAGCGATACGGATCCCTTGACAACCTGAACATGTATGGTATCTGTCCGGGGATTTGCCGATCCTGCAGGGCCTTCGATATGGACAGTATATCGCCGGTCACCAGTCTCCTGTGTTGTCCTAAACTCAATCGTCCGTCTGCCGGTCCGGTCAGGGGTGACCTCTGCATAGTAATATACACCGCCAAACGGGTATGAGGGAACAAGGTCACGAATGGTATTACTCTTCCCGGATGGGCGATATGATCCGATGATATAGGGGCCATCAGGATTATCCTGTCTCACTCCTTCCTGTGAGGTGATGATCATGGGAGGCTGGTCACCCGGAGATCCGGTCCTGCTTCCCCCTTCAATCCAGATGATATAGGGAGATCCCGGAGATCCGGTTATGGTCACACCGAATGGATCTCCTCTCACCACCGTCTCATCAGAGAGATGAAGCCCGGCCCGTTCGGTTCCGAGCGTTATTTCCGTACCACGGAGGGTATATCCACCCTGGTAGGACCAGAGATTGTCTTCCATCCGGTTCACGGCGAATTTTGGTTCTATATGATAGAGACCTGACTCATACCCGCTCCAACCGGTATCCCAGCCCCCGCTCTCAATAGGAGGGGCATATCCGAGTTCACCGGTCGGGATGAATGAACTGAAGATATACTGGCCCCCACCGGGTGTCTTGACGCCGGCAAGGGTTCCTCCCCCGGGTGTTTTGATCTGGATCTTCACCGGTCCGTCGTCATAGGAGTAATCCGATCTCCGGGTGATACCGGCCAGATTTGTTTCAACCTGGATGACCAGGGGTGTTCCCCGCGATACTGTGCCATATGACCGATCCCCCATCGTGTTCCGGTCCATAACTTTTAAGGATACTCGGGGGTTTCTGACGATGAACGCAACCTGCCCCGGAATTCCCCGTACCTGATCCCACTGGTACCATGCGCCGGTCCGGTCATAAAAGAGGTCAGGAATAACACTAAATCTCCCCTGACTCACCTGCATAATATCAAGCGGCTGGTCACGTCCGGGAGATGATCCTGCCGGAAAATATGCGATGGACGTATAGGGGTATGGAACAGCATACCGGATATCCAGCCCCTCTTCTCCCAGGTAGACCTCCCCCCCCGGAGGAACTACAACCGGATCTGCCAGAACCGGCATACTGAGAAGTATCAGAATGGTCACAAGCCACACCAGACGAGAATACATATGGCAGGCTTTGATCCGGGAAGGGATGAACTTTCCGGGCAGAAGAAATCTCCCGGATTCTCATCTTTTTCTGTTTATTCAGGTTTTTTAGTTTACGAATGAATGACGTCCTCTTCCTTTTGTTCTCTTCCGGACTCAGATACCCACCTGACTGTTATCTGTCCGTCACTTTCTGGTGACACATAAAAGAGAGTGATATCATCTCCCTCCGGAATAATCCCGTAACAGAGTCCTCCTCCTTCTGATGCGAGGGCATATATCACCGGAAGCAGGTTGATCCCGTTTTTGTCAGGTCCGAATGGATCATCACCAGTATCTGTCACATCACCGGTGCCGACAGGGATGGTTACCTGCTGGTATGAGCGGGAATCTGGATCTTCATCTGATTCGGTAAGCGAGATGAGGGATGTGATGGCTGCCTCTGTTATCGTCGGAATTTCCGTCTGTGTGCGACGTGATGCGGTGATTATCAGTCCGTCATCGAGAGGCCAGGCCTGTGAAATTACCAATTCGCCACCAGAAGAGGTGTTAGCAAAATCATTTTCATAGAGCATTCCGCCCCCGTGCTGTGCAAGTGCAGATCTGGCATGACCATAGGGGACGGTGTTCTGATCCATGTAGGAGGCGAGCTCCTCTCCAATCCATGTCGGGGCAGCCGGGTCTGCAAGGAGGGCCCCATTCCCTGCAATGACACTGATATACTCTGTATCGCCTGCGAACGCCCCCGCCGGGTCATTGACCGCTGCCAGGAACGAGACCTTCCCCTGGCTTGCCAGATCTGCTGCTGCCTGATCTCCAAGCATCGTGAGGCTTTCATATGATGGAGCGTCGCTTCCTGGTGATGCAACAATGACCGGGACCGGAGTTTCTGCAGGAATCGTTCCCACGGGAACCAGGTACGCGGTAATACGTGCACTCTCTTTGTCCCTGGTAAATACGGATGTCGTATACTGCTGGTACCCGGCAAGGTTCAGGACAAGTGTATGAGAACCTTCAGGTAAGGTCAGGGTCCGGGGGGTGGTTCCCCGGCTGGTCCGGTCAAGAACAATCTCTGCTCCCTCCGGATATGACTCAATCATGAGCGTTCCTGATGTGATCGGGGCGAAGCTCGGTTCAAGGACAACGTATATGGTATTGTCTGAATCAGGCCGCACCTGAACATTCCCGTTCCAGGTCTCGTACCCGTTTCTGGTCAGGGTGACCTGGTAGGTGCCAATCATAAGATTATCAATGGTTTTTGGGGTGTTCCCCTGATATACGCCGTTCAGTGTTATCTGTGCCCCGGATGGTCCGGACGTTATCCGCAGGCTTTTGCAGCAGGGATCAGGGCCAAGGGTGGCGTGTATCGGTTTAGTCTCACCTGCTGCCGGATTTTCATGCAGTTCACGGGTCCATGGTTTATATCCGCTTTTCTCTACCCTGACGGTGTGATATGGAGCACCTGTGGTGTACACCTCAACCGTGACCGGGGTGTACCCTATCAATGACCCATCAAAGACAACCTCTGCATTCGAAGGTTCAGAGGTTATCCGGAACCACCCGACATCACCCCCGATAACAGGGGGAAAAGGATCCGGGAAGAACATATCATCAATGGGTCCGGGCATCTCCTCCGGATCGATAACCGGTTCAGGCATGATCTCCTCTTCAGCAAGGACCGGACAAAGGCATGAGAAGATAAGAATCAACAGGAAACAGAATACGAGATGATATCGTCTGTTCATAATCGGGGTGTTAACCTGTGCAGGGATATGGTTTTCGGTCCTGTCGTCAGGGCTGATCGAGCAATATCCATATTCCGGGCTTTATTTATTTTATTGCAATCAATTTCATATTGTTTGGCACTATTGCATGGCAAACTCTCATATACTCAGGTGGTGCATTGAGTAAATTGCTGATGTAAAAAGCAGGGGAATTACCATGAATTATGAGCCGGACATTCAACAGATAAAGAAAGAGATCCTGGAACGTGCCATTGACCGGTACGAGATGAGAATTGCTGATCTGAGAAGTCAGATGGATCAGCCCGGGGTTTCTGCACAGGTGTAACCCCCCTATTTCCTCGTTTGATTCCCGGAACATGAAGACGTGATATGCCAGATGGCGTTCTTTCCTGATATTTCTGAAATTTTCTGAATGATACCTTTCATTTTATTATCGATGAAATACCTGTTTTTCATAGGTTTCCATGGCTCATCTGCAAATACGAACGGCTGATGCATCGGATCTCCCCATTCTTCTCTCTCTTTATGCCGACATGCATGATCATGATGAGCTGGCAGGTGAGAAGGAATTGTCCCATGCCTGGAAGGAGATCATGGATAATCCCGCGATGATGCCTTTTATCCTGGAGGTGGATTTGGTTCCGGTCTCCTCATGTTTGTTTATGTGTGTCCCAAACCTCTCCAGGGGAGCACGACCATTTGGCATTATTGAGAATGTGGTGACCGGAAAGCAGTATCGGAATAAGGGCTATGGTACTGCATTGATTCGTCATGTGCTTGACTGTGCATGGAAAAGGAACTGTTACAAGGTGATGTTGTTATCCGGAAGAAAGAGTGAGGCAGTATACAGGTTTTATGAACAGGCGGGTTTTCTTCGGGGAGAAAAGGAGGGGTTTATTGCTTATCCGCCCTGATGCGCAGAGACTTTTCCTGAGCATCCTGATAGTCATTCTCATCAATCAGGCAGGTGTTGCTGATACCGGAATGGATGATTCATATGAGTACTGGTTTAAAACCGGTATGCAGCTCCATCAGGAGGGCAGATTATCTGAAGCAAAAGAAGCCTATGAGCAGGGCCTGGCCCTCAATCCTAATAATTCTGCTCTTTTGAACAACCTGGGTAATGTTCTCTCTGATCAGGGTGATCATGTGGGAGCACTGGCAAGGTACGAGCAGGCACGGGATATTGAAGGGGGTGATTCTGTCATCCTTGGAAATATCGGCCGGACGTTATTTCTGCTTGGGGAGTATGACAACGCAACTCTGATGTGCCTCGCAGCTACAGCCCTGGACCCTGAAAATTCAATTTCCTGGTACTATGCTGCCACGGCGTGTTATGAACTGGGCCGGTATGATGATGCCATTGAGTATTTTCACACGGCTCTTGCATTAAATCAGTCATTTGCCCTGGCATGGAATAACCTCGGCAATGTCCAGATGCAGCGTGGTGAGTATGACGAGGCGTTCAAGCTCTACAACAACGCTCTGGATTCAGATCGGAATCTCACCCAGGCATGGTACAATCTTGGTGTTCTGCTTCATGCATCTGAACGGTATTGTGAGTCTGCCAGGGCATTTGAAGAGGTCATGCGGATAAAACCCGATGATATGGATGCCCAGGAACATCTTCGTATAGCAAGAGATGAATGTGAGACTGATTCACCCTCTCCCTGAATCATTGTAGATAAATTGGTATTGGTTATGCCTCACTGATACCCCGGCTGACAACTATCCGCCACTCTCCTCCATAGAGGCCGGTGGTGTTCCAGACAACTTCTTTTGTCACCAGATCAAGTGACATTTCGCTCTGGAATTCATAGACCCCGGTTCCACTGGTCTCATTCTTTATCTGGTGAACAATTGCAGTAAGGGATGGATGCTCCTGGGAGAATGAATCTGCAGAGACGTTTTTATTGATCCGGAGTGGATCGGTATCATAGATGATGAGACCGTCCGGCTGCATGATGAATGTCTCAAATCTCCTCTCCGGATCAGCCATAAGGATGGCATCTGAAAAGATCTCTTTCTGCTCGATAAGTACTGAAAGGACTCCTGATACCGTCCCGTTCACAATGACCGGGTAACTGATCGGGATTGCCGGAATTCCTTCAACTGTCTGGATGAGCCCTCCCATGACCGGCTTTTTCAGGGTGATTACATCCTGCAGATGTGCCTGGTTTGAGAGATCAGATCCGATGATCCCGGCATACTCGTCTGATGCAACGCCGGTTATGATAAGTTCATGATTCAGGAGAATGGGACTATATATGTACGATGATGAGTTCCTGGTCTCTGACAGAACCTTCTGTGCATGCGGGCTTTCCATTCCATGGATGGCCAGATACCCTGTATCTTTCATAAGGGACCTATTGATGGTCTCAAGTTCGGCTGTCAGGGTCTGTGTGACCGCATCACAGACATTCCGGGCATCTTCACTGGTCTGTTGTTGTGATACCCCGGCTGGTGAGAATACCGGAACAACACCCCTGTTCTGCTCGTTCTCAATCACTCTCCCCTGTTCAGATTTTTCATCAAGGCACCCTGTAACACATATAAAAATGAGGAGGATAGCAAACAGTATTCGGTATATCGGCGACAGCCCGCTCATCATATACCGTTTCCGGTTCTTCATATTTGTCTTTTGTTTTCTTTGACAGGGGAGAAAAGCGGTATATTGTATTATCTCCAATATTTCTCTGGTGATGCCATGATTGTCCGGTTGATATCACTTCTGTCAGGACTCTTCCGGGAAGGATCTTCCGTGCATGATGGTTTGTTTTTCTCGTAAAACTTCCGTTATCCCGGTTCTCCTGGCGTTTATATCTCCGTAGCGTATGCGAATAACAGAATAATTATCCATGAGAGCACACGAACTTTCGAGTCATCGACTGAGCCTGATTCCGGTATCAGTCGCCAGCTGTACTGCAGAACTCAAAGAAAACCGCGAATTGTCCCACCTGCTTAATGCAGATGTTCCCGGAGACTGGCCTCCGCCACTTGTCACAACAGAGACCCTTCATGAATTCATCGGGATGCTCACTGATCCGGTTTCGTGCCGGTTATGTGCCTGGTACTGGGTTTTAAAATCTGATGAGAAAACCAGGCGCCCTGTTCTGATTGGTAGTGGCGGGCTGTTTATTACCGAAGATGGGACCTGTGAGATCGGCTATTCGGTACTTGAGGCATTCCAGTGCCTGGGATATGCAACCGAAGCGGTCGGCACCATTCTTGACTTTGTATTTTCACAGGGAGATATCGGGACCGTGTATGCAACAACCTACCCCCACCTCTATCCATCAGTCCGGGTTCTTCAAAAGAACGGGTTTATTCCGGACGGGCCGGGAAGAGAGGAGGGAACGGTCAGGTTCCTTGTACAAAGATAATTTTTTCTTTTTTTCATGCATGATATCACAGGCTTCATATCATTTGAGATAGAGAATCGTGCATGGCATTTATTGTATGGGATGAGATGTATGCGACCGGTATTGGTTCAATTGACGACCAGCATAAACATCTCATCTCACTCCTGAACCGGATGTTTGAGGCACTATTACAGAAACGGGGGAAGGAGGAGCTGTCGTATGTCATAGAAGAGATGAACCGGTATGCTGAGTATCATTTCCATGCCGAGGAATCACTCATGGAAAAGGCAGGATATCCCGAGCTTGCCGAACACCGAATCTATCATGACGCATTTACCTCAAAGGTGAATGATTTTGCATTTAAATATAACCAGAATGATGAAGCGCTCTGTGCTGAAGTAACCATTTTTCTGACCAACTGGCTGAACGAGCATTTGTCCACAATAGACCAGAAATATGTCCCAGCGCTCAAAAATGCGGGTATTTGCTAATCCCGGGCTCCTTCTTTTATCCAGAACCATTATCGTCTCTTGGGCCCTTTATATCAGGCGCATCTTTGCGCAGGTGCACGTGAAAGATATTATTGATGGTCATTTGTATGACACGAGAACCTCCATTCTGATTGGAGAACGAGAAGAACGGGGTTCATTTATGTATAAAACTGGGAACGGTGAATTTTTCATTTATCATGCATCGCCCATGGCGAATCGCGATCCCTCATGGATAAATCCGATTAGCAAAAGTGTTGCTATTCGAAGACATTTTCGGTACTCTCATAACCAGATGGCCTTTGAACAGGCATTTTGTGAATAAGCGACGGTTGTTTTCCGGGCACTCCCCGGTTGCACCTGATTCGTAAATCAGGTTCTATTTGTTCGATTTCCGCATCAGGCTCTATTCTGATCCGACTTCCTGAATAATACCGTCAATACTGACGACAAGTCCGGTTTCATCAGCGACGGGTCTGCCCCGTTCACTCATGACCCTGATATGACCCAACTTATCAATAATCCTGTACTCTATCTCGTACGGCTCTCCGGTTTTGATTGATTCTTTTTTGGCCTGAACAACCCGCTGCTTGTCATCGGGGAAAATGAGGGGGATAAGAGAGCTTATCTGCCCGCTTGCAAGTTCTTTTGCTGAGTATCCCGTAACCGACTCAAGGTGGTCATTATAAAACTCCATGTCTGAACCGGCAAGGGAGACTCTGAACACGATACCTGGAATGTTCTGCGCCAGGGTTCTGAACTGTTTCTCACTCTTCTCAAGGTTTTCTCCTGCTTCAAACCTCATAAGGGCGCTACCAATGAGAGATGATCCGATCTCAAGAGCACTGACCTCCTTTCGACTCCATATACGCTCTGTGTTTGTTTCAAGGAACCCGACAGCACCCCAGATATCGTTCTTGATCTTAATCGGGACAAGAAGGATTGATTTTACTCCGTCAGGCTCAAGAATCCGGCGGTCACCTCCCTTCAGGTCTTTTACCAGGCTGTAGATGGTCTTCTCCTGGATGAATACATCTTCGACAAGAGATCCTTCCTCATCGTTTTTCAGTCGCATGGACAAGGGGGACCGGGTCCGCCCGACAATCCCCGTTTTTGCATTCCATTCAAGCTCGGATTTGATGAGCTGGAGACTGGACGAAGGTGCTCTTTCCAGCAGGACGACACGACTGACTGATGTTGCCTCTCCGATAAGGCCGATGGTCCGCAGAGCTGCATCTTCAAAGGTTGCTGACTGGAGAATATCAGATGCTGCCCGGCTGAGCGCTTCAAAGATTGCGTTCTGCTTTCGAATCTCCAGTTCCATTATCTTTCGTTCACTGATGTCCCGGAGTGTCTCAATAACCCCGATGATGTCTCCGTCCAGATTATAGATGGGTGCTGCCTTGATCCAGAACCAGATCCGGTTTTTTGTCACCGGATGCAGGGTCTGCACATCAACCGTGACCCGGTCGCCGTCGATATCTGGGTTATTGTACCGAAAGAGGACCGTCTCATCGCGATGGAGGATGTAATCAGCAAGGACCGGTCGTTTCTGGTGATAAAAGGCAACTGCACAGGCATAGTCACCCATCCCGATAACTTCCTCCTTTTTTGTCCCGGTCAGTTCTTCCATGGCCCGGTTCCATGCCGTCACCTTTCCTTCGGTATCAAGCACGAAGACCGGGTCAGGGAGGAACTCGAGTATATCCTCAAGACGCTGGTGTGCTTCCTTTATGGCGGCCTCGGTCTTTCTCCGTTCGGTGATATCACGAGTGATTGCAAGAACGACAGGTTTTCCCTGCAGGTAAAAGAGGTGGGCATTCACTTCAACCGGAACCAAAGTCCCGTCCTTTCTGATAAGGTCTATCTCAAAAAAACCCTGCTCATTCTGCATGAACTTTTCCGTGACCTCATTGAAATACTCCTGCATGGACTCGGGAATGATATCTGACAGGGCAAGGGTCAGAAACTCCTGGTAGCTATACCCGGTCAGCTGGCAGGTCAGGTTATTGACTTCACGAAACCGTGCATGTTTTAAACTCTCGGTCAGTTCCATCAGAATAATGGCATCTTTTGCACCCTCAAAAAGCCTGCGGTATTTTTCTTCGCTCAGAGCCAGTTTGGTTTCAGCCTCAAGCCATGCGGTAATGTCACGCCAGACCGAGATATAATCAAGGATTTCACCGGTTTCTGAAAGCCGGGGGGTTGTGGTGGTTTCAAACCATATCCATTTCCCTTTCAGTGTCCGGAACCTGAATGATGAGGGGAGACGGGACCAGTTCACCGCCTCCTTTTCTCCTCCGTTCTGAAACCGGGGAAGATCCTCGGGATGTATAAATTCTGATATCGTCTTTCCCATGAGTTCCTGGGAGACATACCCGGTCAGCAGCTCACAGGCAGGTGAAACATAGGATATCATCCCGTCCGTCTCCCACCTGATGATCATGTCATGGACCGATTCGGTGATAAGACGAAGATTTGACTCACTTGTCCTGATTGCATCCTGAAGTGCTTTCTTTTCAGTTATATCCTCGCCGGTAATCACGAGCGCAGGACGTTCCTGGAAGAATGAGACGGCGGATATGGTAAACAGGTACAGGGTCTCTTTCTCCTCACGGGTAATTCGCGCCTCTTCTGAGCGTGTTTCTCCGGGTCTGACCATCCGGATGGCTGCAACAAGGTCAGGGCCGAACAGGTCATCAAGGTGCAGGGCCTCAATACTCAAATTCGTGATGGCTTCAATCGTGGTATTTATCATCCGCAAAAATGAGTCATTTGCCCACCTGATGGAGAGATCCATGTTCAGGATGATGAGCATGTGAGGCGAAAAATTGAGAATTGAGGATTCCGGCTGGATATCTGATAAATAGTACTTCTTCTTCTGCCCATGCTGGCGCATCTCAAGTTTTCCGGATGATACCAGGTTGTCAAGGTACCTGGCAACGGTGTGCCTGTGATGGCCGGATAGGCGTGAAATATCCGAAATACTCAGGGATTTTTTTCCCTTTGTAAAGGTGTCCAGGATATCCTGGTTTATTTTCGTACTGCCGGATTCCACGTTTTTATGTTTTTGTTAATAAGATTTATTCTTTCGGCCACCTGTTTATTCACCTATTAATGTACACAAGGTAAATCTGGTATGCTCATGTGTGGGACCGGAAGTCTTCACGTCATTGAGCCGGAGTCTGCTCTGAACGCTAAAATCACACACACAGGAAAACAGGGGTCAATATATCACCTTCACCGAACATGTGTTCATCCTGGTATGATAAACACCCTTCCTCGATACCCCCCTGTTTTTGAGAGGGCAGTTCTTTTCTTGCGGTTTTGAAAAAAAGATTATGTTTTAGAGGGCCTGGATATCTGATCCAAACCTGACTGATGGTTCGGGGCACCCGATCTCAAATCGTGTACGATGGCCTTGTATTCCGGTCTCTGTAATATCCATACCGGAGAGTGCCAGCATCTCCCTGATAAGACAGAGTGATGGCTGTGACAACAGACCATCACGGAATGAGAATATCTTTTCCTTTTCAGGATCTGGTACGCCCTGATCATTGTTCTCGCAGATGATGACATACCCGCTCTCTTTCACATGGAATGAGAATCGCATCTCGGTTGGTTTTTCTTCTCCATCCTGCAGGGCAATGATGAGATCCGAGAGGACCCGTTCAAAACAGGGATCTGCAAATATTTCTATGTCCTCTGGAATGAGATTTTCATACCTTATAGACTGCCTGCGCACCGGATCTATAGAATTTTGAATGCTGTTCCGAATACCAAGCCACGTCCGGGGCATGGTTCCGGATCTGATATACTGCCGGGTATTTTTAAGAGCTACCGTTCCTGCATGCAGGTGTGCTGCAGCGGTGATGATCTCCTCATTGGCATCCGGCAATGATACCTGCTGCGTCAGGATCTCGTCTGCCGGTTGCATCCTGACCTGATATACCTGCTTCAGCACTTCTGATAATGTTTCGATCTTCTCATGTGCGGCTGCGAGTGCGGTTTCAAGCCTTCCCCGCTCGAGATTTTTGAGGTGCAGTGACTCATTTGTCTGTTCAAGGTCCTCGATCAGTTTTTGCAGCTGGGCATTCGTATAGTGGAGCCGCTCATGGGCCACCTGGAGCTCACTATTATTCTTGACCGCTGTCTCATAGGTTGAGAGCAGTATATTCAGGATCTGCATCCGGCTTGATGCGATGGTATGCACTTCACTGGAAAAAACAACATCAAGTGGCTGGATGGACTCTTCGGTTCCGGGATGCTCCTTTGCCTGCATGATGCCCGCTATCCGGGAGAAGATATACTCCGGATCATAGGGTTTAATAATGAAGTTATCAGCACCGGCCTCAAGGCCCTTTATGACATCCACCGGGCTGTAGAGATGAGTCACCAGGATGATGGGGATGTCATGGAATTTTTCATGCTGTTTTACTTTTTTACAGAGGGTATACCCGTCCATGTCAGGCATCATGACATCCGTGAGGATGATATCCGGCCTGTTCTCCTCGATCTTTTCAAGAGCTTCAAAACCGTTATTTGATACCGTGACCTGATGTCCCCTTTTTTCAAGAAGGTGGCGGAGATATTCTGCCTGAGTCCGGTTATCCTCAACGATCAGGATGTGTAGTGATGTGTCAGGACTTGATTTCATAGACGAGTAGTTCCTACATGCTTTTTTGAAACATCATGCTGTGAATACAGATGAAGATGATGATTTGAATCCGGTGCACAAGAAATGATAGATCTGCATGACGATGAGCAGAATATGGAAAATTCATGCATAAGAGAAATAGAGGGTATTTCTCATGGTTGGTGATAGGTGAGGAATCGAAAGATTGGTATTCAGGGTTAGTAGGGGGTCGGGACTGCACCGGAGTAATAGTGGTCTGCCTCGGTTCGTCCTTCAAATCCACCAACGCTTTTTACCTGAAGATTGTTTGCCTTCGCCTCTGCCATGAGATTCTTTGATTCCTTGCTGATTCCGTTTGAGAGGACAAGCAGGTGGGTTGCGTATTCTGCCATCTCTGAATCACGGACAAAGGTTGCTGCATTGATATGGCTCTGGAAATCCGGGGCGAATTCTCTGAACTTGATGCCATGTTCCTGTGCATATTCCCTGGTGAACATGTCAACTCCAAGGGATCCTCCGGATATAATCTCGTCAACTCCACCGATTTCAGAGATGTACTTGTTGATTTCTGTATATACGAGGTCTTTTCTTTCGCAGGTCCGAAGTCCTGTCACGATGAGTTTCTTCATGGTCATTCTCTCCTTTTTGGGTTCGCGTGTCATCAGCACCATGATGCCACTTGTGAACAAACATCCTTGCATTTGAGGTATAAAATAGATATTTTTTGAGGAGTCCTTATGGCATATTATTATAAATTATAATCCGGTCTCCCTTTCTTTTCTGCTCAATACTTCCCCCATGGAAAAAACGGAGACTTTTGAGTGGATAATCCTGTAAGGATAGTTTATGATGATCTGTGGGTTATACCAAACGATCAGAAGAAGATATTGCCTGACAGATCTCTTCAGCATGAGGTTGTAACTGCTCTTTAGAAAGGAACGAGAAGAATGATGAGAGGATAGGGATGAGATACTCCCGCCTGCCTTCAAGGTCAGGGCTTGAGCGGAGATGATCCTCAATTGATCGAGATACATCTGACCCTGTCCACTCCATGGGTGGGATCCCGGACACGATGACCAGGTGTTTCATCAGCGTGCTGATCACTGATGCACAATGCCGGTAGGAATCGGGATCAAGGGATGCGAGCTCCTGAGAGTCAGAAAAGGGAAAAAGCCAGTAATACAAAACGTGGGTAAGTGAGCTTATCGTCTGCTCATCTTTCCCTGGCACCTGGTTTTGAATAAAGCGGTGAATGAAGGAGTGCATGGCATCATCCTGGGAACTGTCTACACCGGCTGCCAGCGCAAGGAAGATGAATGCTTTTTTCGGCCCCCAGTGCCTTGATTCATCCATCCGGCAATAAAACCGATTGGTACTATCGGGTATTATCTCCAGAAGATCCTCTGCCCCGATGGGCTCATTGGATGATGCGCAATACGCTAGAAACCGGGAGAGGACTGCCGGAACAGCCATGATGTACTCCTCGCAGTGGACAAGCGATCGGGGATAATGAACAAGTAAAGTTCTTTCAACTCCCTCACGGGTCCAGTGGCCCGGTGTCAGATCCTGATAAAACCACATGTAATAGGCGAAATCATCTATGATTTCCGTGGAGAGATTCTGTTCATCCGGTGATAATTCAGAGTACTCGCATCCTGCCTGAAATCCCTCCAGGTATTTTAGAAGCGGGTGAGGTTTCTCATCCGGCGTCTGTGGAAAAGGGTCGTCAGGCAAAAAAGCATCCATGTCAAAAAGGATGAGCTTTTGAAGGATAAAAACGTTCCATGCGTTTCGTTTCAGAAAACATGGGAGAAAGAAGGGTATCTCCCATGTCTGGTGATAGAGATCCCGAGGAATTGTATGGGTGATTAGTAAAAGGTTGGAATGGTATTCGGTTTGTAGGTCTCACTCTCTGAACGTCCTTCAAATCCTCCGACACTTTTTACCTGAAGGTTGTGTGAACGTGCCTCAGCGATGAGGTTCTTTGATTCTTTGCTGATTCCATTTGAGAGGACAAGCAGGTGAGTTGCATATTCAGCCATGTCTGAATCCCGGATGAAGGTTGCTGCATTGATGTGGCTCTGGAAGTCAGGGGCGAACTCCTTGAACTTGATGCTGTGCTCTTCTGCATACTGTCTGGTATAGGCATCAACACCCTTGGATCCTCCAGATACAATCTCATCAACTCCACCAATTTCAGAGATGTACTTGCTGATTTCTGCAAATACGAGGTCTTTTCTTTCGCAGGTCCGCAGTCCGGTTACAATGAGTTTCTTCATGATTATTTTTCTCCTGGTTCGTGTCGCATCAGCACCGATGCACGTGTGAACAAACATCCTTGCATTTGAGGTTTAAAATAGATATTTTTAGGGGAGTCCTTCTACGTTATTATTATAAACATATTATTGGTTCATTATTTCATTTCACACGAGAATTCAATTTTTTGTAAAATTATTGTATTCCCGGATTATTTGGTCTGGACTCACCTCATCATACTACCTGGGTTTGTAATGAGTGGGCATTACCTCACAAAGTACTGGCATGTGCGAAGATACAATCAGCCAGGGAGGATTCCGTTGAGTGTCGGTCCTGGATCTTTTTTTCATGATGGCGGCAATCAGTGCAATGAATATGACTCCCTCTGACCTTCCAGATGCCCTACCTGAGCGGCCCCTGATAACTCAGCACTTCTGACAGGGACCCTATGTCGGTGTGCACACCTCCCTCACTTGACACCTACCTGGCATCAGATCTGTGCCAGCTCTGAACGATATCACCGGGTCGGTGCCAAGACAGGTGGATTGTATAGAATCCGGGGTAGAGCAGGGCAGATCGCTTTGTTATAAGATGACAAATTGCGTGAAAACAGATGGGTGTCTTTTTAGAAAACATGGGAGAAAGAGGAGGGGTCTCTCATGTCATGTTAGAATCCTGAGTTATCGAATGGAATATGGATTAGTAAAGGGAAGGGACTGTACCGGGTTTGTAGTTCTCACTGTCTGAACGTCCTTCAAATCCTCCGACGCTTTTTACCTGAAGATTGTGTGTACGTGCCTCAGTAATGAGGTTCTTTGATTCCTTGCTGACTCCGTTTGAGAGGACAAGCAGGTGAGTTGCATACTCAGCCATCTCTGAATCCCGGATGAAGGTTGCTGCATTGATGTGGCTCTGGAAGTCAGGGGCGAATTCCTTGAACTTTATGCCATGTTCTGCTGCATATTCTCTGGTGTAGGCATCAACGCCACCGGACCCGCCAGATACAATCTCGTCAACTCCGCCGATTTCAGAGATGTACTTGTTGATTTCTGCATATACGCGGTCTTTTCTTTCGCAGGTCCGAAGTCCTGTCACGATGAGTTTCTTCATGGTCATTCTCTCCTGTGTAGTTCGGGTGGCATCAGCACCGATGCACATGTGAACAAACATCCTTGCATTCGTGGTTAAAAATAGGTATTTTTTCAGAACTCCAAAAAACAAAGTTTCATATAATAAAAACAGGGCAGTTTAGAATTCGTGGTTTATCCTCTTCCGAAATCTGCATTGGGCTAAATTTTGTAGGTACAGATCATGGATGGTGGAAAGTCATCCTTCGCTCCGGTGTAATCATCCGGCTGGAATACGAAAAGGGATAAAACAATAATCAGTCAGAGGAAGTTGGAGACATGAGAGGATGGTCTCATGCATCCGGGGATATATTCGGGGACGGAGGAGATCCCGTATGGCATTAATAGAATGTTCCCGGATATGCACCGGCATACCCGCTTTCCTGTTCGGGCATTCCCTTAAAGACGCCGATGGTCTTGATGGTGAGGCGGTTTTTTCTGGCCTCTTCGAGTAGGTTTAATGATTCCTTGCTGATCCCATTGGACAGAACGAGCAGATGAGTCCCGTACTCAACCATTCGTGCATCCCTGATAAAACTGGCTGCATTGATGTGGCTCTGCCAGTCAGGAAGGAACTCCACATGTTTGATTCCGCTCTCCTGTGCATATTCTTTGGCAAAGAGGTCAACCCCCTCTGAGCCGCCGGACACAATCTCATCGACGCCACCGATCTCCATGATATATTTTGAGATCTCGTTTGAGACGATGTCCTTTCGGTCACAGGTCCGAAGTCCTGAAACGATAAGTCTTTTCATGGCTTCTCTCCATTGTTCGCCGTGCCACCAGCACCAGGATGCCACGGTGAACATACATCCTTTGGTGTAAGATTATGTTAAAAAGATTAAATGGGAGTCCACATAGGGTATCTATATAAATCTATCAGGCGAGATCCATGAAAATTGCACCTGCATGCCTTCATCGTATCAAAACACCTGTTGTGAACATCATGATCAGGGATGGCAATAATAGCGCAATGGTCGCCGGTGACTGACGGATTGTGTTTGATTTTTGAGATCACAAAATCAGGAGATATCCCTCATCCGTTCCTCTCTGAGTTTGCCATTCCTGCTTAATAGGGTGGCTCTCGTTCATGGGTATTACTTACTATCTGATTTTTGATATGCACTACCGCATTTCGTATTCGCATGGCGTATGCTTAATAACCGGTTCTCACAAGAGTTGTGTGTAGGGAGGTCAGGAAAAATCAAGCGGACGGTTTTCCTGTGTGCTGTTCGTCCTGGTTCTCCTCATAAGGTGATAGTTATGCCCG
>ERZ1645192.1453-NODE-1453-length-19718-cov-7.986472_pt1 | contig 19718 bp, 18 predicted proteins | sample MGYA00575354_ERZ1645192 | MGnify/ENA primary metagenome ERZ1645192 (study PRJEB40844, sample SAMN11349763) | freshwater sediment metagenome | isolation source: river sediment | host: Sediment | place: India: Faizupur Khadar , New Delhi | collected 2017-02-21 ... | reverse complement strand
TTTATGTTCTTTTCGAAGATATCGGCGAGCCGTTCCCTGTCTATGCCGTGGGTAAAAAGGTCCGGCACGTGAGGAAATATGCCGAGGAGGGGGACTTCCAGGTATCTCTCGAGCATTGCCGGGTTCGTCTCGGACGCTATGTCTCTCTCGCCGGTCATGTCGTTGAGTATGACGCCGGACACCGCAACCCCGATTGACTTGAGGTAACGGCATGACAGGAGGGTGTGATTGATCGTGCCGAGGGTGAGCCGGGAAACGATCACGACCGGCGCGTTCATGTCCGCCATCAGGTCCGCGTAAAAATACCCCTCTCTGATCGGGACCAGTATCCCGCCGGCCCCTTCAACGATCACAACGTCGTGCCTGCCGCACATTTCACTGTACGCCGACATCACCCGGCCGACGTCGATATCGGCGTTCTCGCGCATTGCCGCGGCCTGAGGGGCAAGAGGCGCCTTGAAGTTATAAGGGTTTATGTCGCGCATGTCATCCGCGCTGCCCGATGCCGCTTTAAGCGCCCATGCATCGCCGGTCATATCCTGTCCCGATGCCCCGCCGCCGCTCTCGAAAGGCTTCATCACCCCGACGTCCCGGCCTGAATTAACCGAAAGATAGGCCGCAAGGGAGCATGCAACGGCAGTCTTCCCGACGCCGGTATCCGTTCCCGTAATAAATACGTTTTTCATTATCCCGCTATTGATGCAACGATGATGGCAAGGCCGATGAACATTGATGCGACGACTATGGCGAGCGCCGTGTTGTTGTCATGCGCGATCTTTTTTTCGAAATCCGTGGTAAATGTGGCGCCTACTATCTTGACCGCGATAAGGGAAAGTATGATAAAGACCGCTGCGTAAATGAGCATCTCGACCGAATTAGCCAGCACTTTCCACATGGGTCCCTCAAATTAATTTGAAAGATAATATACCAGATTGTCGAGAGCAGATGTAAAGAAAAGATTCCTGAGTTTTACATTTTCTGTCGTCCGCACGGGCGCCGGAGAGAAATTAAGGATCCCCTTTATATTGGCCTGGATGAGCTGATCGGCGACCTTTTGTGCTTCGGTCGGCGGGGTCGCAATGATCCCGATCTCGATGTTGCGCGCTTCCACTACCTCCTTGAGGCGGTCGACATGCAGTATTTCGACCGGTTTTCCGACCCTCTCCGAGATGCGCCCGATGACCGTCTCCGGATAGAGGTCAAAGGCGGCCACGATCTTGTAGTTCTGCTTCAGGAAATCCTTGTAAACGAGAAGAGCGCTTCCCATGTTGCCAACACCGATCACGGCGATACGCCATTCCCGGTTGATGCCCAGGATCTCTTTTATGTGCCGCTTCAGGTCCTTGACATTGTAGCCCATGCCCCTGATGCCGAATTCACCGAAATATGCAAAATCCTTTCTGACCTGGGCCGCATTGACATTGCAGATATTTGCTATGACAGCGCTCGACGCAACTTTTTCGCCCTTGCCTTCCAGATCGGCCATACACTTGAGATAACTGGAAAGCCTTCGTATCGTTGCTTCCGGGATCTTCAGAAATTTTGCCATTTTCTGTACCTTTTTACCCCATTTTCCTTGTGTTTTCCTATATCTAACAATTCCCGGGGGCTTTTGCAAGAGAAAAATTTAACAAGCTAATTTTCACATAAAATATCAACCACTTACCTGTAAAAACCCGGAAAAGGTACATGCCCGGGCCGGGAATTTTTCAGGTGCCGGGGTAGTCAGGATAACGTCTTATTATGATGAGCGTGTTTATCGTACCGCACGTAGACAGCGGTCTTAGAACGTGTACCCGGCCCTTGAAGGGGCGGGGCCCTGCGCTTTCGGAAGGATGAAAGAGGGCGGTTTTAGAGGCCCAGCACATCCTTCATCGAATAAATGCCGGGAGACTTCCCGGCCAGCCATTTGGCTGCGAGAAGGGCGCCGCGGGCGAAGTTATCCCGCGACCACGCCTTGTGCGTCAATTCAAGGCGCTCGCCAACCCCGGCAAAATAAAGGGTGTGCTCGCCGACAATATCGCCGCCGCGGATGCTCATGATGCCGATCTCATCCTTTTTCCGTTCTCCGATCATCCCTTCCCGGCCGAAGACCTCGATCCATTCGCGGCCGCTCTGGCCCGCGAGGACGGCGTCTTTTATCTTCAATGCGGAACCGCTCGGGGCGTCTTTCTTCCAGCGGTGATGCAGTTCCACTATTTCGGCGTCGTATGCGTCCCCCACCAGGGAGGACACCCTCTGCGCCAGGTCGAAAAGGATGTTCATGCCAATGCTCATATTGGGGGAGATAACGACCCGCGCGCCCCTGGCTTCCCGAAGGAAACGCATGTCGTCGTCCTTGAAACCGGTCGTGCCGATCACGTCCGCTATCCCCTTTTCATTGGCCGCCCTGAAAAATTCGAGCGATGCCCTGACCTCCGTGAAATCGACGATGACGTCCGCATCCTGAATGCCCCGGTCAATGTCATCGGTAATAAGCGGAGGCTTTCCGCCCATGAGGTCGTGGGCCCGGCCGGCCATCGGATGCCCCTTGGCCTCGATGAGGCCGACGATCTCGATATCCGTGTCCTGAAGGGCAAGGTTCGTTATCGCCCTTCCCATCTTTCCGGACGCACCTGTTATCGCTATCCTGATCATTTCTGTACCTGCTTATCCCTTTTTCGGCTTTTTTCCTGTAAGACCGTACTCTTTCATAAGGCCGGCCAGAAATTCCCCGTTCTTATCCGATATCGGGCACAGGGGGAGCCTGTACTCGCGCGCTATCATGCCCATCCGGTACATTGCCTCTTTGACAGGTATCGGGTTTGTCTCAATGAACAGGTTTTGGAACAGCGGCATGTATTTTGTGTGCAGCTTTATTGCCTTGGCTATGTTCTTCTCGACCATGAAGGCCCGGTACAGGGCCCTGAGCTCTTTCGGCATGATGTTCGAGAAGACCGATATGACACCAACAGCACCGACGCTCATCATCGGCAGGAAAAGGCCGTCGTCGCCGGAGAGTATCGTAAACCTGCCGTTCGTCAGCCGGTATATCTCGGACACCTGCGTGACCGAGCCTGCCGCCTCCTTGATCGCTATGATATTTTTCACCTTCGCAAGGCGGGCTATCGTTTCCGGCGTCATGTTCACCCCGGTGCGCCCCGGGATATTGTAGAGGACAACGGGGAGGCGGGTTTCGGTGGCAATTGCCGTGAAATGGCTTACCATGCCTTCCTGCGTCGGTTTGTTGTAGTATGGTGTCGTGAGAAGGCACGCATCGGCGCCCAGTTTTTTCGCCTTTCTGGTGAGCTCGATGGCCTCGTCCGTGCAGTTCGATCCCGTACCGGCAATGACAGGGACCTTTCCCGCGGCATATTTCACGGTAAGCTCTATGACCTTCTCGTGTTCCTCATAGGAAAGGGTCGGTGCCTCACCGGTTGTGCCGCAGGGGACGATGCCGTCCACCCCTCCCGCTAACTGGAAATTAATAAGTTTTTTCAAAGCCTTCTCGTCGACGCTCCCGTCGCGAAAAGGCGTGACAAGCGCTGTAAAGACACCCTTCAATTCCATGACCTCTCCTTTCACAAAAGCGCTTCCTCGTGCAGCTGGCCCTTGTAGATGAATTTTGCGTCGCCTTCGAGGTAAACCTCGTCGTTTATATAGATCTTCAGGATCTCCCCGCCCTTCGTGTGGATATTCACAGGGCTTGTGACGAGTGATTTTTCGGTCAGGATGACACCCGATGCGACGGCCCCTGTCCCGCACGCGTAGGTCTCCCCCTCGACACCCCTCTCGTATGTCCTGATCTTTACATTATTCTTGTCGAGCACCTGCACGAAATTCACGTTCGTTCCTGCCTTGCCGAAGGCGCTGTGGTAGCGGATCATCCTGCCGAGCTGATCGACGGCCACCTGGCCGACGTCCACGACGAGCAGGACGGCGTGGGGCACCCCGGTGTTGACGCTGCTTGCGAAAAACTGCTTGTCGTCGAGGTTGAGCGGGTAATCGAGCTTGAGATCGGCAGGCTTCGTCAGCTGCAGCTTGACCTTCTGCCCGTAGACCTCCGCCTTGATGACCCCGGCTATCGTCTCGAAGGACATTTTGTCCCCGGCTATGCCGTTCATGTATGCGAAGCGGGCGGCGCAGCGCCCGCCGTTGCCGCACATCTCGGCCTCGGAACCATCCGCGTTGAAAAATCTCCACCGGAAATCATGCTGCGGCGAATTCTCGATAAGTATGACCCCGTCCGCTCCGACGGAATGGTGAAATCTGCATATCTTCGACACAAAGTCCAGAAGGTCCGGGAACCTGTCGTACACCTTGCCGTTCCGGTTGTCGATCATGACAAAGTCGTTCCCGCTGGCGCTCATCTTTGAAAATTCAAGTTCAACCACTTTATTCAACCTCCAGAAAAGATGGTGTCTTTTCTCCCCGAATCAGGTCCTTGAGCGTCTCCCTTTTCCTGACAACGAAAAACTCGTCGCCCCTGACAAGGACCTCTGCCGCACGGCGGCGTGAATTATAGTTGGATGACATTGCGTATCCATATGCCCCGGCGCTCTTGACGGCAACGAGCTCGCCTTCTTTGAGGCCCTGAAGCTCCCTGTCCTTTGCCAGGAAATCGCCCGATTCGCATATGGGCCCGACGAGGTCCACCACCTTTGCCTTTCTCTTTTTCTGCTCGACCGGCACGATATCGTGGTACGCGTTATACAGTGACGGCCTGACGAGGTCGTTCATCGCCCCGTCGACGATGTAGAACGTCTTTCCGGCCGTCTGTTTCACATAGAGCATCTTCGTGACGAAGACGCCGCTGTTGCCGACAATGACCCGCCCGGGCTCGAGGACCAGCGTTATCCCGATGTCCCCCAGGTTTTCATTGACGACCTTCGCGTAATCCTTCGGTTCCGGGGGCAGCTCGTCCTTGTACGTGATGCCGAGCCCGCCGCCGATGTCGAGCATCTCGATCGCCATCCCGAGGCCCCTCAGTTCGAGGACCATCTTCTTGAGGGACGTGATCGCCTCGACAAAGGGGCCGAGTTCGAGGATCTGTGACCCGATATGGGAAGAGATCCCGACCGGCTCGAGGTATTCCTCGGCGGCTATCTCCCGGTAGATCCGGGCGGCATCTTCCCAGAGGATGCCGAACTTGTTCTTTTTAAGTCCCGTCGTTATATACGGGTGGGTTTTCGGGTCTATCTCGGGATTGACCCGGATCGAAACGGGGACCCTCCGCTTCATCTTGCGGGAAAGCCTCCTCAAGGTCTTGAATTCGCTTTCCGACTCCATGTTGATCATCCGGATGCCGGATTCGATCGCGTAGCGGAGTTCCTCGGGGGTCTTTCCGACGCCCGAATAGACGATCCTGTCGGCGGGGATCCCGGCGCCGAGTGCCCTGTAAAGCTCTCCGCCGGACACGATGTCAGCCCCGCCCCCCGACTTTGCTATGATCCTCAGCAGTGCGCCGTTCGGGTTTGCCTTCAGTGAGTAGCAGACAATATGCGGGATCTGGCTGAAGGCCCCGTCAAAGACATTGAAGTGCCGGGCAAACGTGGCATGGCTGTACAAATAGAAAGGCGTGCCCACCTTTTTCGCGATGGCCCTGACCGGGACATCTTCACAAAACAACTTTCCATCACGATATTCAAAATGATCCATATCCTCACTCTTTCGACATTATGATAGCTTCCTGGGACGGCCCGCTTTCATTGCCGGCCGTATCGACGGCCGTGACGTGGTACGCGATGAAGCGATGGTCGGGAGCGTGTGTATCCGTGTATTTGCTCTCTTTGATCAGCGCCGTATTGATCTTGACGGGTTTTGAACCCATAATGCGGTAAACGTTATACCCGGCAAGGTCCTTTTCTGTATTGGCTTCCCAGCTGATCAAAACGGCATTCCCCTTTTTCTCGGCTTTCGCGAGCATCGGGGAGGCCGGCGGCGTTAAGTCCTTCGGGATGGCGCTCACCTTCACCCCTTCACCTTCGATGCCCGGGGCGGATTCCCGGACCTGCCGGACCTCGTACAGGTAGGCCCGGCCGTTCGTGAGGCCGGCGTCCATATAGAGCGGTGTCGCGACAGGCCGGGGGTTGAGCGGAAGGACGGGGTACATCCCGTTATCCCAGCGGTAGACATTGTAGAGATATCCTTCCTGTTTCGTCCAGGAAACCTCCACGCGTGCGTCGCCTTCCTCGACCTTCACGGGCCCCGGAGGTCCCGGGGGCTGCCTCCAGATGATGGTTGCCGTATTGGATGCCTCTCCCTGCGTCCCTCTGGCGGTCACCGGGTAAACCCTGTACGCGTACTCGTTCCCGTCCGTGACGTCGTCGTCGTAAAAGTAGAGCCTGCCGCCCGCGATCGTATACCCTTTTTTCTCATCGAGAACGATCGTCCTGAAGGGCTGAACATCGCCAAGGCACGTACCGCAGCCCTTGAAAACCCTGAAGGCTGCGATCTTTACATCCTGCTCGTCGCCTTTCTTTTTCGGTTCGATCTGCCCGGGCGGGGTAAAGGACACGAAGATCACGGCGTCCTTCACTTCCGCCTTGAGATCACCTATCATACCGGCTTTTGCGACCCTGACCGGTACGGGGCTTCCTTTCTTGCCGCAGGAGGCAAGGATAAACACGGCGCAGAGGGACAAACAGACAGCGCTAAAGACCCAGGTATTTCTTTTCCGCATCGATGGCCTTTTTCACCTCGTCAAACGAGGCGCTTCCTTTGGATTTTCTCACGCGCAGGGCGTTGCGCGGCTTGATATACTCAAAAACATCCTTCTCAAACAGGGGTGATAATTTTTTCAACCGGGCGAGCGGCATCCTGTCGAGGAGAATGCCGGACCCTTCGCACTCGCGCACCGCTGCCCCGGCGATGCCGTGCGCCTCCCTGAACGGGACACCTTTTATCGTAAGGTACTCAGCCAGTTCTACGGCCGGCATAAAGCTCTCCGAGGCAGCCTTTTCCATGGTGTGCCTCAGCACGGTCATGCCGTCGATGCACAGTGTCATGATGGAAAGGGCGTCCCGTGCGGTCTCGAGGGCATGGAACATCGGTTCCTTATCTTCCTGGAGATCGCGGTTATACGTAAACGGCAACCCTTTCAAGAGGGCGAAAAGCCCGAAGAGGTCCCCGAGCACCCTGGCTGTCCTGCCGCGGACAAGCTCGAGTGCATCCGGGTTCTTCTTGTGCGGCATCAGGCTCGATCCGGTCGTAAGTTTGTCAGGAAGCGCTATGAACCCATATTCCTGGCTGGTAAACAGTATCAGGTCCTCGGCAAGCCGGCTCAAATGCGTCATGATCATGGCGGCGGCAAAAACCGCGTCCATGATGAAATCCCGGTCCGCAACTGCGTCCATGCTGTTCTCCGAGACCCGTGCAAAACCCAGCCTTTTCCTGACCCATTCGCGGTCAAGCGGGATCGTGGACCCGGCGAGCGCCCCGCTTCCGAGCGGCAGGGCGTCTGCCGTCGCGTGGGCCGCCCTGAGCCTCGCCCGGTCCCTCTTTAAGGCGTAATAATGGCCGAGAAGATAGTGGGAAAACGGGACTGCCTGGGCACGCTGCAGGTGGGTATATCCCGGCATCATGACGGAAATCTCCGTGTCGGCTTTCCACACCATCACACGAAGCAGGGCGGCAAGCCCTTCCTCGAGGCCTTCAAGCTCATCTTTAACGAAAAGCCTCATATCAAGGGAGATCTGGTCATTGCGGCTTCGCCCTGTATGGAGTTTCTTGCCCGCTTCCGTTTTCTCGATAAGGCGCGTCTCAATATGCATATGGATATCTTCGAGCGCGTCGGAGAACGGGAATGTCCCGGACTCTATCTCTTTCTCTATCTCGTTCAGCCCTTTGACGATGGCGTTCCTCTCGGCTTTCGTGAGGATGCCGATCTTTTCGAGCATTTCCGCGTGGGCCTTGCTGCCCTTTATGTCGTGGCGGTAGAGCTTCCGGTCAAAATCGATCGATGCGCTGAACCGCTCGAGCAGCGGGTCGGTGCCCTCTTTGAACCTTCCTCCCCACGGCTTCATGATCTCTCCCCGAACAGGGCGGTCCCGACACGCACCATCGTGGCCCCTTCCTCTATGGCGATCTCAAAATCGGAAGACATTCCCATTGAAAGCTCCTTCATGTCGAGCCCGTATTTTTTGTTCATTTCAGCCAGCGTTTCCCGCAATCTTCGAAAAAAGGGCCGTGCGTCCTCGGGGTCTGCCGTAAAGGGCGGCATGGTCATGAGGCCCGAGGGCCGCACATACCTCAACGTGCGCGCCTTCTCCATGATCTTCCCGAGGCCTGCGATATCCGCGCCGCTTTTCGACGGCTCGCCCGCTATGTTGACCTCGAACAGCACGTCGATCGGTTTCTCGTACCGCTCGAGCCTGTCGAGCATGTCCGGACGGTCGACAGTGTGGACGCAGTCGAAGAGGGCCGGGAGATACTTGATCTTGTTGCTTTGAACATGCCCTATCATATGCCAGCGGACCCGTGCGGGCCCTATCGCCTCTATCTTCGCCTTTGCTTCCTGTATGTAGTTCTCGCCTATATCCCGGACCCCCGCGGATATGGCTTCGCTGACACGGCCGGCATCCACCGTCTTCGCTGCGGCGATCAGCCTGACATCCCCGGGGTCTCTCCCGGCCGCCTCGCATGCCTGCCGTATCCTTGCGCGGACGGCCTCTAAGGACTCAGCAATATCGCTCATGAAAGGACGCCAAGGGAGAGAAGGGCTTCCGCCACCTCGCAGATAGGAAGTCCGACCACGTTCGAATAGGACCCCCGCAGCTCTTTCACCATGTACCCGCCTTTTCCCTGAACGGCGTAAGAACCCGCCTTGTCCAGCGGTTCGGACGTGTTTATATATTTCATTATTTCCTGATCGACGAGGTCTTTCATGAAAACCCTGGTTTCGACCGCGTCACGGTAAACGACATCTTTCGCTATGTTCAGGACGCAAAAACCTGTTATGACCTTGTGCCATTTGCCCTTCAAAAGCTGCAGCATCTTGAACGCGTCGCCCTCGCCTGCGGGCTTTCCCAGGATCCTGTTCTTGTACACAACAATGGTATCGGCCCCGATGACCCATTTGTCAGGGAAGAGCTTCCCGACCTTGTTCGCTTTTTCATGGGAGATCCTGAGCACAAACTCCCGGGGCGTCTCGCCCGTTTTCCTCGTCTCGTCTATGTCGGGGGGAATTATAGAAAAAGGGATGCCGAGCATCCGCAATATGTCCACGCGGCGCGTGGACTCACTTGCCAGAATGATCGCATTCCCTTCGCTTACCTGGAACATAAAAACCTCAGTGTCTTGAAAACGTTCAAAAGCTATTGTAGCATAGAAAAATATATGAAATCTCCCATAATTTCAAGTTAAATTCTCCGTCCCGCAGCCCCGGTGAGGGGCGCACGGGCCGGCGGAAGAAGGAGGGAAGGGGATGCCCCGTATTGTTCAAATAATCACAACCGTGAACGACCGGCAGAAGGCCGAGGAGATCGGAAGGCGTCTGGTGGAGGAGAGACTGGTCGCCTGCTGCCAGGTAACGGGGCCTGTCCGGAGCATATACCGGTGGAAAGGCGGCATCGAAGAGGCCGACGAGTGGTACTGTGTCATGAAGACGAAGGAGGCCCTCTATCACATGGCCGAAGCTGCGATACGGGGGCTCCATCCCTACGAAGTGCCCGAAATTATTGCCCTACCGGTTCCGAATGCGCTCGATGATTACACGGCATGGGTAGAGAAAGAGACTATCTGACGCAGGGTGGCCGCGGTACCCCGGTACCGCACCCGGGATGACGCAACGCTAATTTGCCTTAATTTAAAGGGTTTTTCTTCACGAAACTTACCTTGACAATATATGGAGAACCTTCATATAATGTGTGAAATTTTTCATCATTCTCTGGAGGGGTTATGTGGGAAAGTCTAAATCTGAAGGATGTTGTTGCACTCGCTAGGGATCCGTATCCTTCCATCCGCCAATGGTCTAGAGATACAGGAAAGAAAGTTGTTGGGAGTACCATCGCCGATGTTCCTGAAGAGGTCGTATACGCATTCGACCTCCTTCCCGTTACGATTCTTGGTACTCATAAACCCTTAAAAAAGGCCCCGAGCCATCTTCCTGACAATGCCTGTTCACTCGCCCGGAGCAATCTCGAACTTGCGTTGAGCTACGAGGGGGACCTTTTCAGCGGTTTCGTTTTGCCTCAGGTCTGCGATACCACGCAGCACCTTTCCGACATATGGCGCATCAATTTCCCGGACAAATACGTCGAGAGCTATCTCGCACCCCGCCAGGCCGACCGGCCGAGCGCGCATTACTGGGTCAAGGAAGAGATCGAGCGCCTGATCAGTTCCCTCGGCAAATGGACCGGAAAGCAACTGAGCAACGATGCGCTGAACAGGTCGATCGCACTGCATAACGAAAACAAGAAACTTCTGGCCGAGTTTTACGACATCAAGCGCAACAATCCGGGAACCCTGACAAACAAGCAGTTCTTCGCATTGCTGAAGGTTTCCCAGCAGGTCGACAAGGCGGAGTTCAACAAGAGCCTCAAGGCCATCAAGGACGGGCTCAAATTGAAAAAGGGCAAAGGATATACCGACGTTGTCTTGGTAGGGATAACCTGCGACCCGCCTGAGATCTTCGATATTTTCGACGACCTCAAGGTCAATATCGTCGGCGACACCCTCGTCACCGGGACACGGTACGTGCAGGGCGTGGCCGCGATGAACGGTGACCCTGTACAGGCGCTGACCGACAGGCATTTCACCCGCGGGTTTTTCTCACCGATCCATGACAATGTGTACAAGAATTTCGAAGAAGTGAAAAAACTCTACTATGGTACGAAGTCGCAGGCCGTCGTTTACGTCCACATCGAGTTCTGTGAATCGCAGGAATACGACCTGCCGGACCTCAAGAACATGATCAAGCAGGAAGGGATACCGATCCATGTCCTTGACACCGAATACCAGACGACGTCCCTGTCCCATGTCCTGACCAGAGCACAGGCATTCTTCGAATCTCTCAAGGGGGGATCATTATGAGCGAAAAGCTGAGTTCCAAACAATTATCGAGAAAGATCACCGATGAATACATGGAGGATGCCTTTCATGCCCGCGAGAACGGCAAGCTCGTCGGGTACACCACGGCCATCTCGCCCGTTGAGATCTTTGTCGCGCATGACATAGTACCGATCTATCCTGAAAATCACGCGGTCGCCAACCTGACCGCCAAAAAAGGCGTCGAGCTGTGCTCGGTTGTCGAGAGCATGGGGTATACAAGCCATCTGTGCGCGTATGCCCGCAGCGATCTCGGTTATCGCAAGACCGGTGTAACGGTGACAAAAGGCATCCCCGAGCCGGACCTGTTCCTCGCCTGCAACGCGCAGTGCTTCACCCTGACGAAATGGTTCCAGGTCCTCGCACGCCGGGGCGACCTGCCGGTCTTCGTCTTCGACACGCCGGAGCACATCCTCAACAAGGACGCGCGGAAGGAAATTGTGAAATATTGCGTCCTCCAGCTCAAGGAACTCATCAGCTGGCTTGAAAAGGTCACGAAAAGGAAATTCGATTACGACCGGCTGGCAGAGGTCATGAAATACTCAGCGGCGTCAAGCATACTCTACAAGAAATTCCTCGACATGGCGCAGTATAAGCCGTCGCCGATCAGCATCTTCGATGCCCTGATCGGTATGGCGATCGCCGTCTACCGCAGGGGCACGCAGGAATGCGTCGATTACTACCAGACGCTCTGCGACGAGATCCAGGCGAAGGTCGACCAGGGCATCGGCGTCCTTCCGAGGGACCAGGAAAAATACCGCCTCTACTGGGAGAACCTCCCGGTCTGGTTCAAGTTCAGCGACCACGCGAAGCTCCTCGGCTCGTACGGCGGCGTCATCCTGACATCGCTTTACGTCCACGCGTGGAGCCTCGACTTCGACCTCAACAAGGACCCGCTCGAAACGCTCGCGGAGAATTACGTCAACCGCTTCTCGAACTCGACGATCGAGGACCGCGCCGATATGGCGATGGAGCTGTTCAAGAAATACTCGATGAACAGCATGATCATGTTCATGAACAGAAGCTGCAAGGCGGTTTCCTTTGCCGTCCCGACCCTGAAGGACATCCTGACGAAGAGGACCGGCATCCCCGCACTCGTTTTCGAGAGCGACATGGGCGACCAGAGGTTCTACGCGGAATCCCAGGTCCGGACACGCATCGAGGCCTATTTCGAAACCCTCGACAGGCTCGGCCTCGCGCAGAAGCTCACATAATCGCAACCCAAACTTAGCGCATTAAAAGACCCCGGGTGAACAGCCCGGGGTTTTTTATCCTCTCGCCCGTTCGTCGCTTACGCTCCTCTCTAGAGCTCACAGAGTACGCGGAGAACTGCGGAGGCGCCGCCGGAGCCCGGAGCCCGACCAGGCTCCGGCGGCATCTTCGATCCTGCCTTCGGCAGGATGACCGCCTGGCCTGATCATTTCACATGAATTGTTTTTCTTTTCTTCGGCGAAGCCGAACGAAAGTGCCGGCTGATCGTGGCGGGCTCCGTTGCCACCCGTCCTGGCAAAGCCGGAGACGGGTACCCGGCTGTTAGTCCGGCACTCCGCCTTTCTCTGCGCTCTCCGCGGGCTCTAGTGAGCCGAAGGCGAACGGGCGAGAGGAGGTCTTTGCTTTTACGGGCTCAGGCCTTTGCGGCGGGGGTCGAAGATGTCGCGCAGGCCCTCGCCGAGGAGGTTGTAGCCCATGACGGTGAGGAAGATCGCGAGCCCGGGGTAGACGGAGAGCCACCAGGCGACCTCGATATTGTCCTTTGCCTGCGTGAGGATATTGCCCCAGCTCGGGGTCGGCGGCTGGACGCCGATTCCAAGGAAGGAAAGTGCGGATTCCGTCAGTATCGCCCCCCCGATGCCGAGCGTGGCGACGACGTAGACGGGCGTGACGGCGTTCGGCAGGACATGCCGGAAGATGATCCTCAAGGAGCCGAAGCCCTGTGCCTTCGCGGCCATGACGTATTCCTTGCCTTTGATGCTCAGGATCTCGGCCCTCACGAGGCGCGCGGTGCCCATCCAGCTCGTCAGCCCGATCACGACCATGATGTTCCAGATGCTGGGCTCGAGGATCGCAATGACCGCAAGTATGAGGAAGAAGGTCGGGAAACACATCATGAGGTCGACAAACCGCATGATGACCTCATCGACAATGCCCCCGAAATAACCCGAAACGGCCCCGAGAATGAGGCCGATAAGGATCGCGATCCCGACGGACACGAAACCGACAAGAAGCGATATGCGCGTCCCGTACAGGACCCGGGAAAAAACATCTCTGCCCAGCGTGTCCGTCCCAAACGGGTGGGACAATGATGGCCCCGACAGGATGTTCTTTATGTCCGGCTCGATGGGGTCATGGGGCGCAATGAGCGGGGCAAAGAGCGCGCAGAAGAACATGGGGACGAGTATGATAAGCCCCATCAGCGCAAGGTGATGCCGCACGGTCCTTTTGAACAGGTCTTTCATATCCCTTCCGATCAAACCCCTCGTCCTCAGCTTACCATAATTCGCGTCCCGCTTCCGCTATTTAAAAGAGACTCCCTTGACCGCTTTCGGCAGACTTGAGCGGACCGGGGGAGAGCGGGCGGGAAAGGTTTCCTTCCTTCTTTACGCTGTGAACCTTGCCACCATTCCGAGGTCGCGGATCATTTCGAGGTCGGCGGCAGTGTCCCGGCCGACGGTCGTGAGGTAGTTGCCGGTCAGCAGGGAGTTGCACCCGCCGACCATGGCGAGCGGGAGGAGTTGCCGGAGGTTCTTTTCCTTGCCCCCGCAGAGTTTTATGTCCTTGTCGGGGAGGATGAACCGGTAGAGGGCCACGGTCAGGAGGACCTCGATGGGGGTGAGGGGGGTTGCCTTCTCGAGAGGCGTGCCGGGGATTGCGTTCAGGATGTTGATGGGTGCCGAATCGACGTCGAGCTCCCGCAGGGTCATGGCCATCTCGATACGGTGCTCCATTTTCTCGCCGAGGCCGATTATCCCGCCGGAGCATACGGTAAGCCCCGCTTCGCGCGCTATCCGGACGGTGGCGGTGTCTTCCCTGTACTCGTGTGTCGAGCAGATATTGTCGAAGAAGCTCCGGGACGTTTCCAGGTTATGATGGTAACGGTAAAGGCCTGCCGACTTGAGATCACGGGCCGTTGCCTCATCGAGCATTCCGAGGGAGGCGCAGGGTTTGATGCCCATTTCGTTGAGGAGTTCGATGGCGCGGTATATGACCTTCCATTCATCAGCCGTTTCGATCCGGGTGCCGCTGGTAACAATGCTGAACATGTGCACGCCGCTGGCGAGCGCCGCCCGGCCCTTCTCAGCGATCTCCTGCGCGGACACAAGCGGATACACGGGCGCATCGGTATGGTAGTGGGCGGACTGGGCGCAAAAACGGCAATTCTCGGGGCAGACGCCCGATTTTGCGTTTATGATCCCGCAGAGATTGACTGAATTTCCCTTGAAATGCTCGCGTATTCTTGATGCCCTGGCAAGCAGGCCAAAGACATCTTTTTGCCCTTCCCTGTAAAGGTCAAGAGCGTCCTGAACTGTGATCGATCGTGTGGCGATCGCTTTGTCAGCGAGTGTGTCAAAAAGAGATGCCATGTTTCCTCCAACTTGGAATAAGGCGGATGTGATATAAAGCCGAAGGCAGTTAACCAGTCCGGATTTTAGATTAACACGATGGGGTATTTTTTTCCAGCCCCATCTGTCTTTTCCAGCCCCGGATGTCCTCAAGGCATCGCTCCACGGAGGCTTCTTTTGTCTTCTTGGAATAGCCTTCGAGGAGGCCGAAATTGATGTTCATCGGTTGGAAGTTCCTGGTCTCGGTTGTCAGATACCGGATCAGGGCACCCGAGCACGTGGTGGGGGGAGGAGGGACGAAGTCTCCGCCGCGGGCTGTGAGGCACGCGGAGATCCCGGCCATCAGTCCCATCAGTGCCGATTCCATGTACCCTTCGACCCCGGAGATCTGGCCGGCCAGAAATATTCTTTCGTCACTCTTGAGCTGGAGCTTCCCGTTCAGGCACAGGGGTGCGTTGACATAGGTATTCCTGTGGATGCTCCCATATCTCAGGAAAACGGCGTTCCTCAGGGCCGGTATCATCCTGAAGACCCGTTCCTGTTCCGGGTATTTCATCCTGGTCTGGAAACCGACGAGGTTGAGCATATTCCCTGAGGCGGTCTCTTTCCTGAGCTGTACGACAGCGTAGGGACGCCTGCCGTCACGGGGATCGACGAGGCCGACGGGCTTCATGGGACCGAAGGCAAGCGTTTTTTTCCCTCTTTCGGCAAGGACCTCCACGGGAAGGCATCCCTCGAAATAGGCGGCGCCTTCAAAATCCTTGAGTTCTATCTGTTCCGCGGCGATGAGGGCATCGTAGAACGTGTCGTACTCCTCCCTGGAAAGCGGGCAGTTCAGATAATCGCCTGTTCCGTCCCTGCTCCAGCGGGACGCGTAGAAGGACTTATCCCGGTCTACACTCTCCGCATCGACTATCGGTGAGATGGCGTCGTAGAAAAAAAGGTTCCCGGCATGTGTCAGTTGTATGATCGCGTTCGCAAGGCGGTCGCTTGTCAGCGGGCCCGAGGCAATGATAACGGTGCCCTCCGGGATGGCGGTCGCCTCCCTGCGGACGATCCGGACCCGCGGGTCGCTCTCTATGCTGTCCGTGAGTCCCAGGGCAAACCGTTCCCGATCGACGACGAGGGCCTTCCCCCCGGGGATCGCGGTCTGTTCCGCCGTTTCGATAACGATCGAACCGAGGATGCGCATCTCTTCCTTGAGAAGCCCGTGAGCGTTCGTGAGGTCGGTTGACTTCAGGGAGTTGCTGCAGACGAGCTCGCCGAGAAGGCCGCTTCTGTGGGCGGGTGTTGTTACGACGGGGCGCATCTCGTACAGGACCGCGTTCCCTCCCAACCGGGTGACCTGGCGGGCTGCCTCGACCCCGGCAAGCCCGCCCCCGATTACCGCGATTTCCATCCGCAATCCTTACGAAGACAGTACAGGGTTTTTCGGAACGAGAAAAGGGTAGGCGCGCCGCATGCGGGGCATTCCCCCTCTGTCGGCTCTTTGTTCGTTGCAAACGAGCATTTGGGGTATTCGGAACAGCTTATAAATTTCTTCTTCTTTTTTGACGTTTTTTCGACAAGTTTGCCCTGGCAGCCCTCCATCGGGCAAGCGAACCCCAGGGAGAAGGCCTCGGTATGTTTGCATTCCGGGTAATTGCTGCACGCGAGGAAGCGCCCGAACCGGCCCCTCTTCTCTATAAGGTTCCCGCCGCATGCCGGGCATGTACCGTGCGCAATGCTTTCGACGATGGCGATCGTGCCGTCCGGCCCCGTCCTCACATTCTTTTTGTTCGTGCACTCGGGTTTGCCGGAGCAGACGAGATATTCACCGTTCTTGGCCCACCTCAGGAGCATCTTCTTGCCGCATTTGTCGCAGATGATATCGGTTTCCTTTTCCTCTTTTTTGAGGCTCTTCATCCGCTCCTGCGCGCTTGAGAGTTCACCCTCGAAAGACGAGTTGAATTTTTCGAGCGATTTTATCCAGTCTTTCTTTCCGTCTTCTATCTCGTCGAGCCGTACTTCCATCTTTGCCGTAAAACCGACATCGAGGACCATCGGGAAGAACTCGGAGAGAAGCCTGTTGACGGTCCGTCCGAGCGGTGTAGGCATAAGCCGCCCTTTTTCTTTTGTCACGTAATCGCGTTCCTGTACTGTGCTGACGATCGTCGCGTACGTGGATGGCCGCCCGATCCCCTTGCTTTCCAGTGTCCTGATGAGCGACGCTTCCGAATAACGGGGCGGAGGGTTCGTGAAACGCTGTTCCATCACGGTATCCCTGTGAACAAGCACCTGGCCTTTCTTAACGTCGGGAAGGCTTGCCACCGCCTCTTCGTCCTCGCCGACCTCTTCGTATATCTTCGTAAACCCGTCGAAAAGCACAGTATTGCCTCTTGCGACAAAGACATGGTCCCCCACGGCCACGTCAACCGTTTTTGTCTCTATCCTCTTCTGGGTCATCTGGGATGACACGAAACGCTTCCATATGAGGTCGTACAGCGCGAAGAGCTCTTTGTCGAGGTAAGGCCTCACCCTGTCCGGCGTATAGAGCACGGATGTCGGGCGGATGGCCTCGTGGGCATCCTGCGCGGACTTCCTGTTCCGGAAGAAATTCGGTTTTTCGGGCAGGTACGGCTGCGGGTAACCGTTCTTTATAAACTGCCGGGCCTCCGAGACCGCCTCCATGGACACGCGGACGGAGTCGGTCCTCATGTAGGTAATCAGCCCGACGGAGCCTTCGGCGCCTATCTCGACGCCCTCGTAGAGCCTCTGGGCGAGCATCATCGTGCGTTTCGGGGACATCCGCAGCATCCTCGACGCCTCCTGCTGCAGCCGGCTCGTTATGAATGCCGGCTGAGGGGAGATGTTCTTTTCCTTGTGTTCTATCTTAGCGACGGTAAATTCTTTGCCGGTTATGTACCTTTTTATTTCTTCAGCCTCGGCCTGTGATGTTATTTTCAGTTTTTCCGGGTTCTTGCGGCCAATTGCCTCACCGGCCCTGCGGTCCAGGGTAGCGGTGAACCTTTCGCCGGACGGCGGCTCAAGGACAGCATCGACAACCCAGTACTCCTCCCTGACGAAACTCTCGATCTCGGCTTCCCGTTCGCAAACGAGCCTGAGCGCCACCGACTGCACCCGCCCGGCGGACAGCCCGTAGCTCACCCGTTCCCATAAGAGGGGGCTGATCTTGTAGCCGACGAGGCGGTCAAGTATGCGCCGCGCCTTTTGGGCATTGTATTTTGCGATGTCAAGCTTGAGCGGGGCGTTCATCGCATCGAGCACGCCCTTTTTTGTTATCTCGTGAAAAAGGACCCGCTCGATGCGGTCCTGTTTGCCGATGACCTCCGCCACGTGAAACGCTATCGCCTCTCCCTCGCGGTCCGGGTCTGACCCTATCAGGATCCGTTCCGCGTCCTTGCCTGCTTTTTTTATTTCATCGACGACCTTCGATTTTCCTTTCAGGATATGAAAATGGGGTTTGAAGCCTTCCTCCACGTCCACGCCCAGCTTGCTTTTCGGAAGGTCTTTGATGTGGCCGTAGGTCGCCTTTATGATAAAATCCTTCCCGAGGTACTTCGAAAGGGTCTTCATTTTGGTGGGGGACTCGACCACGAGCAGTGATTTTCCCATGCACTCTCCTCTTTATCTCGAACCCCGGCGGCGCCGGGATATGTTTTCTATCGACGGACGAAGAAGCCTCCCGGGACTTCCGCTATGATGTTCCTCATCGAAAGGCGCGTGAGCACCGCCATGACGTTCTTCGTATCCATGCCGCTTCTTTCTATTACCTCATCTGCATGTATTTTTTCAAATCCTATCAGAGAATATACCTTGTTTTCGCCGCTGTCCAGTTCAACCGGTTTTTCCCGGGCCGGTTTTATGTGCGGGAAGCATCCGGCAAGGATGTCCTCGACGGAATCTACAAGATGCGCCCCGTCCTTGATGAGCCTGTTGGAACCGGCGTGTTCGGTTTTCAGCACGCTTCCGGGCATTGCCATAACTTCCCTGCCGTATTCGAGGGCGAGCCGCGCTGTGATCAGCGAGCCGCTTCTCGCTGTCGCCTCCACGACGAGGACCCCGCGGGACATGCCCGCTATGATGCGGTTACGCTCGGGAAAATGGTGCGGAACGGGTGGTTCCCCCGGGCGATATTCCGTTACGATGAGGCCTTCCCGCCCTATCTTTTCGAACAGTCCCCTGTTCTCTGCCGGGTAGCAGGTGTCTATCCCGCATCCGAGGACCGCGACGGTCTTTCCGTCACCGTCGAGCGCCCGGGCATGGGCCGCCGTATCGATGCCGCGCGCGAGGCCGCTGGCAACGGTGATGCCGGCGGACGACACCGTCTCGCCGATCTTACCGGAAATGGCCACACCTTCGGCAGATGCCGCGCGGGAGCCGACTATGGCCAGAGTATCGTTCCCCGGGTGAAGGGCCCCCCTGGCGTACAGCACTATCGGGGCGTCGGGTATGTGTTTCAAAAGCGGCGGGTAATCGGCATCTTTCAGCGTGATCAGGCGGGCACCTGTCCTGTCGAGCGCCTTGAGGTCCCTATCGATGCCCTTCCAGTCGCTGAACCGGGTAGATATGCCGGGAGGCGCCTGCCTGTTATCGCCGCCGCCGGGCTTGAAAACGTCCGTAATGTCAGCGTATGCATCGCAGATCAGCCGTTTTGCTAGCCGGCTTAAGCCTTTGACCCGAGAAAGCGCCATGAATGCGCGTAGTTCATCCATGCAATGTCCCACATATTTTTTCTCCGTCCGGGTGGTTTGCCGGGTGCGAAGCGGGCCGGGTGTCGTTATGCCCCCGGACTTTTGTTTGCCAGGTCCCTGTAATAGTCCATCAGCACAGTGTACACCTCGTGCGCCGTAAGGGCCCGCGAAAGACTGTCCCGCCACCAGCTGTCACTCTTGAAATAACTGACCTTAAGGGGTTTTATCATGTACATTGTTCCGCCTGTCTCCCGGGAATATTCCCGATGATATCTCCGGGCGGCATATTCCGGGACGATGACAATGACCTTTTTGAGGCCCGCGGCCTTGAGTTTCTTCTTGATCTCGGATGGCCGCATCACATCACGGTTGCCCGGATTGACCGTTTTGACGGCATTTTCCTTCACGCCGCGGTCCTGGGCCATTTGCCTTAAGGTCG
>ERZ1645192.1452-NODE-1452-length-19728-cov-12.089259_pt1 | contig 19728 bp, 38 predicted proteins | sample MGYA00575354_ERZ1645192 | MGnify/ENA primary metagenome ERZ1645192 (study PRJEB40844, sample SAMN11349763) | freshwater sediment metagenome | isolation source: river sediment | host: Sediment | place: India: Faizupur Khadar , New Delhi | collected 2017-02-21 ... | reverse complement strand
TTCCCTCTTCCCCCTTCCCTTCAAAGCCCTTCCCCCTTCCCTCTTCCCCCTTCCCGATTACGAAGTATCGACCCACAGGTCGTTGGTTTGCGGGTTGCTCGGCGCCGACGAAGCCACCGTGATGTCGAGCGCGACCCACGCCGCGCCGGTGCACCAGTACGCCTTGTTGTTGGTGGACAGGCGCATGATCGTGCCGGCGATTCCGGAAGCCGCCGTCGGCAGCGCCGAAACGACGGGAACCTGAACGCCGGCAAGCTGCTTCATCGCCCGTTACGCGAAGACGGTGGCGCGGATCGCGCTCGCCGCTGGCGCCACGGCGAAGGTGATCGTGCAGGTATTGACCGAGGTCGCCGTCACGTCGGCGATCACGAAGACATCGTCGGAAACCTGGCGCAACTGCACCTGGATGTCCTTGGTGTTCAGGTTGTGGGTGACGACGATGCTCGTCGAGCTGCCGTCGCCGATCGTGGCCGAATACTTGCGCACGACGACCGCGGTGTCGATGCTGACCGAATCCGCCGCGACGCTGATACCCGTGCCGGCGCCGACGTTGAAGTCGTTGGTCGACAGCGTCAGGCCGTTGCCGGCGGTGTAGACCGCGCCGGCGTCGAACTGGGCGAAGGTGATGTTGGTGCTGCCCACCGTGATCGGCGCCTGCGTCGAGCAGACGTAGCGCTTGCCGCCGTTGGCCGTTCCGTTGGTGACGAAGACCGCGGCGCCGTAAATTTCGGCCGCGCTGTCGGCGTCGGTCGCCCGCGTCGGCGCTCCCGAGGCATTGACGGTGTAGATGCCGTTTTCGCTCGCTGTCGACTGGTCCTTGATCAGGATGCGGTCGCCGGTCACCAGCGCCGTGCCGTCGATCGACTGGCCGTTGGCGAACGCCGAGGCCAGCGTACCGTTGGCCGTCGTGGCGAGGCGCACTTCGTTCTTCCAGGAAATCCCGGCGACGGCGCCGTCGACGTAGTCCTTGTTGGCCGCGTCGGTGCCGTTGGTCGGCGCCGCCAGGCCGGTGATCTGCTGCGAGTTCATCGACACTGCCGCCGTCGGCGCCGCCATCTGGTCGAGGCGGCTGGTGCGTACCTGCGTGTCGAAGTCGCTGATCGTGCTCGCCGTCTGCGTGCCGGTGTGGTTGGCGCGCGCCAGCGGGTTGGTCGTCAGCGCGCTGTTGGCGATCGTTCCGTCGGTCAGCTTGGCGGCGTCGACCGGACGCCAGGCGGTTCCGTTCCAGACGTAGGTCGCGGCGTTGACCGTGTCGTGATAGACCTGCCCGACCACCGGCGATCCCGGTGCGCTGGCCAGGTTCTGGATGCGCGCGTTCTGCAGTTCGTTCTTGTTGAGGTCGATGTTCACCAGGTGCTTCATGGCGGTCTCCTTGGGGTCAATTCAAATAGGCGGCGCCGCCGAACGCGGCGTTGAAATGGATGGCGACGGCGTTGTTCGACAGGTACTCGACATCGCCGACGACGGTCGATCCGGCCGAATCGATCACCGTCACCGACGGGTAGCGGCCGAGGTTGTGGGTGATTGTCCAGTCGGCCGCGGGGACCGCCTGGGTATGCACGTAATTGGTGCCGCCAGGCGGGCCTGGCGGACCGACGGCGCCATCCGCTCCCGGCGGCCCGGCCGGCCCCTGTTCGGCGATCTCGACCAGGTCGAGCGTGGCGGCAGGCACCTCGATCGTCTCGGTGGTCCCCGGTGCGACGATCACCACCCAGTCGCTGCGGCCGATTTCGACGACGTCGGTCATAGCAGGGAAGGGAGAAGGGAGAAGGGAGAAGGGTGGGGAGCCGGGGGGTTTACCCTTCCCCCTTCCCTCTTCCCCCTTCCCGGAATGGTGGCGCCGCTCATGCGTCTTCCTCGATCACCCCGAGCCGGCCGCGCAGCAGCAGGGTTTCCTTGCCCAGCGCATCGGCCAGGTAGAAGCGGTAGAGCGCGCGGTCGGGAATGCCCGCCGTATCGGTCTCGTCGAGATCGACGGCGACCGTGCCGAGCGCGCCGCCGAGCGTGATATGCCCGCTCGTCGTCGAAAACTCCAGCGGCTCCGGCGGTTCGGCCGTTTCCAGCAGGCCGCTGATCACCAGCCGGGCGGCGCAGCCGCTCAGGTCGACCGGCGTCTTCGCCGGCCCCGTCTTCCGCACGAAATCGAGCGACCACGGCAGCCCGCGCACCAGCGCGTACTTGCCGAGCAGGTCGAAGCGGGCGCCGATCATGCGCCCTCCGCGCCCGTCGTCACGGTATTCACCGCGAATGCCAGCGGAAAATAGCCGAAGCCGTCGGTGACCAGCGGCTGCGGCGGGTCGATGGCGCGCACCAGGCCGGCGGCGCCGGGGCAGGACCAGCCGTCGAGCGCGGCCATCGTCTCGGCCAGTAGCGCGGATGCCGCGTTACGGATGGCCGCGGCGCCGACATGCTGGCGCACGTTTTTAACGCACGCGACCACCAGCCAGGTCTCGCGCCACAGCGTGCCGGACCCGTAATCGTCGTCGAGCTTGCGGTAGCCCGCCAGCACGACGTGCAGCGCCGGCGTCACCTGTCCGGCCTCCTGGACCGCGGCCAGGTCGGCGGCGGCGAAGACGTTGCCGGAGACGGCCGGGCATTTCGCCTTGAGCCGGTCGACCAGCAGCGCTTCGGCGTCGAGCAGGCCCATGTCAGTAATCCAGATCCGGCCCGAAGATGCGCGCCGGCGCCCGCACCGCGACCTGGTTGCCGCCATCGGTGGCCGCCGGCGGCGTCGCCAGCCCGAGCGTGCTGCGCCCGGCGGCGAGGTCGCCGAGCAGCTTGGCCGCGGCGGCGCGGCGTTGCCCGACGATCTCGGTCACCGCGTCGGTGTATAGGGCGAACCGCGCCAGGTCGCAGGCGATGCGCACCAGCAGCGGCGGCACGCTGGCCAGCGGCAACTGGTAGCGCCCGGCCAGCGCGGCGTCGATCTCGGCGTCGGCATCGGCCAGCGCCCGCGCCACCAGGGCGGCGTCGATTTCGCCCGAACCGTCGGTGTCGGCCAGCTGGGAAATCTCGACCTCGCCGAAGCGGGCGATCAGGTCGGCCTGTGTGGCATAGGCCATGTCAGCCGGCCGCCTGCGCGGCGCCGGCGGCGATCAGCGCCGCCGCCTGTTCGGGGGACACTGTGAAGTGCGCTCCAGGCGCGAAATTGTCGCCATCATGGCGGATCGTCTCGACGGCCACGACTGTGACAGCACTCCCGCCACCCTCTCCCACTGGGATAGGTGCCGAGGGGGATGGGTTGGCTTTCCTGTTAACCATCTTGATAGTCCTTGTAAAAAACCCCGGCGTTTTCCCGCCCCCTCTCCCTCGTTCCCTCCCCCGGCGGGGGAGGGAAGGGATTTGCCTCCCCTCTCCCCCTGGGAGAGGGGTCGGGGGTGAGGGCCGGAGGGGCGCGGCGCCGGGGACCCCCGCCCTTGTGGGGCGCGGCGCCGGGGACCCCCGCCCTTGTGGGGCGGGTGGGTGGGAGACTCTTACCCTTACGCGACCGCGGCCGAGATCAGGTAGCCCGCCAGATCGGCGGCAATCACCGGCTTGACCGCGTCGGCCACGTCATAGAGCCAGGTGCGCGTATCGGCGTCGTAGCGGGCCGGGCTGACCATCGGGTAGCCGCCCAGCTGGTAGGTGTAGCCGAACGACGGGCGGCCCATTTCGGCCTGGCTGCCAAGCTCGGTGTAGGCGACGACGACGTTCTTGCCCCAGACATCGGAGAAGACGCCGGCATCGGTGGCCTGCACCGCATCGCCGACCAGCACGCGCTGGACGCCGAAGAGGCTGGCGAGCAGATCGACGGTGGCGACATCGCGGCCGGTGTATTTGATGCGGTCGAGCACCTTCGGGTGCATCTTGAGCTTGGCCAGAACGGCGGCGCCCATGACGACGACGTTGGGGCGCTTGCCGACCTTGCCGCGGATCGCCTCCTTGGCCACCTCGATATCGTTGATCGGGTCGCTGACGTTGTTGGTGAAATCGCTCCACTGGCTGGTGCCGGAGAGCGTCGTCTTGTTGCTCGCCTGGTAGTTGCCGGCGGTCGTCGCCAGCCCCGCCTGCTCGATTTCGAGGCGCAGCGCCAGCGCGTCCTGCACGGTGCGCACCGCCGGGGTGGCGAGGTTGATGCCGGGAACGGCGCTCGCCTCCTCCATCAGCTCGACCGGCACCGCGGCGGCCAGCGCGTGGTCGACCAGCGCATACGATCCGCTCGAATAGCCGAGGCTGATGCGCTTGATCTGGCTGCCCGGCGCGCGCGCCGTGTCGTAGGCCATGAACGATTCCTTGCCGAAGGCGAGGATCTTGCCGGCGCGGGCGGCGACCGGCACATGCGGGAAGAGCGCGTTACCGATCAGCTCGGCATTCTGGTAGCCCTGGGCGACGGTCGACAGGATGGGGTCGACGACGCGCGCCTGGGAAGTGGTCATCTGGGTCATGGGGCGGCCTCCTTAGGCGACGTTGGGGATAAGCAGGACTTCGATCATGGCGCCGGCGGCGCCGGCGGACTGCAGGGCCAGGCCGACCTTGGCACCCGAGGACACCCAGGTGATGGCGCGGCCCGAGGAGTCGGCCTTGACCGTGGCGCCCGCCGCAACGGCGGCGCCGGCCTCGACGATGGCGGTGCCGAGGACATCGACGGCGATGCGGTCGCCGGAGACGCCGGCGGTACGGGCGACGCCCAGCGTATTGGCGTCGGCGCCGGCCTGGGCGCCGGCCGGGGTGACGAAGCGGTTGGCCGCGACCGTACCGGAAAGGGTGGCGGTCAGGGCGAGGATGGGGTTCGATTGCTGGCTCATGAGTGGGGCCTCCTTAGTGGGTGGAGACGGCGCGCACCGCCGTCAGGTAGTCGGTCTGATGCTGCGCCTGCCAGGCGAGCGCCTTGCGGTGCACCGCCAGGGAATCGGCATCGACACCGTAGCCGGACGGCGCGGCGAACTCGAAGCGGGCCTCGCCCTCGCCGGCGGCCTTCTTGCCGGTGGCGGTCTCGCCGAACTCGATCTGCTTCGGCAGGCCGGACAGGAAGCCCTTGAAGGCGTCGAGCAGCGGCTGCGCGTCATCGCCATCGCCGAATTCGACCGGGGTCTCCTGGGCGGCCAGGGTGTCGAGCAGCGCGACGGCAACGGCCTGCTGCGCCGGCACCATCTGCCCGGCAGCGACCAGCCCTTCGGCGAATGCGGCATGGCCGGCGTGGATCTGCGCGACCTTCTGCGCCTGCACTTCGGCTTCGGAGGCCGCGAGGCGCTCCTTGAGCTGGGCGTTCTCGGCCTCCAGCGCGGCCTTTTCCTCTGGTGTCACACAGACCTCCTTGGCAATGGATTCGGAGAATTCGATTTCGACGGCGACGGCCTCGTCGTCATCGGCAAAGACGGGGGTGCGCAGGCCCTTGACCGCCGGCGGCGCGGCGCCGAGAAAGCCGACGTGGCGCAGGTAATAGACGCCGGGTGCCGGATTGCGCGGCGAGTCGGGCGGAAAGAAAGCGGCGGAGATCTTCTTGAAGCGCCCGGCGCCCACCATGTCGGCAAAGGCCGGGTCGACCTGGTCGGGCTCGGCCTCGAGGGCGCCGGCGGCAAAGGCCAGCGACTTCACCCAGCCATAGGCCGGGCCGTCGAGCGCCGGGTGGCCGACGACAATCGGCGCCTCGTGCAGCGCCGGGTCATAGGCCGCCGCCGAGGCGGCAAGGTCGGATTCGGAAAAGTCCAGCGCGGCGCCGCTCAGCGCGGTGTGCCGGCCGGGCCTGAAGATCTGGATGGGTTGTGCGATCGCCATGCCGCCGATTGTGATCGGCGTGGCCTGGCGTCGTCAGGGGGACGCGCTTCGACACCAGTTCTCCCCCCTCTCCCCACCCTCACCCCCGACCCCTCTCCTGCAAGGAGAGGGGAGGGGTTTGCCTCCCCTCTCCCCCTGGGAGAGGGGCAGGGGGTGAGGGTGGAGGGGCCGGAGGTGAGGGTGGAGGGGCGGGGGTGAGGGCGCCGCCGACACCCTCACTCGCAGTTGTCGCGCACCCGGCGCTCGGCTGTCTCACGCAGCATTTCGCCGAGAATAACGGCTTGAGGAGAACGACATGGCAGAACGCATCATCCATCTATCCATCGACAAGCTGTTCGATGGAGACCACAACCACCCGGCAATTCCGCGCTTCATCGAAGAAGTCACTGGTATCCTGCATACCGGCGACGGGAAGAAGCCGGTCATGCTCGAACGCCTCGGCATCGGCCTCGACTTTCCCGTCCGCCTGCTTGTCGGGATTCCGGTCAGGTCGCTTACACGCGGACAGCGCCTGATTGCCGAACACTGTTGCGCAATGACCTTCGGCAGGGCGGCGGGCGACCATGCAGGAATTTGGTCCTACGGCAAGGGCTGGCGCCCGGTGAACCCGGGGCGCACGCCGGCGCCGATCCCGGAATCACGCCTTGACGTCGGGTGGATGCTTTCTCTAGGAATCCGGAAGCCAGTCTGGAGCAACGACATCCTGCTCGCGCCTTCGGCATTCGATACGGGCAATAAACGGTTGCCGTCAACGATGACGCGCTACCTTTTGGCGCTGATCGCCTTCGGGTTTTCCGAGCCGCACCAATTTTTCACCAGAGCGACAGCTTCAGACATCGAAAGTAATCCACGGTTTAACGCGCTACAGTGAGTTTTCTCGAGCGGGTGAATACCAAGGGCTACCAGCGCTTTTTTTAACGCGCCACAGCGCGATTCTGCAATTACACCCACCCCGGCCCCTGGCGCCCCTGAGCGAGCACGAGGGACCCGCGTAGCGGGATCGGCCAGCGCAGTGGGCGCCCGGGGTTTTTACTGCCCGATCGCCTGCGCCAGGAAGCGGTCGAGGATCGCCAGCACCTCGGTGCTGTCTGCCGCGGACAGGCCGAGGAAGGGGCGGGCGGGAATCGTTCCCTTCTTGTTGCCGAACTGGTGCACCGCCGCGCCGCCCGCCCACTCGCCGGCGAAGCGGTTGGTGCCGATCTCGACGCCCTTGCCTCCGGGGGTGATCTGATAGCGGATGGTGTCCTGCAGGATGCCGGTGTCGACCAGCGGCTTGACGTTCTCCAGCGCCCGGCGCGAGCGCTTCGACAGCGAACCGTCCTTGTTGACCGCGCCCTTCTTGGCGCCGCGCGTCCGGTAGCTGCCGGTGATGCCGCCGGTGATCTGCGCCAGCCGCCCGAGCACGGTCGACGCCGCCAGGCGCTCCCAGGCCTGCCCGTCCGGCCCGGTGCCGTCGGAAAAGCGCTGCCTCGTCGATTCGCTCAACGCCTCGCCGATCGAGCGCATCGCCGGCGACAGGTCCTCGACCCGCTTCCCGATCTCCGCCAGCCGGGCGAGCACGGCGGTGTCTTCGAGGCGGACGGTGAAGGCGTCGGTCATAGCCAGTGGAAACCCTTGGCCAGCAGGCCGGAGAGGCCGAGCGCGACGGCAATGAGCGCGCCGAAGAGTAGCCCGAAATTGCTTTCGTCGGTCCGGCGCAGGTCCTTGATGTCGCTCCGGATGTCGGAAATGTCGCGCTCGATATGGCCTACAGATGCCTCCAGGCGGGCGATTCTCGGCTCTATTCCCGATGGCGGGTCGCCGCCGCCGCCCTGCCGGGACAGCAGGCGCCGATCGCGCACTTCGCGCTGCAGGTCGCCCAGGCGGGCATCGAAGCTGATCGGCTCAGCCATCGTTGAGCACCTTCAACGCGGCCTCCAGGTGATCGGCCGAGTCGACCAGAAACGCTTGCAGCCGGTCTTGCGCCTCGCCTTCCGGAGCAACTGCGATCAGCGTCGACAGCACGCGCAGGGCGGACAACTGCGCCTGGATCAGCTCGGTAACGACGGTATAGGTCTGTTGATCCATGTTCGGGAAAAGGGAAACAGGGGCAGACCCGCGATCAAGCCGCTTTCTTACGCGTCCCGAGTATGGATTCGGGCACGAACCCGGACAAGCCGATTTCCCCGAGGTCGATACCGGCCACGTCGCACTGGGAAACGATCGACGACAGAGCCTCGTAATACCCGCTCAGCCGCCCTCGATCGAACTCCGATCCGATGCTGATTCCCTCTGCCGAATCCCGCAGCGAAAGCGCCACCTCTTCGAGAACGACCAATGCATCCGCCTGTTTCATTTCTTCACCTCGCTCAAGACACCGCTCAGAACCCCGATCTCTTCCTTGAACACCCTTATTTCTTTCGGCCAATAATCATTGACGTAATAGGCGATATGCTCGTCCGGCATTTCCGGATGCAGGTAATCCGCCGGGTTAGCTATCTTTTCCTCATGCGCGGCGATCTGCTTCTGCAATGACCGGATGGACTTTTCAATCTCGGGAATCCGTTTTTCCAGGTTTTTTTGATACAAACCATGATGCCTGCCACCCTCCCTGGCGATTTCAAAAGCCGTCTTCACGTTGTTCACTGTAGCAGAAGGGAGAGGATCGGCAAGCGCCGTCACCACATCCGCCTTGAAATCCGCGGCGAGCGGCGCCGGCAGCTTTCCCGCCTTCTGCTCGACCAGCGCCCGCATCTCGTCACGCACGCTCGCCCCCGGCGCATACCCCCAGCCCTTGTCGATGCCCGGCAGGGTGCCGTCCTCGCCAGGCGTGTCCCAGCCGGCCGGCGGTTCGGTCGGGTCTCCCTTCCGCGGCGCGGCGACGGCGGTGACGCGGCAGCGGCAGCCCCAGCCGTTGGGCGGGCTGTGCGTTTTCCAGAATTCGTGATCGTGCGGCAGGTGCAGGCCGTTCCACGCCAGGTGCAGCGGGCGCGGGTGGAGCACGCTGTCGTTGTGCACGTAGCGCCGGTAGGGCATGAGCGCCTGCAGGCCGGGGTCGGCCAGTTGCGCCTCGCGGCCGGCGGCGTAGCTGCTGCGCAGGTTGGTCTCGTAGATGACCTTGGTCCGCCAGTTGAAGCCGGCCTCGCTGCCCTCGCCGGTCCAGCCGTGCCAGCCGCGGTTGAAGACGACCTGGCGGAAGCTGTCGCGGAAGGTCGCCAGCGTCGTGCCCTGCTCGATCGCCAGGAGCACGGCCCGGTTCAGGTCGGCGAGCAGGTCCGCCTTCGTGGCGCCGGCGACGACGAAGGCGCGGTCGTGCGCCGCCTGCCTGATGTCGTCCCACTTCGCGGTCGGCAGGTTGAGCTTCTGCCGGAAGAAGTCGATCTGTTCCTGGAAGGGGAGATCGAAGCGGCCGAGCGGGGGTCCAGGATCAGGCATAAGGAACCTCGATCGGCGCCACCCCGAAGCGGGTGCGCTCGATGCGCGGCGCCGGCGATTCGGACAACTCGAGGGCGTTGGCGATCACGCGGTTGATCTCCCAGCCGAGCGCGACAGCGAAGGCGTGCGCGGTGTCCTGGCTATCGAATTCGACCTCGAACGAAAACCCGAGGCGGAGGCTCATTGCCCCGCCAGAACGTCGGCCCGGCCACGCAGTTCGATCGCGGCGAGCGCGCTGGCCATGACCTCGACCAGGTCGTCGGCAGGCAGGTCGCCGTAACGCGCCAGCAATTGCTCGCGGAACTGTTCCAGGCTGTCGGCGCTGGCGAGCATGTCCTCGATGTCGGCCAGCCAGCGGCCGATCTGCGCGTCGCCCGCCGCGGCCAGCGCAGGGGTCAGGTGGTCGGCGGCGTCGGGGGCCTGGGGTGAGGGCTGGGCGAACTCGGCGCCTGCCCGCGGGTCGGCGGTGGCTTCGGCGGTGGCAGTTTTGGCGGGTTTTCCGGGGTCGACCGCGGCCCTCGCCACCGGCCCTTCCACCCTCACCCCCTGCCCCTCTCCCAGGGGGAGAGGGGAGGCAAGTCCCTCCCCTCTCCTTGCGGGAGAGGGGTCGGGGGTGAGGGTGGGGAGAGGTGCGGCCGGCTCGGCGAGGTCGCCTTCCTGGTACCCGTATTCCCGCATCCAGTAGGCATTGGTGTAACGCGCGCCGGCGTCGTAGTTGCTCTTGTCGCGCGCCGCCTGCGTCAGGTCGCGCGCCTCCTGGTCCCATAGCTCGAAGCGCGGGGCGACGGCGCCGCCCCAGTTGATGTCGACGATCCAGCGGATCAGTTGGTTGATCGCCGCGGCGACGATCTCGGCGTCGCCGTCGCGCAGGTCGTCGGCGACTTCCAGCCCGGCGCTGGCGCTGGCCTTGTTGCTGTTGGCCTCGGTGGTCTGGTTGGTTCCGGTCAGCGCGATACTCACTTCGCTGCGGCAGTACATGACCAGGCGCTCGTAGAGGTCGGCGCTGGCGCTTTTTCCCGCCATCTCGACTAGTTCGATGCTGCCGTCGTCGGGGATGGTGGCGACGCCGTCCTGGATCAGCGCTTCCAGGCTGTCGAGCAGCGTCGCCCGCTCTTCCGGCGTCGCCGAGCGCGGCAGCTTGCCGACCGAGAATGCACTGCCGAACTTCTCGGTGAAGGCCAGCCAGAACTTGACGCCGCCCTTCTTGAAGACGATCGGCCAGAAGATCATGCTGAGGTCGGCGAAGCCGTAGGGGTTCTGGTAGGTCGCGTCCTGCCGCGGCAGCAGGAATTTCATCGGCGGGATTTCCTCGCCGTGGAATGGATTGTCGCGGGTCTTGAAGCGCAGGTTGTTGTCGGCGTCGAAGTGGAACCATTCCGGCGGCTTGGCAACCACGTCGCCCGGAACGACCAGGCCGCCAGCCCTCCGCCACAGGATTTCCAGCGGCTGGTAGCCGTAGAGGACGGCCTCTATGCAGTCGCCGATCAGGTGTTCCAGGTCGAGATCGGCGAACATCGCCTCGATCTCCTTGGCGACGCGCGAGCGCGCCTTGCCGCGATCGAGCCCCCATTCGAGCGCCTTGACCGCGCTCTTGCGGCGGCGGATGCAGCCGCCGACGTGGGCGTCGGTGCGCAGCTCGCGGTACAGTTCGATGCGCCCGCCGCGGGAGCGCAGGATCGGGTCCGGGTTGGGCAGATAGAAGCCGAGCGCCGTGAAGTCGATGGAGCGGCTGCGCAGGGCGATGTGGTCGGAGAGTTTCGGCATGGTCAGTAGCCCTGGAGGTTGACGCGCTCGCGGCGTGGGCGGCTGTCGGCGAAGACTGGGCCGGATGGGCCGGCGGCGGCGTTGAGCGCGAGGAACAGCGCCCAGGTGCGGTCGGCGTGGCCGGCGGAATCCGACTCGGCGACGAAGCGCGGGGCGCCGGTCGGGCCGGTCATTTTCTTGAGCTTGTGCAGGTCGGCCCGGAGCGCGCCGTCGCCCAGCGGGATCCGGACGCGGCGGTCCTCGAAGGCTTCCTTGCCCAGGGTGGCCAGCGTCAGCTTGGCCGGACCGGTGAACAGCACGCCCTCGACGCGGCTGCTGCCGTGCCGGCGCTGGGCGTCTTCCACGGGCTTTTCGCCCATGCCGGTCTGGTCCATGCAGGCCCTGATGACCTTGTACGCGTTAAAAACGTCGGCCAGCAGGGCATCGTGCTCGGCAAACGTAACGCGCTTTCGGGTGACGATCTCGCGCGTCCACAGCACGTCGCCGACCTGCTCGAGGACGACGATGACGAAGAGGTCGTTGCGCGCGCCGATGTCGACGCCGACGAAGCACGGGCCGCCGGCGTAGTGTTCCGGCCGGCCGGCCTGCGCGTTCTCGACGGCGTCGATCATCTCGTAACTCAGCCAGGCGCTGGCCTCGTCGAGCCACTTGAGTTCGCATTCCTGCGCCCAGGTGTCGTCGTCGTTCATCGCCTTGCGGAAGGACTCGATGTCGAGCGGCAGGCCGTCGGCGACCGCCTGATAGAGGTCGACGGTATGCCGGCTCCACGTTCCCGCCAGCTTGTCGTCGGTCATCAGCTCGTAGAACTTGTTGCCCTTGCCGTTCGGCGTGCTGGTGACGATCAGCCGGTAGCCGCGCAGCGTGACCGGGAACAGCGCGCGCCAGATGGCGTGCGAATCCTTGTGGAAGGCGAACTCGTCGAGGAAGACATTGGCCGAGAAGCCGCGGGCGGTGTCCGGGTTGGCCGGCAGCGCGGTGATGCGCGAACCGCCGGGAAAGACGACCTCGAGCTTGTTGACCTCGACCTCGCCGAAGACCTCGCGCCCCTCGAACACCTGGCAGGCGGCGCCGTAGGCCTCGATGTGGCGCTTGACCCCCGTCTCCATCGCCTCGCGCGCCTGGCGCTCGCCGCGGCTGAGGATCACCCAGCGCGCCCGCTTTCCGGCCGCCTCGGCCTCGAAGCATTCGTCGACGATCTCCAGCGTGGTGGTGAAGGTCTTGCCTGTCTGGCGGCTGAACATGCCGATCTTGAAGCGCGACTTGTCCGCCAGCCAGCGCCGCTGGTAGGGGTAGAGGGCGATGGCCGGGGTTTTGGCGACTGGCGAACCCGAAGTTTCGCCAAGGTTCGCCAATTGGCCCCTTGACTCACGCGCCATAAATTTCCTCGCGCACCATGCGCAGCGTTTCCGGGTCCAGCGTGCGCCGGCCGCTGCGGGCGTCGGCTTCCATTTCCTGCAGGCGCTTGAGGACCGTGGCCTTGAACTGCTTCTGGGCGATCGAGGCGCGCGTCAGCGTGGCGATGTTCTTGGCCGCCTTGCTCATCAGGTCGAGCCGGGCCGACGGCGGCAATTCCTCGTCGCTGGCCTCCTGGATGGTGACGATGGTCTCGAAGATGTCCGACTGCACCAGGGCGATCACCGCCTCGCTGCGGGCGTCCTGGTCGTCGCCGGCGGCCTCCACGATCAGCTTCGACGCCTCGGTCGACGCCTTGATCGCGGCCATTTTCCGCTCGATCTTCTGCCCGTAGCGGTGAATGGAGCTCTTTCCGATCGTGTACCCCTGGTCGCGCAGCAGGGCTTCAAGCTCCTCGTAGCCGCAGAAGCCGCGCTCGGTCAGCGCCCGTTCCAGCCAGCGGCGTACCTCCTCGGGCAGCGCGGTGATGCTCGACGCGCGGCCCATGTCAGTTGTCCCAGAGCTTGAGCGGGCGGTCGATGCCGGCGCTGACCTCGACCGTGTATTCGGCGACATCGACCCCGCAACGCGTGATGTCGGCGTACCAGGCGCCGTGCGGGGTCTTGTTGAGTTCGACCAGTTCGCGGTCGGCCAGGTAGTCGAGTTCGCGGCGGATCTCCATCGCCGTCGCGTCCGGGTAGAGCGAGCGCATCACCGATAAAACGAAGGTTTCCGAAGTGGTGTACGGCCGCGCCTTGTTGAGGGTGTTGAGGATGTTCCAGCGCATCCCCTCGCGTCTGATTCGTTCGATGTCAGGCATTGAGCAGTCCCTTCAGCTGGGTCACCTCGATCTTGTTGTACACGGCGTCGAGCTTGGCCTCGATGATCACCTGGCCGCGCACGTAGTCTTCGCGCCGCACGTAGTTGAGCGGCATGTCGGCCTGCCAGCGCAGGAAGTCGCGCTCGAGTTCCTGGACGGAGTCGGCGTTGCGGCGCTCCTCCGAGAGGTGCTGCTCGAAGAGGTCGCGCATCGCCTTCTGGCCTTCGGCGCGCGCCAGATCGTGCGCCGTGAAGCGCTCCGCCTGGCGCCGCTCGAACTGGTCGAGCAGGGTCTTGCCAAAGCCGGCGACGCAGCCGAGGAAGGCCAGCAGCAGCGAGAAAAGCTGCCAGAGTTCAAGGGAGACGGTCATGATTTGTAGAAGGGAGAAGGGAGAAGGGAGAAGGGAGAAGGGGGAAGGGTGGAGAACCGGGGGTTTTGCCCTTCCCTTCTCCCTTCCCGCGGGTGGCCCAGCGGATAAAAAAGCCGTGGCGCTCGATTTCGCCCTGGCAGTCGACGCACGCCTGGACGCCGGGCAGCGCCTTGCGGCGCGCCTCCGGGACGGCTTCGCCGCAGACCGCGCAGACAGTGGCGGAAGGCAGCAGCGCCTGACCGTCGGCGCGCCGGGCGTGCTCCGCCAGCGCATCGGCGCGCATCTCCTCCTCGCGCGCCTGGGCGCGGTCGATGTCGTCGGTCATTCGTCCCGCCCGTGCCAGAGGCCTTCGGCATAGCCGGCACGGTAGACTTCAATCGCCATCGTGCGCAGCGCGTTGCGCATCTCCTGGTGGTCGCCGACCGCCCCGAGAATATCGTCGTAGGCGTCTTCGGCGGCCTGGCGGATCGCGCGCATCTGCTTCTCTGAAAGATTGGTCATCACATCCGGAACCCGGCTAGATCGGGCAGTTCACGCGCAGCACGGTCGTCCAGTCCGCGTAGCCATTCTTCAGGTCGTCGCGGTACCTCTGGCTGTCCGCCTCGGTCAGCAGGTCCGGGGTCTCCAGGGCCAGCGCCGGGCGGCACGCCCAGCCGGGGGGTCGATGCGACAGTGACGTAGGCGTTGAACAGGCCGACAAGCACAGCCACAGCAGACACCAGCGTGTCGATCTGCCCGGAGTCCAGCGGGATCGGGTGGCCGAGCGCGGCGGCGATGCTGACCCCGGCGCCAAGCAGGATGGTGAGGTGGGCGGTCCACAACTGCGCCCGCTTCCAGGTCTCGGCATGGGTAAGCTCCTGGCCCGCCCGGAGCGCGCGGAAGAGGTCGATGATCATTTCAGTACTTGACGGTATTGACGGCGATCTGCAGCAGCGCGATGGCCAGCAGCAGGTTGTTCTTGTCGGTGTCCGGCAGGGTCGACCCGGAGACGGCGGTCATCAGCGCCGGCAGCGTGATGTCGGCGAGGTCGGCCAGACCGGTCACGTCGGCGACGGCGCCGGGGGCGCACAGGCGGTGCACCAGCGGCAGGCCGCGGGCAATCTCTTCCTTGGCGGCAGCGGATACCGACGGCGACGCCTGCAGCACGCCGATGGTGGCGATCAGCGACGGGCAGACCTTGGCGGTGACCTCGGCCGGCGTCGGCCATGCCCCCCCCCCCGTCACACCCCCGGCGGGGGAGGGAAGGGATTTGCCTCCCCTCTCCCCCTGGGAGAGGGGCGGGGGTGAGGGCCGGCCGGCGGTGGTGGTGCAGGCGGCCAGGGCAAAGAGCGAGAGGATGATGGGCAGCAGTTTTTTCACGGGGTCACACCTCGTTGTCGATGGCGCAGTAACGCGCGTTTTTGGCGATGCGCCGCGCCCAGCCGCGGCCGAAGTCCGGCCAGGTCGAGAGCGACGCGAGGAATTCCAGCCGGATGGCCAGGTAGAGAAAGAGCACGTCGGAGGGCGCCAGCGCCGCCAGCGCAGCGCGCGACACCGGCCCGAAGTGCCCGTCGTCGGCCACATTGATCGCCTGCTGCAGCTTCCTCAACGCCGTTCCGATGCCGGAATTGACGGCGAAATCGAACGCCTGGTAGCGGATCGCCGGGTGGCAGTCGGCGCCGAGCGGCTGCCAGAAGTCCTTGTAATAGATGGCTTTGGCGGTGTCGCGGTCGAGCGCCTTGATGTTGAGCGCCGGGTAGGAGCGCTTGCAGATGCCGAATTTCGTCTCCCCGCCGGGGTCGCGCGGGTCGCAGACATAGCCGCCCTCGGCGTCAATCAGGCGCTCGAAGGCCTGGTCGAAGGTCAGGGTCATGGCAGCCACCCGAGCCCGATCAGGCACCACACGATCGTGGCGCCGGCGGCCAGCAGGTAGGGAATCCAGAAACAGCCGGCAGGGGAAGGCGTGAGCTTCATGGGCGGTTCTCCTTGTACGAGGGTGGTTTGATCCAGCAATCGGCCTGCGACTCGTGGAAGAAGCGCGCGCGCAGCACGGCGTCCGGCGCCGCATTGCAGTAGCCGTAGCCGAGCAGGCCGGGGCGCGGCGCGTTGGCTTTTTCGGATGGCAGGAAGTGCAGGCAGTCGCGGCAAGGCATGGCCGGGAGGGTACGCGCGCGGGCGAGGCCCGCTCAGGGGGGCGGGTTTCGGCAGCCCCAATGAAAAGCCCCGCGCGGGGCGGGGCTGGTGGGTCTGGCGGGTGCGATGTGCCGTGTTTGGCGGCGGCTTACAGGATATACGGCGGTTTTGCCGTCTACTTCTGGTTCGGCGTCACACAATGCAGGCACACAGCGGTTTCCACTGTCACCGGACCTTTCCGGCTTTTCGCTTCATGCCGGTCAATCTGGTCGCTCAGTTCCTGAGGGTATTTCCACTTCCCGCAGCGCCCGCATTCCTTCTGCCGCAGCCCGGCCTTGTGCTGCACCTCGGCCCACTCGTGCCAGGCCAAGTAGCCATCCGGCGCTTGGTCGCCCGGTTTGAAATCTGGCGTCGTGCAGATGATTCCGTTAAATCCACGGCCGCTTAATCTTGTGCGGGTCATTCTGTCCTCCGTAAATTGCCGCCGAACCCGTCGCTCAACGCGACCGGCCTCAACGTCCGTCCTTGTTCAATCGCCGGTTCTGGCCGGCGCGTTAGCTGGTGCGTTAGCCCTCAAAAATATCGCTCCTGCCCCTTGACAATCTATATCCAGTGGATATACTACGTCACATAGATAGGGATGCACTTCGCAGCCCGCCAACCAAGGAGCCAGCCATGACCGCCACCACCAAATTCCTTTCCTTCGGCCGCACCGAGAGCGGACGCGTCATCACGCACGCCGCCGGCTTGGCGGTGGTGCAGTCCCGTAACCCGTACGGGACGCACAACCTCGTCCTGGTGGACGAGGACCGCGGCGAGGCCATTCGCCACGGCTCGCTCGCCGTGGTCGAGGCGGTAGCCAACTGGCTGCCGCGCCGGCAGTACCGCCGGGTACGCAAGCACTTGGCCGCCCGCGGCATCGGCCGCGATTGGTGGGCCGCCGACCGCAACGGCGCGGTGGCGGTATGACCAACGCCGCCACCATCCGGGCAGCCCGCGAGGCTGCCGGCTTGTCTGCCCGCGAGGCAGCCGCCCTTGTGGGAGTTACCACTCTCACCTGGCAGCGGTGGGAGGGGCAATCCAGCCGGGCAACGGAAATTCCGTATGCCCACTGGAATCTGTTTTTGCTGCTGGTGGGGGCGCATCCCGTCTTCACCCTTTCTGCCCGTGAGGGCTAACCCGGCGTTCCAGCGGACGCGCCGCGATGAAGCTGCGGCGCTCCGCTGAACTCTGCGTTCATGCGGCCAGCACCATTTGCACGGGTTGCCGCTCCCGGTTCTTGTGGCTGGCGTTGCAGGTCGCGCACGTTTTCATCGCGCCGCCTCCATCGCCAGATAGATGCGCTCCAACAGATTTGCGGACAAAACGAAATCGCCTTTCGCCAGTATCACGTCATGGGCAGCGCCGATCATTTCCCGAGTCACCGCCGCCTCACCATCGCCGACTTTTCGCAGTGGAGAGCCAGCAAGCAAGTTGCGGCTCAAGTAGTCCAGCGCCTGCACTGGAAGTTCGTCTGCTGGCGCGGCTTTCAGAAGCTTCCGGGCTAGTCTCGCAACAAGCGTCCTCAAATCTTCCACGACCGCTTTTGTCTTGGCGTGCGCCTGCCTCTCTACGTCAAGCAGAATGTCCGCTCCTTCAAGCTCTCCTTGTGTCCGCTCAAGCACATTGAGAATTTCGCTTACTGTTCCAGTCCCAAGGCCCAGTGCCTGCGCCCGTTCGTGAATATTCATTTTCGTTCTCCGTTTCCGGCGCCTGGCATAACCAGGCGCTCAAGCGGGACCGTCCGCAAGCGGCCGGCCCCTGATCTCTGAGTTGTGCACTCTACGTACCGCGTAGCGGCTCGTCAAAACCTTGGTGCCGTCCTCAAACTCAACCAGCGCGGAATTCATGCTCCCCGTCGCCAGCACTCTGCAGGGTTGGCCGCGCCTTTCACCGAGCCACTTTCGCCAATACCAGCGGTGGGTCAAAACAGCGCCCCCTGCACCGCCACCGCCCCCGCCGCCGGCAGCGGGCCGTTGACGATCTTTTCGACGGTGCGGTAGCTGATCGGCCGGAACTCGCGCACCAGCACCGACACCGCGCCGCGGCTGCTGTGGCCGGCGCCGAGCAGGGTCTCGTAGCGGGCGATCATCTTGCGGTTGCGGTCGGCCTTGATGGACTTGTCGCACAGGGCGACGGAAAGCTGCTCGCCGCCGAAGGCCCGCGCCAGCGTCTTCATGGCCGGCTCGCCGATGACTTCGGCGAGCGCCGCCCAGGTGGCGCTGGCTTCGGTCTTCGGGATGCGCAGATCCTGGCCGCCGAACTCGCGCACCAGCGCCATCGCCGGCCCGTGCCCGATCAGGCGGACGATCTCGCGGATCACCGGCGGCAGCAGGGAGCGCTCGGCAGGGTCGGTCATGTCAGGCGCCGTTCCGCTTGCAGTAGACTTCGAGCGCCTGGATCATCTTCCTGAGCAGCGCCGGGTCGCAGAATTCGAGCACCGTGTCGCAGCCGATCATGCGCTCGGCGATGCCCTCGATGTAACGCTTGCTCATGGCGCCGACCGGCGGCGTCTGCGCCGCGCCGACGCGCTGGGCGAGGCGGTAGATTTTCTTGCACAGGTCGCGCCGCTCCGGCGGCAGGCGGAAGACGAAGCCCCAGGCATTGGGCTGCGCCGCGCCGTGGCGGTTGAGGTGGTTGAGCACGCTGTCGAGGTCGAAGACGCTCATCTCGGTGAGGCTGGCGTGGCCGGTGATCTGCACCTGCAGCGCGTGGCGGGCCTCGTCGTCGATCCCCCGCGCCCGGCACGCGGCATGCACGGCCTTGATGCGCGAGGCCTTGCGCAGCGCGTCCATCAGTCGCGCTTTCCGGGGACCAGCACCGAGAAAAAAGCCTCGTAATAGCCGTCGACCGCGGCGGCGATGACGGCCAGTGGCCACAGCGCCCGCGTCTGCCAGCGCGGGGCCGAGAGCGGGAAAAGGCGGCGTTTTACACTAGGCGTAATAGGGGTGTTTTCGGTCATTTCGCGCCCTCCGGGCCGGCCGGAAAGTGCGCCCAGTGCGTCACCCGCCCCGCCGGCGTGCCGTCGGCGAGCAACCATATCCTGTCTCCGTAATAGTCGTAGTACCCCGGCCACACCGGTCCGCCCTGCGGGGCGTCCGGCAGGTTCAGCAGCACCGTTTCCTCGGCGTTCGGCCGCACGTCGTCGGCGGCGTGCCAGTAGATTGTTTCACTCAGGTTTTCCATGTTTTCCTCCGTTAAAAACCGTCTCCCGAAGCCCCCTCACCCCCTGCCCCTCTCCAGCCCTCACCCCCGCCCCTCTCCCAGGGGGAGAGGGGAGGAAAATCCCTCCCCTCTCATTGCGGGAGAGGGGTCGGGGGTGAGGGTGGGGAGAGGGGTCTGTGGTGAGGGCTTGAGGCGCCGGTCTCTAAAACGCCATGCCGCCCTTAAGCGCAGCGGCAGGGCGGAGCTTGACGACCTTGTGCGCCGGCACCGCGACCGCCTCGCCGGTGCGCGGGTTGCGTCCGGTGTGTGCCTTCCGCTGGCTGACGACGAGCTTGCCGATACCGGGCAGGATGGCCTCGCCTTCTTCGGACAGCGCGGCGCCGACGACATCGCCGGCGGTCTTGAGGACGTGCTCGACATCCTTCCGGGTGAGCCCGGACACCTGGGCGGTCTTGAGGATGAGTTCCGATTGATTCATGGTGATTGCTCCTGGTGGTTGAAAAAATGGTGCCGGATCAGAGCGCCGATTCGCCGGGAAAGGAACCGGACTGGATGGCCATTGCTTTTTCTCCTCCGGCCGCGGCCGTTACGTGCGCCACGGGCCGCTGGGCTTGTGATGTGGGAAGAGGGAAGGGCTGTGGGAGAAGGGAGAAGAGAGAAGGGTGAAGGGTTTTGGGGTTTACCCTTCCCCCTTCCCTCTTCCCCCTTCCCTTCAAAGCCCTTCCTCCGCATCAGTAGTGGTCCTCCGGGTCGGCGATCGCCAGCGCGGCATCGACGAGTTCGGCGATCAGGATCCCCGGCTTGATCTCGCGGATGCGCTTGAGCGCGGCGAGCATGGCCGGAGCGCCGGCGATCATCGTCGCCTCGCGCAGGTTGGTGGCGGTGAACCCGTCGCGCA
>ERZ1645192.1450-NODE-1450-length-19733-cov-41.372548_pt1 | contig 19733 bp, 14 predicted proteins | sample MGYA00575354_ERZ1645192 | MGnify/ENA primary metagenome ERZ1645192 (study PRJEB40844, sample SAMN11349763) | freshwater sediment metagenome | isolation source: river sediment | host: Sediment | place: India: Faizupur Khadar , New Delhi | collected 2017-02-21 ... | reverse complement strand
CGAGCGAGCGCGCCCCCTGCAGCTCAACCAGGCACACCCTGCACGCGCCCACGGGATGGATCTGCCCGTGGTGACACAACACAGGAATATAAATACCGTTTTCCTTGGCTACCTCGTATACCGTCTGTCCCGGCGAGAATGTGCACTCCCTGCCGTCAATCGTGATACTCATAAAGATCCCCCTGTTGGAATGATTTCTCGTACGCCTGTTTCTGCCGGGGGCGCTCCGCATCAGCCAGCGGACGTGTTCACCCCTTCGATTTCACGGAAACCACGTATGGTTGTTACCCTTTAAATCTATATAACTAACGGGGACAAATCACAAGGATATCTAATTATGCTTTATCATACATTTTATTGACCTTTATTTCATGCCCTCGCGGGTTTTCCCCCCGGGCCCGCCCTTTTCCAGCAGGCTGCTCTCGTAGGGGAACGGGGACAGGGCGCGCCGGAGCACGCCGTGCACGTGGGAGATGGCGATGCCGTAGTTGGTGATGGGCACGTTGTGCCTCCGGGCCTCCTCTATCCGGCCCGTCATCTCCGCGCGGTTGATCATGCAGCCCCCGCAGTGCACGACGAGCTTGTAGCGGGACATGTCCTTGTCCCTGAACGGTCCCGCGTTCGTGTCGAAGGCGACGTCCTTGCCCGTGTAGCCCCTGATCCACCGGGGGATCTTGACCCTGCCGATGTCGTCGGGCATGGGGTGGTGGGTGCAGGCCTCCATGATGAGGACCCGGTCGCCGTCCTCGAGGGAGTCGATGGCGCGCACCCCCTCGACAAAGGCGGCGAGCTCGCCCTTCTGCCGGGAGAACAGGATCGAGAACGTGGTGAACCTCACGTCCGGCGGCACGTCTCCGGAGACCTTGAGCACCACCTGCGAGTCGCAGACGACCAGCGCCGGCCTGGCGGCCATGCCCCCGAGCACCTGCTCGATCTCGCGCTCCTTGGCCACGACCGCGATGGCGTCGTTGTCGAGGATGTCCCGGATCACCTGCACCTGGGGCAGGATGAGCCGGCCCTTCGGAGCGCCCAGGTCGATGGGGACCACAAGCACCACCGTGTCGCCGTGGCCGATGAGGTCGCCCAGGATGGTGTCTGACTCCACGGAGATGGCGCCCCCCACCGAGGCGATGACTTTCCTCGCCTGCTCGATACCCTCCCCGGAGACGGAGCTCACGGAGAGAAACGGGGCGCCGAGGGCTTCCGCCCTGTCCCTTTCCTCCTTCCCCAATGGGTGCAGGTCGCTCTTGTTGAAGACCAGGATGACCGACACCTTTTTCCCGGTCAGCTCGCGCATGAGCCCTTCGTCGAAGGCGTCGAACCCTTCGGGCGTGGTCAGAAGGACGGCGAGGTTGATCTTTTCGATGATGTCCCTCGTCCGCTCGGTGCGCATCCTCCCCAGCTCGCCCGTGTCGTCCAGCCCCGCGGTGTCGTAGAGGTAGGCCGGGCCGATGCCGCTGATCTCCATGGCCTTCCCCACCGGGTCCGTGGTGGTGCCCGGCACGTCGGAGACGATGGAGAGCTTCTGCCCCGTGATGGCGTTGATGAACGAGGACTTGCCCACGTTGCGCTTCCCGAAGATCCCGATGTGCAGCCTGTTGGCCACCGGCGTTTCGTTCATGCCCGGTCCCCCGTCATCCCGATCCGCCCGGGGGCGGTCAGGTCGTCGAACTGCTGCGAAGAAAGCAGCCCCTTCTCCACGATGATTTCCTTCGCGCCCGCCCCCGTTTCCTTCATCTTCAGGTACACCTCGGCTGCCCGGTCGTGCCCGATGTACGGGGAGAGGTAGGTGAGCAGGGCCACGGATCTGTTCAGGTGCGCGCCTATCCTGTCCGGGTCTGCCCGCAGGGTCCGGATCACTTTCCTGTCCAGGCCGGTCACCGCCCGGGAGAGCTTCTGGAGACTCCCCAGCATGAGCGTGGCCACGAGGGGGTAAAACTGGTTGAGCTCGAGGCTGCCCAGGGCAGAAGCGTGGGAGATGGCGCTGTCGTGGGCCATGACGAGCAGCGCGGTCTGGCTCACGAACTCGGTCATGACCGGGTTGATCTTCCCGGGCATGATGGACGACCCCTCCTGCAGCGGCTCGAGGAAGAGTTCGCCGAGCCCGCCCGCCGGGCCCGACGACAGGAGCCTGATGTCCTCGGAGATCTTGAGCAGGTTCACGGCGAGCGTCTTCATGAGCCCGGACACCTCCACCACCGCGTCGAGGTTCTGGGTGGCCTCCACCAGGTTCTCCGCCCGGGCGATGTTCAGGCCGGTGATCCCCCTGAGCTTCTCGATGACGAGGAAGATGTAGCGCTGGGGGGCGCCGAAGCCCGTGCCGATGGCGGTGCCCCCGATGTTCAGGACCTTGATCCGCTCCCGGGCCTTGAAGATCCGCCACCGGTCCCGGGCGACGGCCTCGGCGTTGGCGGAAAACTGCATGCCCACGGTCATGGGGAGCGCGTCCTGGAGCTCGGTGCGGCCGAGCTTGACGATGCCGGCGTACTCCCGCTCCTTTTCCTGGAAGGCCTCCTGCAGGGAGGCGAGCTCCCCCTCGAGCCTGCCCAGGTGCATGAGCACCGCGATCCGAAACGCGCTGGGGTACGTGTCGTTCGTTGACTGGTGCAGGTTCACGTGGTCCAGGGGGTGGATGTACCCGTAGTCGCCCGGCGGCCGGCCGGCCCTGACGAGGGCCCGGTTCGCCACCACCTCGTTGACGTTCATGTTGAGCGAGGTCCCTGCCCCGCCGCTCAAGGGGTTGACCACGATGTCGTCGAAGGCCTTTTCCCCGATGAGGTTGTCTATGGCAGACACGATGGCGTCTGCCTTCTCCCGCTCGAGGAACCCGAGCTCCCCGTTGGCGAGGGCCGCCGCCTTCTTCACCTGGAGGTACGCGGTGACGAAGAGCGGGTCGTGCTGCTCAAAACCCGGCCCGAAGTTGTCGAGCGCCCGGGCGGTGTGGATGCCGTAGAATGCCCCGTCCGGGATGTCCAGGAAGCCGATGGAATCCCTCTCCCTCCTCATGCGCCCCCTCCCGTGCCCGGCGTTTCGGCGCACCCGCGCGATGCCCGAACCCGGCATCCGTACCCTGTCCCTATCGTCCGGCCGAGCCCTTCGAACAGGGCCGCGTAGCCCCCTTCCGACGCCTTCGCGATGGCCCCCGCCTCGGGGCCCTTGCCCGGGTAGATCTCGTAGGAGGACGTGTAGGGGTCCGGGGTGAAGTTGGGCATGAACACGTTTGCCCCGGCGGTGAAGGCCTTCCTCCTCGCCCCGGGGTCGAGCACGCCCAGCGCGGTGGTGGCCGGGATGTTCGTATCCCTGGTGACCAGCCTCAAGATGGCGATCATCCTGAGGACGAGGCCCGCGTCCCCGGCGGGGTGACCCCCCAGCGGCGTGTTCGGGTGCGGGATGAACGGCCCTATGCCGATCATGTCGATGTCGAGGTCGCGGATGAGCAGGACGTCTTCGGCAAGGACGTCCGCCGTCTGACCGGGAAGCCCGACGATGCACCCGGAGCCCACCTCGTAACCCAGCTGCCTGAGCTTTCTCAGGCACGCCACCCGCCCGGCGAGCTCGTGGCCCGGGTGGAGTGCGCGGTAGAGCCCGGGCGAGGAGGTCTCGTGCCTGAGCAGGTAGCGGTCGGCGCCGGCGTCCCTGAAGGCTTCGTAGTCCTCGAAGGGCCTCTCGCCGATGGACAGGGTGACGGCAAGCGAGGTTTCGTTCTTGACCCGGCGGATGATGGAGCACATCCGCTCCTTATCGTAAAACGGGTCTTCCCCGGACTGGAGCACCACGGTGGTGCAGAGCTTCTCCCCGAGCATCCCTGCCCGGGAGGCGATCTCGTCCTCGGTCATCCGGTAGCGGCGGACGCCCCTGTTTCCGGCCCGCAGGCCGCAGTAGTGGCAGTTCCGGCGGCAGTGGCCCGAGAACTCGATGATGCCCCGCAGGAAGATCTCGTCGCCCACGCAGGACCTGCGCACCCCGTCCGCCGCCTGGAACAGGGCCTCCGTTTCTTCGGGGGAGGTGAGCGTGAGGAGCCCGACGAGCTCGTCCTTCCGGAGCGCCTCCCCGCTTACGGCCTTCGCGATGATGCGGGCGGTCTCAGATGTACAGGTCACGCTCGCCGTTCCTTATCCTGGAAAGCCTTTCTGCGAGCAGCTCCCTCGTGCCGTTCTCGCCCGTGTCCCCCACGAGGCGCGCGATGAGCTCCTCCCCCACCCTCCTCGTCTCCGGCGACGCGTAGTCCACCAGGTACTCGAGATAGGTCATGATGGCGTTGGTGCGGCAGAACTTCTGGATGAGGCCGGGCTTGGCGAGGTCCATGAAGTCCCTGCCCGTCCGTCCCAGGCGGTAGCACGCGGTGCAGAAGCTCGGGATGTGGCCCTGCCCGGAGATGTCGTAAATGACCTCGTCCAGGGACCTCGTGTCGCCCAGGTTGAACTGGGCCGCGTCATCCATGCCCTCTTCCCCGCTGTGGTACCCGCCGGGGTTGGTGCGCGACCCCGCGCTGATCTGGGAGATGCCCACCTGGAAGACCTCGCGCCTCACCTCGGGGCGCTCCCTGGTGGACAGGATCATGCCCGTGTAGGGGACCGCCAGCCGCAATATGGCCACGATGCGCTTGAAGTCGTGATCGCTCACGGGGTGCGGGGGCCTGATGGCCGCCGGCGCGTTGAGGGCCGGCTCGAGCCGGGGCACGGAGATGGTGTGCGGGCCGACGCCGAACTTCCCGTCGAGGTGCCGGGCGTGGTGAAGCAGGCCCAGAACCTCGAACCGGTAGTCGTGGAGGCCGAACAGGGCGCCGATGCCCACGTCGTCGATGCCCGCCTCCATGGCACGGTCCATGGCGGACAGCCGCCAGAGGTAGTCGGCCTTGGGCCCGGAGGGGTGCATGACCCGGTAGGTGTCGTGGTGGTAGGTTTCCTGGAACAGGACATAGGTGCCGATGTCGGCGGCTTTCAGGCGCCGGAACCCCTCGACGTCCTGCGGGGCGACCTCGACGTTGATCCGCCGGATCTCGCCGCCGTTCTCGGTCATGGTGGCGTAGGCGGTCCCGATGGCCTCGATGAAGAAGTCGAAGGACTTCTTCCCCTTCTGCTCGCCGCAGAGCATGAGGAGGCGCTTGTGGCCCTGGCGCTCGAGGATCCTCACCTCTTCGGCGATCTCCTCTGAGGTGAGCGCGACGCGCTTGAGCCCCCTGTTGTCCTTCCTGAAGCCGCAGTACAGGCAGTTGTTGGAGCAGTAGTTCGACGTGTACAGGGGCGCGAACATCACCAGCCGGTTTCCGTAGATGGCGTTCTTGATGTCGTGGGCCGCCTCGCAGACGAGGGCGTCGAGCCCGGGGTCCTCCGCCTGCAGGAGCACGGCCACGTCCTCGGGCGGGAGGCCCTTGAGCTCCCGGGCCCTGGCGACGATCTCCCGCACCCGGGCGGGGTCGGGGCCGCTCGCCTGTTCGAGAATATCCGCTATCGCCTGGTCATTGATAAAGTCTTCCATGGTCTCTCCCTCGTGTCAGATCCTGGCCAGGGCCGATTTCACCTCGACCCCCTTGAGGGAGCCGAGCTGGCCGGTGAGCGCACCCACCTCGTCGGTGGTGCCGTTGATGATGAGCGCGATGATGCTGATGTGCCGCGGCTCGTAGGGCAGCCCCATCCTGCCGATGATGATGCCCCCGTGCCTGGTGAGGATGTCGTTCACCTCGTGGGCCGACTCCTTCCGGTCCGTGATGATGACGCTCACGACCCCGATCCTTCTCGCCTTGTCTTCCATTCTCTCGCTCCCTTCGATAAGCGGGCATAAAAAAACCCTTGCCATGCGAGGATGGCAAGGGCTTGTACCTTCTGATCCCTTGTCCTTCCCTAAAGGTCAGCTTCTCGCCTTCCCCGCAGGCCGGTCTCCCTTGTATTATAGGGGTTCAACCCCCTGTATCAAGGGGCTTTCTCAATGTGTGGCTTTGTTTTTCGCGTCGTTCACCTCGAGCTCTGCGTCATGAGCGTGGGGAAGATCGGTCCCGCGCTTGTAGTAGTGGGTGTGGAGCAGCTCGTGGGACTTGTGGCCCAGCGGCTCCTTGAGGAACACCTCGTAGATGCGCTTCACCGAGGGGTTCTCGTGGGACTGGCGGAACTTCTGCACCGCGCCGTCGTCCTTGTAGAGGGCCGCGGCCCGGTTGATGCGCTTCTCGTTGCTCGGCGCGATGGGCTGTCCGCCGCCGCTCACGCAGCCGCCGGGGCAGCACATGACCTCGATGAACGCGTAATCCGCACTGCCGTCGCGGATCTTGTCCATGAGCTGACGCGCGTTGGAGAGGCCATGGGCGACGGCGACCTTCACCTTGCCCAGGGGGCCCACTTCCACGGCCGCCTCCTTTACGCCCTCCAGTCCGCGGACCGGGGTGACGTCGAGGCTTTCGAGGTTGGTGCCCGTGACCACCGCGTACACGGTGCGCAGCGCCGCTTCCATGACGCCGCCGGTGGCGCCGAAGATGGTGCCCGCGCCGGTGTACTCGCCCAGGGGGTTGTCGTAGTCGCCTTCCGGCAGGTTGGCGAAGTCGATGCCCGCCTGCTTGATCATGCGGGAGAGCTCACGGGTGGTGAGCACGTAGTCGACGTCGCGGAAGCCGCTGTCAGCCATCTCGTCGCGCTGGCACTCGAACTTCTTGGCCGTGCAGGGCATGATGGAGACCGACACGATGTCCTTCGCGTCGACGCCCGAGTGCTCGGCGTAGTAGGTCTTGATGAGCGCGCCCATCATCTGCTGGGGAGACTTGCAGGTGGAGAGGTTGTCGAGGAGGTCCGGGTAGAAGTGCTCGCAGAACTTGATCCAGCCCGGGGAGCACGAGGTGATCATGGGGAGCTTCCCGCCGGTTTTCACCCGCTGGAGCAGCTCGTTGCCTTCCTCGATGATGGTGAGGTCGGCGGTGAAGTTGGTGTCGAACACCTTGTCGAAGCCGAGCCTTCTCAAGGCTTCGATCATCTTGCCGGTGACCAGCGAGCCCACGGGCATGCCGAGGTCCTCGCCGAGAGCGGCGCGGATGGCGGGCGCCTCCTGCACGACCACGTGCTTCGAGGGGTCGTTGAGCGCGGCCCAGACCTTGTCCGTGTCGTCCTTCTCGTAGAGGGCGCCCACCGGGCAGGCCAGGATGCACTGCCCGCAGTTGGTGCAGTTGGTCTCCAGCAGCGGGAGGTTGAACGCCGGGCCGATGCGCACGCCGTCGCCCCTGAAGGTCGGCGACAGGACCGAGGCGGTCTGGATCTCGTCGCACACGGTCACGCAGCGGTAGCACTTGATGCACTTGCGTGCGTCGCGCACCACCGAGGGGCTCGAGTCGTCGATGTACTCGGCGGTCGAGTAGTCCGGATAGGTGAAGCGCACTTCGCGCAGGCCCACGGCCTCGGCCACCACCTGCAGGTCGCAGTTGCCGTTCCGGACGCAGACGTTGCACTCGGTGGGGTGGTTCGAGAGCAGGAGCTCCACGTTGAGCTTCCTGGCCTTGCGCACCCGCTCGGACGTGGTCTTCACGACCATGCCCTCGCTCACCGGGAACACGCAGGAGGCGACGAGGTTTCTCTGCCCGTCGACCTCGACCACGCACACCCTGCAGGCGCCGGGCCGGTGGTTGATCTCGGGCCAGGCGCACAGCGTGGGTATCTTGATTCCGGCCAGCATCGCCGCTTCGAGGATGGTGTTCCCCTCTTCGACGCTTACCTTGATGTTATCGATCGTCACATTGACTTTCGCCATATATATTTACCCCGTATGATGAAGCGATGGAGCTAGAGCTCCGCATCGCACCTGAGGCATCTGCACGCCTCTTTGTAGGCCGTCTCCCTGGTGTACCCCAGCTCGACTTCCGCGAAGTTCGCCACTCTCGCTGCGATCTCCATCTCCGGCATGACCTCCTTGGGGGTGGCCAGCAGCTCCTCGTTCACCTCGAACGGGATGTCGATCTTGTCCTGCTCGGGCTCCGAGTAGGCGGGCTCGTTGTTCCACTCCCGGATGGAAGCGTCCACGTCGCGCGCCACCTCGTGGCCCATGGCTATGGCCTCCACCACCGTCGCCGGCCCCGTGGCCGCGTCGCCGATGATGTACACGCCCTTGGCGAGGGTTTTGTTCTTGCTCTTCGCCACCTTCTCGATGCCCCCCCACTTGTCCCTCTTCACGTCGGAACCGTCGGGGATGAACGAGGTGTCGGCCGACTGCGAGATGGCCGGGATCATGGTGTCGATGGCCAGCGTGTACTCGCTGCCGGGGATCGGGACGGGCTTGCGCCGGCCGGAGCGGTCGAACTCGCCGAGCTTCATCTTCTGGCAGACCACGCCGTTGAGCTTGCCCTTGTCTCCCACGAGCTTCACCGGCGCCACGAGGTACTCGATCTTCACGCCCTCGTGCTCGGCGGCCTTGATCTCATGCTCCCAGGCGGGCATGTCCTTGCGCTCCCTGCGGTAGAGGATGGTCACGTCGGCCGCGCCGAGGCGGATGGCCGTTCTCGCGGCGTCGATGGCGGAGTTGCCGCCGCCCACGATGGCGACCTTGGAGCCCAGCTTCACCTTCTTGCCCAGGTTGACTTCCCTGAGGAACTCGGTGGCACCCCAGACGCCCTTGAGGTCTTCGCCCTCGATGTCCAGCGTCCAGCTCTTGTGCGCGCCGCAGGCGATGACGATGCCGTCGTAGTCCTTGCTGATCTTGTCGTAGGAGATGTCCTTGCCCACCCTGGTCTTGGTCCTGATCTCGACGCCCAGGGCCTCGATGTCCTTCACCTCCTCCTCGATGATGTTCCTCGGGAGGCGGTACTCGGGGATGGCGTAGCGCATCATGCCGCCGGCGTGGGGGAGCTCCTCGAACACCGTGACCTTGTAGCCGCGCTTGGCCAGATCCTGGGCGGCGGTGAGACCTGCCGGGCCCGCGCCGATGACCGCGATCTTTTCCTTGCGGGTGACCGGAACCGCCTCGATGACGGGCTTCCTGCCGTTGTCGGCGATGTAGCGCTTGAGCCAGGCGATGGCCATGGGCTCGTCAAGCTGGCCCCTGCGGCACTTGTTGGAGCAGAACTGCGGGCACACGCGGCCGCAGACGCCGGGGAAGGGGTTGGTCCGGAGCATGACGCGGTAGGCGTCTTCCAGGCGACCCGCCCTGACCAGTGCGATGTACGCCGGGACGTCCATCTCGATGGGGCATGCCGACTGGCAGGGTGACTTGAACAGCGAGGAGCACACCGCCGCCGGGCACTTCTTGTCGTAAATGTGGGCCTCGTACTCGTCCCGGAAGTAGCGGATCGTGGAGAGCACGGGGTTGGGGGCCGTCTGGCCCAGCCCGCAGAGGGCGGAGTCCTTGATGGTCGCGGCGAGCTCTTCGAGGAGCTCGATGTCGCCTTCCTTGCCCTCGCCGTGGCAGATCCTGTGGAGGACCTCGAGCATGCGCTTGGTGCCTTCACGGCACGGGGTGCACTTGCCGCAGGACTCTTCCTGGCAGAACTCCATGAAGAACCTGGCCGTGTCCACCATGCAGGTGTCCTCGTCCATGACGATGAGGCCGCCCGATCCCATGATGGCGCCGAGCTTGATGATCTCTTCGTAGTCCGTGGGGGTGTTCAGCGCCGACGAAGGGATGCAGCCGCCGGAGGGGCCGCCCAGCTGGGCCGCCTTGTACTGCTTGCCGCCCGGGATGCCGCCGCCGATGTCGAAGATGATGTCGCCGATGGGGGTGCCCATGGGGACTTCCACCAGGCCGACGTTGTTCACCGCGCCGGTGAGCGCGAACACCTTGGTGCCCTTGGAGCGCTCGGTGCCGATGGAGGAGTACCACGACCCGCCCTTCAGGACGATCTGCGAGATGTTGGCGAAGGTCTCGACGTTGTTCAGGACCGAAGGCTTCTTCCAGAGACCCTGGCTCGCCGGGAACGGGGGCCTGGGCCTGGGCATGCCGCGCTTGCCTTCGATGGAGGCCATGAGCGCGGTCTCTTCGCCGCAGACGAACGCGCCGGCGCCCTGGTAGACCTCGATGTCGAGGCTGTAGCCGGAGCCGAGGATGTTGTCGCCCAGGAGGCCGTATTCCTTGGCCTGGTCGATGGCGATCCCGAGGCGCTTGATGGCCAGCGGGTACTCGGCGCGGCAGTAGATGTAGCCCTTGTTCGCGCCGATGGCGTAGCCGCCGATGATCATGCCTTCGAGGACCGCGTGCGGGTCGGCTTCGAGGACCGAACGGTCCATGAATGCTCCCGGGTCGCCTTCGTCGGCGTTGCAGAGGATGTACTTGATGTCGCCCTGGGACTTGCGGGCGAACTGCCACTTCATGCCGGTGGGGAAGCCGCCGCCCCCTCTTCCGCGGAGACCGGACTTCTTCACCTCGTCGATGACCTCGTCGGGGGACATCTCGGTGAGGGCCTTCGCGGCTCCGATATAGCCGTCACGGGCGATGTACTCGTCTATCTTTTCCGCGTCGATGAGGCCCCTGTTCTTCAGCGCGATGAGCATCTGCTTGCCGAAGAAGGGGATGTCGAGCATGTGGGGGATGGCCTTCTCCGTCGCGGGCTCCCTGTACATGAGCCTCTGGACCGGCCGGCCCTTCACGATGTGCTCCTCGATGATCTCCGACACGTCGTCGGCCTTCACGTATTGATAGAAGGTTCCTTCCGGATAGATGACCATGATGGGACCGGCGGCGCAGAAGCCGTTGCAGCCCGTTTCCACGATGGCGACCTCGTCCGAGAGGCCCTTTGCCGCTATTTCCTTGACGACCGCGCCGTGGACGCCTTCACTGCCCGACGCCCTGCAGCCGGTACCGCCGCACACCAGTATGTGAGCTCGAAAGACTTTCATCTACTTCCCCCCTTCCTGCTCTTTGCCCCGCGCCAGAACGAACTCGTTCTGGATCTCGCCGGCGAGGACGTGGCGCTTGAAGATCTGGCGCGCCTTGTTCTCGGTGAGATATTCGTACACGATGGCTTCCTTGCCCTGCTCTTCGATGGTGGCCAGGGGCTCGCGGGAGCAGATCCCGATGCAGCCGGACGTGGTGATGAGCACATCTTCGACGCCCGCTTCGCCGATTTCGTTCATGAACGTGTCGAGGATGCTCTTGGCGCCGGAGGCGATGCCGCAGGTGCCCATGTGGACCGTCAGCTTCACGCGCTTGGTGCCGGCCCTGAACTGATCCTCTCTTTCCACCTTTTCCTTGATCTTCTTGAGATCGTTAATGGTTAATTTGGCCATGTCATCCTCCTGTCAGCGGTACTCGGCCAGCACTTTGTCGAGCTTTGCAGGCTTCATCTGGCCGTGAGTATCTTCATCGATCACGACAACCGGTGCAAGTCCGCACGCGCCCAGGCAGCGCACGGTCTCGAGGGAGAAGTTCCTGTCCGCCGTGCACTCTCCGGGGGCGATGCCCAGGGTGCCCACCAGCGACTCGAGGATCTTCTGGCCGCCCCTGACGTAGCAGGCCGTCCCCAGGCAGACCCTGATGACGTGCTTGCCCCGGGGAACCATCGTGAAGAACGAATAGAAGGTCACCACGCCGTACACGTTGGCGACGGGGATGCCCAGTCCCTTTGCCACGCGGAGCTGAAGGCTCATGGGAAGATATCCGCAGACGTCCTGGACCTCTTCCAGCACCGGGATCAGCGCACCCGGCTTTGACTTGAACTTGGAAATGATTTTGTCGACTTTTGCGAGTTGTTCCGCGGTGAACTCCTCCGTCCCCGCGCCCATGTGAGTCGTATCGATACCTGCCACTTTTCCCTCCTTTTTCTGCGGACCTGTAATGCCTGACTCCTGTGTCTGGGGAAACATAGCACGGCTTCCTCTCACTATCAAGCGGAAACTGAACGGTGGTTCACTATTCAGGAAGCTTTGTTTCAATATAATTTCCCGTAGCTTAGATGGGCAGTGTGCACCCCGTGTGGTAGTATCCGGGCCTGTTCCCGCCGGGAAACGGCACCCCCCGGGCACGCCGGAGACTCTCGCCGCACGGCGGGCCTTCAGGGCATGCCATGCGCTCCACTGCGGAAGATCCCTGCCGGCCGCGCCCGGGAACACCCAGCCTGTTGGCGCGGCAACATTGTGCTTGACAGCGGGCTGCCGTGTTTTTAACGATGGACATCACATGACAGGCATCGTGCTCATAGGCGGCAGATCGAGAAGGTTCGGGACCGACAAGGTCCTGGCCCACCTCCGCGGCAAGGCCCTCGTGGACCACGTGGTGGACCTGATCACGCCCCTCTTCGACGAGGTCATCCTCGTCGGCAACAGGCGAAAGGAACTTCAGGGGCACCGCGTGGTCGAAGACATTTACCCCGGATGCGGCCCCCTCGGCGGGATCTACACCGGGCTCACCGCCGCGGGCACCGACCGCTGCTTCGTGTTCGCGACGGACATGCCGAACCTCCACCAGGGCTTCATAGGGCACATGATATCTCTGGCCGGTGAACACGACGTCGTCATCCCCTGCTGGTCGAGGGGCAGGGAACCCCTCCACGCGATCTACCACCGGAGGCTGCTCCCGGTGGTGAAGGAACTCCTGGAAAAGAAGACCTTCCGGATATTCGATCTCCTCGGACAGGCGGACACGCTGGCCATCCCCGAGGAAACCATCCGGGCCTTCCAGGATCCGGAAATAATCTTCTCCAATATAAACACCGTGATGGACAGAGACCGCCTGTCCTGAGGAATCGGCTCTTTTTTTAAATTGCCTTCCTTATGCTATTTGCTGTATATTCATAAATGATACTGGGAAGATATAAGATGGCATAAAAAGCAGTCACAAGGACCTGCGAGGGAGCAATGATGGACCGGCGCATCACGATCGACACTCGGGAGTTGCCCCCCGCACACCGGAAACCTTCACCGCCTGGACCGAGGAGGAAACAATGGTCAGCATCATCATAGACGACAAGCCCTGCTCAGCGAAAAGCACCATGACCATCATCGACGCGGCGCGCGCCAACGGCATCCAGATCCCGGCACTGGGGTACGACCCCCGGGTAAGCCCCCCGAGCGCGGCGGAGGTCGCCTTCGTGGAGACCGTGGAAAAGGGGAAGCCCCGGTTCGTCTCGGCCACCTCGACCCAGGTGGCGGACGGCATGGTTGTCCGCACCCGGTCGGAGGCGCTGAACAGCTACCGCCAGATCTACCTCCAGGCGCTGCTCAAGAACCACTACGGCGACTGCGTCGCCCCCTGCGTGCAGAAGTGCCCGGCGCACATCGACATCCAGAAGTACATCTACCACGTTTCTTCGGGCAACTTCGCCGAGGCCCTCGAGGTCATCAAGGAAAGCAATCCCCTGCCCGGGGTCTGCGGACGCGTCTGCCCGCACCCGTGCGAAAAGGAGTGCCGCCGGAACGCCGTCGACGGCGCGGTGAACATCAACGCCATCAAGCGGTTCGTCGCCGACTGGGACCGCTACCAGCTCTCCTCCTACAGGCCCGAGTGCGCCCCGGACACCGGCGTGAAGGTCGCCGTGGTCGGCGCCGGGCCGGCCGGCCTCACCGCCGCCTACTTCCTCAGGAGAAAGGGGCACGCGGTCACCGTCTTCGAGATGCAGGAAGCCGCCGGGGGAATGCTCCGCTGGGGCATCCCCTCCTACCGGCTCCCGGACAAGCAGCTCGACGAGGAGATCCGGTCCATCGTCGAGCTGGGCGTCGACATCAGGTACAACATGAAGCTCGGCCGCGATTTCACCATAGAGTCCCTGAAGCGTGACGGGTTCACGGCGGTGTTCATCGGCCTGGGCGCCCAGAAGGCCACGAACATCGGGGTCCCGGGCGAAGACCTGCCCGGGGTCACCTCCGGCCTCGACTTCCTGGCACGGATTGCCAGGGGCGAGAAGCCCGGGCTCGGGGACCGCGTCCTGGTCATCGGCGGCGGCAACACCGCCATGGACGCCGCCCGGAGCGCGGTGCGGCTGGGGGCCAAGGACGTGACGGTCGCCTACCGCCGGACCCGCACGGAAATGCCCGCCCAGGAGGTGGAGATCGAGGAGGCTCTCGAGGAGGGGGTGAACATCCAGTACCTCACCGCCCCCGTCTCCATCAAGGCCGCAGGTTCCCTCCTGCAGATGACCTGCACCCGCATGGAGCTGGGCGCCCCGGACAGGAGCGGCAGGCGCAGCCCGGTGCCCATCCCCGGCTCGGAGTTCACCATAACGGCCACCACCATCATCTCCGCCATCGGCCAGGCCGTGGACGGCGCCTGCGTGGGGAACGCGACCCTGCTGGACCGGAAGGGCAACGTCATGGCCGACCCCGCGACCATGCAGACCTCCGACCCCTGGGTCTTTTCCGGCGGCGACTGCGTCACGGGCCCGGACATCGCCATCGCCGCCATCGGCGCGGGCAGGAAGGCCGCCGAGTCCATCGACCGCCTCATCAGGGGCGAGGCCCTCACCCCCGGAAACGATCCCTACACCTGCAGCAAGGGGAGCTGGAGGGACATGCCCGCCGAGGCCTTCAAGGGGGTCAGGCTCTCGGAGCGCCGGGAAGACCTGGTGTTCAGCCCTGACAGCAGAAAGGCCACCTTTGCCGAGTCATCGAAGACCTGGGACGTCGACACCGCCATGGCCGAGGCCGACCGCTGCCTGGCCTGCGGCTGCACCGAACGCTACGGGTGCGACCTGCGCGACTATGCCAGCCTCTACGGGGTCTCCTTCGACCGCCAGGCCCCGGCGACGCCCCTGCACATCGACGAGAACCACCCCATCATCACCCGGGACCCGGGCAAGTGCATCCTCTGCGGCCTGTGCCTGAAGGTCTGCCGCGAGATGGAAGGCGTCTCCGCCCTGAGCTTCTACGAGACGGACAACGTGCTCACCATCGGGCCCAACGACCACCGCCCCCTGGACCTGACCACCTGCGTGGCCTGCGGGCACTGCGCCACCATCTGCCCCACCGGGGCCCTGGTCCTCAAGCCCGTGCTCCCCTCGGTGTACCGGGCGCTCCAGAACCCCGAGCTCACCGTGGTGGCCCAGATAGCCCCCGCGGTGCGCGCCGCCTTTGCCCAGCACTACGGCATCCCGCCGGAGCAGGCCATGGGCCTGCTGAGTGCCGGGCTCAAGAGGCTCGGGTTCAACTTCGTCTTCGACACCAGCTGGGCCGCCGACCTCACCATCATGGAGGAAGGCACCGAGTTCCTCAGCCGCCTCGCCGAGGGCGGGGTGCTGCCGCAGATCACGTCGTGCTGCCCGGCCTGGGTGAACTACTGTGAGAAGACCGCCCCGGATATCCTCCCGCACCTGTCCTCGTGCAAGTCGCCCCAGCAGATGTTCGGCGCGGTCATGAAGCAGTACTTCGCCCAGCAGCTCAAGGTCAGGCCGGAGCTCCTCTACTTCGTGTCCATCATGCCCTGCAACGCGAAGAAGTACGAGGCCCGGAGGCCCGAGTTCAAGTCCGACAGCATCCAGGACGTGGACATGGTCCTCACCACCAACGACGTCATCGCCATGTTCGGCGAGCGCCACGTCGACCCGAAGGCTATGGAGCCCATCCCCGTCGACGCCTTCTTCGGCAAGGTCAGCGGGGCGGGCATCATCTTCGGCGCCAGCGGCGGGGTCGCCGAGGCGGCCCTCAGGCTCGCCGCCGAGCGCGTCATGGGCAAGCGCCTCGACAGCTTCACCTACGAGGGCGTGCGCGGCGTCAGGGGGGTGAAGGAGACGAACGTCACCCTGGGCGACGCCACGGTGCGCCTGGCCGTGGTGAGCGGCCTGCAGAACGCCCAGCGCCTCATCGACCGCATCCGCTCCGGCGACGCCCCGTACGATCTCATCGAGGTCATGGCCTGCCCCGGCGGCTGCATCAACGGCTCGGGCAACCCCGCCCCGGAGCTCGCCAGCGACACGGAGCACCGCCTCGAGGTCCTCTACCGCCTCGACCAGGAAGCGCCCATCAGGAAGAGCCAGGACAACCCCTCCATCCAGGCCATCTACGAAAACTGGCTGGGCGAACCCGTGAGCGAGACGTCCCACCACGCCCTCCACACCACGTACCGCCGCCGGTCCATGCGCTACGAGGAGAAGCAGGCCGAGGAGGTCCTCAAGGAGCAGCCTCTCATCGACGTGGGGGTCTGCATCGGCACGAACTGCTACGTCAAGGGCTCCTGGAAGCTCCTCGAAGGCCTCGCCGCCGAGCTGAGGCGCCGGGGCCTCTCCGAGCGCTTCCGGGTCAAGGCCCGGTTCTGCACCGGCCAGTGCGAGGGCGGGCCGAACGTCGTGGTGGGCCAGAAGATCATACCAGGGGTCGACACGTCGGACGCGGCGTCGTTCATCGACGCGCACCTGGTCCAGCTGCTGGACTGACCGGAGGACATGGGGTGAAGACATGCTCATCGTGACCATCTGCGTGGGGAGCTCCTGCAGCATACGCGGCTCCGACGACCTCGCGGCCGAGTTCCAGCGGCTCATCGACAAGGAGAGCCTGAGCGGGCTCGTGGACATCGTGGGCGCCTTCTGCATGGACACCTGCTCCAAGGGGGTGTCCATCCGGGTGGGCGACGCGGCGTTCAGCGGCATCCGCCCGGAAGAGGCGGAGGATTTCTTCTACCGGGAGATCCTCCCCCGGGTGAACAGCGCGCTGCTCAGGAAATAAGGTCCCCGCACCCGTATGGCCACCGCCGCCCTGAAGGAGAGATTCCATGGATGAACCCGTCATCATGACCAACCCGGCCCGCTGCCGCGACTGCTACCTGTGCGTGCGCAACTGCGGCATCAAGGCCATCAGGGTGGAAAACCACCAGGCCCACGTGGTGCCCGAGCTCTGCATCCTCTGCGGAACCTGCGTGCGCGTCTGCCCCCAGGGCGCCAAGAGTATCCAGAGCGCCCGGCAGGACATCGAGCAGGCCCGGGACAAGGGGCTTCGGATCGTCGCCTCGGTGGCGCCCTCCGCCCCCGCCTTTTTCGCCATGAACTCCTTCGACGACATGGAAAAAGCCCTTCTCGACCTGGGCTGCTTCGCGGCGGAAGAGACCGCAATCGGCGCGGAGATCGTGGGCCTCGCCCACCGGGAGTACGTGGAGAGCCACCGGGAGCTCTGGCCGGTCATCACCTCGTCCTGCCCGGTCATCGTCAACCTCGTGGAGCAGTACCACCCCGACCTCATCCCCCACCTGGCGCCCATCGTGTCCCCCATGGTGGCCCACGGCCGCCTGCTCAAGAAAAAGTACGGCGAGGACGCCTATGTGGTATTCGTGGGCCCCTGCATCGCCAAAAAGGCCGAGATGCACGAGGACTCCCTCTCCGGCGTCATCGACGCAGTGGTCACCTTCCGGGGCCTCCTGGAGCTGTTCCTTTCCAACAGCGTCCACTTTCCCCCCGGCGAGTCCCACCCCACGGACGCACCGCCGGAGAAGGCGCGGCTCTTTCCCATCGAAGGCGGGCTCATCGGCACGGCCAAGATGAACACGGACATCCTCGACGGGCACATGATCGTGGCCTCGGGGCTGCGCGTCTGCAACGACATCCTCGAGGACATCCGGGCGGGCACGCTCAAGGCGAGCATCGTTGAGCTCCTGGCCTGCAAGGGCGGCTGCGTGAACGGCCCCGCCATGGCCGACGTCCCCGGGAGCAGCCACCTCGCCCGCCAGAAGATCATCGAGTTCAACGCGGGCCGCCAGAAGGACCTGCACATCGCCCGGGAGGACTGGCCCGACCTGGGCAGGACCTACCGGGACAGGAAGGTGTACGTCCCCGAGTTCACCGACGAGCAGATCCAGGAGGTCCTCCGGCGGGTGAACAAGTACACCCGGGAGGACGAGCTCAACTGCGGGGCATGCGGCTACGCCACCTGCCGGGAAAAGGCCAGGGCGACGCTTCGGGGGATGGCGGAGATGACCATGTGCATCCCCTACATGCGCAGCTCGTCCGAATCCCTGCGCAAGGTGGTCATGGACCTCGTGCCCAACGCCATCGTCATCTTCGACAACGACCTCGTCATCCACGACATGTCGCCCTCCGCGGAGACCCTGTTCGGGTGCAGGCTCGAAGACGTCGCGGGCAAGCCGCTGTCCAGCGTGATGTCCGTCCTCCTGGACGACTTCATCTCGGTGCGGGACACCAAACAGCCCATTTACGGCAAGGCGGGCAGCATCAGGGAAGGCGTCGTCACCAAGTACACCGTGGTGCCCGTCGAAGGCCAGGGCCTGATGGTCGCCGTCCTCCGGGACGTGACCGAGCGGGAGAAGGAGAAGGAGAAGTTCAGCGCCATCCGCGAGGAGACGCTCCAGCGGACCCGCGAGGTGGTGAGCAAGCAGATGCGCGTGGCCCACGAGATCGCCCACCTCCTGGGCGAGACCACGGCCGAGAGCAAGACCATCTTCTCGCACCTGGCCAAGCTCCTCGAGGAGGAAGGGAACAAGTGAGGCTCATCGTCGAACATTCCTGGTCAAGCCTGAACAAGGCCGGCGAAGAGCTCTGCGGCGACTCCGTCATGGTGAGGAAGTCCGCGGTGTCCTTCGCCGCCGTGCTTTCCGACGGCCTGGGGTCAGGGGTCAAGGCGAGCATCCTGTCGACGCTGACGGCCGAGATCGCCGCCCGGATGTTCGAAAGCGGCGCCCCCGTGGAGGACGTGCTCCAGACCCTCGTGGAGACCCTGCCCGAGTGCAGCGTGCGCAAGCTCGCCTACGCGACCTTCGCGGTGCTCACGGTGAAGAACGGCCGGGATGCCCACCTCGTGGAGTTCGACTCCCCTCCCCTCATCCTCGTGCGCGACCACGGCATCGTGAAGCTGCCCATGGAGGAGCGGGTCGTGAACGGCCGGAAGATCCGGGAGGCGCGCTTCACCCTCCAGGAAAACGACTTTCTGATCATGATCAGCGACGGGTACGTCCACGCGGGCCTGGGCGGCATCTACCGGCTGGGCTGGGGGTGGGACAACATCGCGCTCGCCGTCCAGCGATTCCTGAAGGCCGGGATCGTCGACACCTACAAGCTCGCCCAGGCCCTGTCGAACACCTGCAGGAAGCTCTACGACGACAAGCCCGGGGACGACGCCACCGTGGTGAGCATGAAGGTCAGGCCGGCGGTCACCGCCACCGTGCTCACGGGCCCCCCGGCAAACAAGGATCTCGACGAGTTCGCGGTGAAGCGGCTCATGGCCGCCGAGGGCGAGAAGATCATCTGCGGCGGCTCCACCGCCCAGCTCGCGGCGCGCGTCCTCAAGGAGGAGCTCCTCGTGAACTGGGTGCCCCCCGCCAAGCGCAACCAGGACTCCCCCCAGCAGAAGAAGGGCTCCCCCCCCACGGCACGCCTCAAGGGTGTCGACCTCGTCACCGAGGGCATCCTCACCCTAGGCCTCGCCGCCGAGATCCTCAGGTCGTCGAAGACCGTCTACGACCTGCCCCACGACACGGACGCCTCCACCCAGCTCGCCCGGTCGCTGCTCCTGGCAGACGAGATCCACCTCATCGTGGGCACCGCCATCAACCCCAACCAGGTGGCGGACATCATCCGGGGCGAGCCCATGCGCATGGTCTACGTCCGGGAGCTCGTGCAGGTGCTCTCCGAGCGCGGGAAATACGTCGAAGTGGAAAAGATCTGACCAGCGCCTGCGGCTGGTGCCGACAGTTGCTGCAGGCCTTCCGGCCTCTGCTGGCCGCGACCGTTAACTTGAAGCCCGGATCATGACCAGGGCTCATCGCCGCAGGCCTTCCGGCCCTTGCTGCGCCGCGGCGGAGAAAACCTCGCCGGCTCCTGCGGCCGGTGCCCTCCCATGGCCCTGGCGCCTCCCTTCCCTTTTTCCCCGGGCAACAAATTTGCTCTGGAGGATTCGCCCGTTTTA
>ERZ1645192.1448-NODE-1448-length-19735-cov-6.985925_pt1 | contig 19735 bp, 15 predicted proteins | sample MGYA00575354_ERZ1645192 | MGnify/ENA primary metagenome ERZ1645192 (study PRJEB40844, sample SAMN11349763) | freshwater sediment metagenome | isolation source: river sediment | host: Sediment | place: India: Faizupur Khadar , New Delhi | collected 2017-02-21 ... | reverse complement strand
TAACGCAGAACGTTTTAACGCCCGCTTTGTTGTGCTGGCTGTTTTAAAGCATCTGGCCGCGCTCATCGTCGCGCTGGGCGTTTTCTACGCAGGCGATTTTCTGGTGCGGCTCATCACCGGCATCCAGAGCAATGGATACACCGAAGGCTTGTTCCAGGCCGGTTCGCCCATGAAGATGCTGCTGAATTTAAAATACAACCTTGAAATCTACTTCACCGGCAATGTGGCGGATGGCGGCGTCATCGGCTTTTCCGCCGCGCTGTTCATCCTTTCGGTCATCCTCTATATGTTTGGCAAGAACAGCAAAAATCGGCTGGTCGTTGCGTTATTATCCGTTGCGCTCATCTTTGCGCCGTTTACGCTCGGCATCATCTGGGCGGGTGTTGCGCCGCGCGTGCTCACCGCACTGCCCATGCTGGTGGGTTTCAGCGGATTTTTGGCCATTCTTTTGTTCCAAAACCAGCTTGCATTATACTTTAAGGCACATCATCGGTTCCAAAAAACCGCCGCGGTGCTGGCCACCCTTCTGGTGCTCTTCGCCGGCTACACGTTTATCTACTATGATAATCTCTCCGCCTATTCCAGCCATGTGCGCTATGTCCGGGATGAAAGCTTTGCCCGCATGGTCGCTGAGGAGATTATCGACACGGTGAAGACCGACGCGCCCGAACAGCCGGTTGTTCTGCTCGGAGACTATGAGATCAAGGAAATGGAAAACGGCAACACGGTGGGGTATTCGGGTTCACTGTTTAACTATGACAATACCCATTTCCGCGGTGCGTATTTTATGGATTACTTAGGCTTTAAGTTTATTCCGCCCTCATGGGACGACCTTGCCGCCGCTAAGGAATTGGCCGCCGACATGCCGGTTTGGCCGGCCGAAGGATGCATCCGCCAGACCGACGGCCTCATCATCGTTCGGCTGTCGGAAGACTATTAATCCTGATTTACCGCTGTCTGCCCCCGAAAGGAGTGTTTTTGCTATATGAACGTCTACGACTTCGATAAAACCATTTTAAAATACGACTCGTCCTTTCGGTTTTTTGTCTTCTGCTTTAAGACCTACAAGGAGACCCGCCGCCTGTGGGCGCGCCAGCTTTCGCAGACCGCTCTGTATGCGGTCGGCATCATCAGCACCAAAGCCTTCAAGGAGCGGCTGTTTGCCTTTGTGCGCTATGTGCCCGATATCGACACGGCCGTCTTCCGCTTCTGGGAAGCCGAATATCAGCATATCGGCAAATGGTATTTAGCGCAAAAACAGTCTTCGGACATTATCATCTCGGCATCGCCCGAGTTCCTTTTGGCGCCCATCGCCAAAACATTGGGCGTAAAAACGCTGATCGGCACACGGATGAACCCCGTCACAGGGCTCATCGAAGGGCCCAACTGCAAGGGCGAGGAGAAGGTCGTCCGGCTTAACCAGAAGGTGCCCGGCGCGGTCATCGACCGATTCTATTCAGATTCGTTCTCGGATGCGCCGCTGGCCAGACTGGCCAAGGAGAGCTTTCTGGTGCAGGGGGAAAAGATGAAGCCCTGGCCTAAGAAAAAACTATAAAAGCAAAAAAGCTTCCCGATGAAGGAAGCCTTTTTTATTTAGCCTATTATTCTTCAAACAGCCCGCTAACGCCGGTCAGTGTTTCGCAGACTGCGATCTGCTCGGCGGTCAGCTTGGCTTTTCGTCCTTTTTTGCGTACCGTATCCAGCACCTCGTGCATCACTTCAAACTCCCGTTTGCCCATGCGGTATTGCTTTAACACAATCAGCATCAGGGTTAGCAGCAGAACCGGGAGCGCACAGAAAATCAGCTTGATGCCCATGGATGTGATAGGCAGAATGTTCCCCGCGGCCACCGATGCTTCGTCATACTTGAAAAGGTCCAGCATGATGCCGATGGAACCCACCGCGATGCCGCCCGAGAATTTGCGCAGGAACGTCGAAACGCCCGAATACAGCCCTTCCCGCCGCTTGCCGGTCATCACCTCGTCCACGTCCGAAATATCCGGCAGAATGGACCATGAGACCATATTGCATCCCGCGCCGCCCACACCGATGAGCGCGCACACCGCCACGATGGCGATATCCGGCGTGCTGGGGCTAAAGGTGAAGATGAGTACGCTGGCCACAATCCATACCGCCGCCGCGATGACGCCGGGTACGCGTTTGCTGGTTTTCTGCGCCACCACCGAAAAGATGATGATGAACACCAACTGCACGACCAGAAGCGCCGCCACCGCCGGAATATAGAGATAATCCTTCTGCAAGGAAACGCCGACATAGAAGATGGCAATCGCCATGGCGATGTCGATGGCCATCTGGGAGAAGACAAATATCAGGGCATAATGCCGGAACGAGCGATTTTTAAAGACCGATAGCCAATCCTTCACAGTGAAATGGTTGGTTTCGTGCTCCCGCGTGTTTTCCCATGTCCCGAAAAAGACGACCAGCCAGCAGGCGCCGAACACCAGCCCGAAGATGATCGCCATCACGAGATAGCCGGTCTGCTCCACGGCAAACGCGCCCGTGATGATGCCCGGAATGATGCCGCAGAGGATGGACGACCCCGCCGAGAAGCTGAGGCGCATGCCGGTGAATGCACTGCGCTTGTTATAATCGTTGGTCATGTCAGCCAGAATCGCATTATAGGGCACCATGACGATGGTGAAGGACGTGGAAAAGAACATATACGCCAGCGTGTAGTAAACGATTTTCGCCGTCATGTCAGCGATGCCGAAGGAATACCACAGCATCACCCAGGACAGGAAGACCGGCACCGAACCCAGGAGAAAGTACAGCCGACGACGGCCGAACCGCGAATGGGTTTTGTCGGATATGGACCCCATGACCGGGTCGGTCACTGCGTCCCACACCTTGCCGATGAAAATGACGATGCCCGCCCAGGTGCCGGAAAGGCCCTCCACCTTGGTCAAAAAGGCCAGCAGCAGGAGCCCGACGATTAAAAACGAACCGCCGCCGTAGATGTCTCCGCTGGCATAGAATATCTTGTTCCATGTTTCTTTGCGCTTGTTCATCCGTTCACCTCAGCTAGAATATTTTTCTCGAATCAGCCCCACTGCGATGACCCATTTCATCGCCTGCCGTAAATCCGCCAGGATAAACCGATGGACTTCGGCGTCGTTCGCCACTTCAATATACTCTCCAGCGGCGTATGGAATCATGGGTATCAGCTTCATGGGCAGAATAATCTCTTTTTGTTCTCCCTTGACCGTTCCGGTGTAGGTGATGGCCTCCCTGGTCAGGGCAATCTCGCCGAAACCCTGATGCTGATAGCCGTACTTCTCCGGCTCGGCAAATCGCAGTTCGGTCTGCGCGGTCATCCGGAAGTTCTCATCTTCCAGCTCTTCTTTTAGGCACTCGGTCTGAAAATCATACCATTTGTCGATGCCGTCGAAATAGACCGTGCTCTCGTTCTCGGGTTCAAACATCAAATATTGGTTCATGCGCACCGTGTTGCCGCAGACCTCGCAGGTCAGGCGATTGCCTTCGGATTTTAAGGTGAATTCCTCGCCGCATTTCGGACACCGATACAGCACATATTCCACACCTTCGGCGAGATTCCTGCCCTTGAAAGGTACGGGGTGCTTCCTCTGCCAGGCGTAATCGTCAAAATCGATGGCATCCATCACGCGGCTGTAAACCGCCTCGGCCGAAAGCGTTTGGGTTTCCTCGGCCATCAGCACCGGAAACACAGTGGTCTCCATTCTTCCCGCGCGCGCGGTTTTGGTCCATCTCGGGCGCGTCAGGTAGGAACCGTCGGTCTTCACCGCCACCACCGGCACGCCGAGGTGCTTGATGAGCTTGGCGACACCGAACACGGCGTAACCGCCCGGGCGGCCCTCGTTGGAAAGGCATCCATGCGGAAACAGGGCGACGATGCGGCCCTGATTGATGCAGTACTTGATTTTTTTAATTGCGGCGATATCATTGGTGAACTGGTGCTTGGGGATGACGCCCATGCCGGTCATCACATGCTTTAAGACCGGGTCGCGAAAGAAGTTGTAAGCCCCCACATAGTTCATGCGGTGCGGAAACATGGCCGCGCTGGTGATGGCAAAATCCAGCCATCCGGCGTGCCCCGCCACCACGAGATAGGGCGGCTTTATATCTTCCATATTCTTTTTTGTAATGGTTTGGTGATAGTGCAGGCGGTAGTAGACTCTAAAAAACGGCGCCACACAAAAGTACAGGAGCGCGTTGGGCTTTTTCACAGCGTTTTTGTCTGTTCTTTTCTTCATGGTCAACCGTAGTAAAAATCAATCAATTTTAAGTCAGTATACCAAAATACAGAAAATAAATACAGTACGAATTTTTTCTGCGCGGAGCGCCTTTATGCGTCCGCGCAAATAAAAATCCCCATGCGTGAATTTAACTTCACGATGAGGATGAGCTCGGCTATCTCTTATGTTCCGGGGTAGATAAAAATCTAAAATCCTTTTCGCCTTAAAGTTTATATCTTATCAAAGAACATATATCCTTTGATGGTATTTAAATTGATTTCTGGAACCAGCGTGCCGTCGGTCAGGCGCATGCCGTCCTTGGTAATCTTTGCGCCCTGTCCCAGAGGCGAATAGGGGTTATACACCGTAATCTCGATGATATTATCATCCTCGTCGGTCTCATAGCTTAAAGCCACCATACTGGTGATATACAGGTGCGAACCATCGTAGTCAATCGGTTTATCGATCTTTGTCTCACAACGATAGGCGACATAGCGCGGAATATACCGATAGGTGTCGATGTCCTGAAGTCCGTCTTCGTCATACCTGTAGTCCAGCACAAACGAGCACATATCACTCCACTTTTCCAGACCGAAATGGATGAGTACCGGGGAATTATCGCGATACTTATATCCCTTTAAACGCCGGCGCAGCTGCTGCATATCGAAGCCCCGGAATATCTCATGCTCTTCCAGCCCATAGTAATCCGCGATGGTGGTCCTGTCGGACAAAATCGAATCCAGATTGCCCGCCGCAATATCGCCGACGCGTTTACCCGACCCAATCTCGTGTCGGTCATCGATGGCCAGAATGGTCTTCGGAGTCACATCATCTATGTTATAGTACTCCATAATCATCGCGAGATCCGCCGTGTATCCATCAATTCGAATGGGGTACTCGCCCTTTGCCGGGTTATCCTTCATCTCCTGCGTGTAGAACTTGATGCCGTCCACTTCGTAGGTTTCCAGCGCCGCGGTTGTCCCGCTCAGGCTTCCCGAACCCGTCGATGCCACACTGCCAGTGTTTGTCGGGGAAGAGACCCCGCCGCCGGTTTCGCTACCCGCCGCTGATGCGTCAGCTCCGGGCACGAGACAAATCACGGTAAACAAAATAATGACAACGAACAGTCCGCCGCTTTTTAGTGCGCTCATCAGCCGATTCATTTTGCACCCTCTTTCGGTTATAAACCTAAGAAAACACTCTTCATTCAATATTATACATATTTATGTTTTAATTATATATCAATTTCTTGAAATTTGCATAACATTATTATGAAATTGTTGCCCAGAAGACTTTAAATGGCTTCAGTCGGGCACATGTTGCATTCCTTTCTTTCTTTGCTTATACTGATATTAGTTTATTGATCGTGTCGAGTTAACCACGCAAAATACTCAATTCTTTTGGAGATTTTTGATGTGGTTTTATTTTTCCCCCCGCGTTAAGTCTTAGGAGGACATATGAACGCTCTGCTGCTTAAAAACATCAAAACAGTCTATACGTTTAACGACCATGAGGATATCGTGGCACATGCCGATATCTATATTGAGGACGGCGTGATTCAATCCGTCGGCGAATGGCCTGCCATGCCCGACCCCGCCTGTACGGTCATCGACTGCACCGGCCTTATCGCGCTGCCCGGTTTTGTCAACACACATCACCACCTCTACCAGACGCTGTTCCGCGGCATCCCCGAGGTTCAGGAGAAGCCCCTGTTTCCGTGGCTGAAAGGGCTCTATCAGTTCTGGCAGTTTATTTCAGAAGACGCCGTCTATTACGGCGCCATGGTGGGCTTAAGCGAGCTCCAACGTACCGGATGCACCTGCACAGCCGACCACCACTATGTTTTCCCCGCCGGTCAGCCGGATACGCTGATTGACGCCGAGATACGCGCGGCCGAGGAGATTGGCATACGCTTTCACGCCACACGCGGTTCCATGTCTCTCGGCGTGGATGACGGCGGTCTGCCGCCCATGTCGGTCGTCCAGAGCGAAGAGGCCATCCTTTCGGATTCCAAGCGCCTCATCGATCTGTATCACGACAAAAACCCATACGCCATGACCCGCATCGCACTGGCGCCGTGTTCGCCGTTTTCGGTGACCCCCGAGCTCATGAAAGAGACCGCCAAATTGGCGCGGAAAAGCGGCGTGATGCTCCACACCCATCTGGCCGAAACGCTGGATGAAGAGGCATTCTGCCTCAATAAATTCGGGCTTCGTCCTTTCGCGTACATGGAGTCCCTGGGCTGGGTCGGCGAGGACGTCTGGTTCGCCCACGGCATCCATCTAAGCGATGACGAGATATCCCGCCTTTCGGGCAGCGGCATCGCGCACTGCCCTTCCAGCAACATGAAGCTGGGCAGCGGCATCTGCCGGACCAGCGAGCTTTTCCGGCAGGGCGCCAGACTGGGCCTGGCCGTGGACGGCAGTGCCAGCAACGACGGTTCCAGCATGCTGGAGGAGGTGCGCCGGATGTACCTCCTAAATCACCTAAAATACGGGAGCACAGGTTTAAGCGCCTACGACTGTCTGAAAATCGCCACGCGCGGCGGAGCCGATGTCTTAAACCGAACCGATATCGGGCGTCTGGAAACCGGGAAAGCCGCGGATATCATCCTGTTTGACCTTGCCGACATCGCCTTCGCCGGATGCCACGATCCGCTGGTCGGGCTGGTTTCCATGGGCAACACCTCCTTCACCAAAATGACCATTGTAAACGGTGTGGTGACCTCCCGTGACGGCCAAGTCACCGCCATCGACACCCGCGCGGTGGGCGAAACGGCGCACGCATTGGCGGCGAGTCTGGTCGAAAAAGCACGAAAGCGCTATGTTGAAAGGCTCTAATACCTTACTCATGCAATCGGGCGATACCCATTCATCCTGGATGATGGTGTGTCGCCCGATTTTTGTTAAAAAGCTTTTTTTCTTTACAAATCCGCCTCTCTTTTTTTAGTTTAATTTCAGCTTCGGATATTATCATATCCATATTCAAACAACGCTCTCTATTTCTTTCATTCGGAGATTTACGGAGAAATCAAAAGTCCTAAAAGGAGCAACAGGTTTATGAAAAAGAGAATTCTACTCAGTGTCCTATCGGTTATCCTTGTTTTGGCTCTGACCGCATGCGGCAGTTCAGTGGCAGGCGGTACCTACACCGGCACGGTCAGCGCCATCAGCGCGGATTCCATCACCATCACCACGGATGACGGACAAAGTCTGGTCATCCCCATCACATCGGAAACGGTCTTCACACGCGGCGGCGGCCATGGCGGCGGCCCGGGCGGAACGGGCGATGCTCCGGCAGACGGCCAGGCCCCATCGGGTGACGCCCCGGCGGACGGTCAGGCCCCTTCGGGTGACGCTCCGGCGGACGGTCGGGCCCCTTCGGATGACGCTCCGGCAGACGGTCAGGCCCCTTCGGGTGACGATACAGCGGATAGACCCGCTCCCTCCGACGGCGGCAATGGTCCAATGACCTCGGGCGATATGCCTGCGGCAACCAGCGGCGTTTCTATGGCCGCGCTGACTTATGCCGATATCGCTGTGGGTGACAGCGTCACGGTTGTCGTGACCGACAAGGGAAAAGCCGAATCAATCACGCTAGGTTTTGGGGGCGGCATGAACGACGGCCCCGCGCCCGCGGCGTCCGATTCCGGAGCAGAAAGCTGAACGCATCAAAACTTCCTCTTTAAACACATCAAAGAAGCCGATACGCTGTATCGGCTTCTTTGATTGCCATATGCTTTCGCACTATTTTAAGTTTTGTTTTTCCCGTAAGGCGATGCCGCTCAAGCGCGTTTCAAACATCTCTTTTAAAAGATCGGCCAGCCAGGCGCCGGCTTCCACAGCGGGTGTACCCTTCCCATGGATATTGGAGATGACCGTGCGCTGAGATTCGCTCATGCCCACGGCGGCGCCGTACGCCGCGTAGGCGCTCATGCTGTCGTCCACGCCAAGCCCCGGCCTTTCGCCGATTAAAACGCATGTCACCGGAGTTTTCAAGATTTCGGATACCCATTCCATCGTGCCCACCCGCCCATAGCGGATGACAAAGGGCTGAGCCACCGTGAGCCCTGACGCCTCCAGCTCGGCCTTGGTAGTCAGCAAAGTGTCCATCCCGTTTTTTTCAATCGCCTTGGCCGAAAGCCCGTCCGCCAGATACAGGCACACGTCGGCAGGTTTGGGGTTCAGCGCCGCGATACCCGCTTTGGCGTTGTCGCTCAAAAGCCGACCCAAATCGGGCCGCGCGATATACTCCTCCCGCGTCCGGCACTGTGTTTGAAAAATCTTTAGGCCGTTCGCAAGTAAAAATTCATCGGAGATTTCGCTGTTCACCGCGTCTTTGGCCGCCGCGTGGTCGGCCAAAAAACGTAAATACGCATGCGTCAAATACCGTGTTCCGGTGTGCCCTATCGCCAGCCGCGCCGGCGTTTTCTTGCGCATCACCGAAAACTCGGCGGGTTTTACGCCCTTAATAAAGTCCCACTTCGTCATGTCTTCGGTGGATATATCGATAATCGGGGTTTCTTTCATACCCGTTTTCCTTTCCCTTAAAGCAGCGCCGAACCGTCACCGGTGAGGCGCGTCGGTCCGCCGTTTTTCCAAAATCCGCGGTTCTCCAGCCAGCTTTCAAATTCCGGAATAGGCCGTAAGCCTAAGAGACGCCGCAAAACCGCCGTGTCGTGGTACCCCGTGCTCTGGTACCCCAGCATCACGTCATCCCCCTGCGGAACGCCCATGAAGAAATTGCATCCCGCCGAAGCCAGCAGAACCGCGAGATTCTCGATATCACTCTGGTCGGCGTACATGTGGTTGGTGTAGCACGCGTCGCACCCCATGGGAAGTCCTAAGAGCTTACCCATAAAGTGGTCCTCCAGCCCGGCGCGGATCACCTGTTTGGCGTCCAGAAGATATTCCGGCCCGATAAAACCCACCACCGTATTGACCAAAAACGGGTCAAAGTGCCGCGCAAAGCCGTAGCACCGCGCTTCCATGGTCACCTGATCCACGCCGTGATGCGCCTCGGCCGACAGCTCGCTCCCCTGTCCGGTCTCAAAGTACAGCACGTTCTTTCCCTTTGCACGTCCTGTACGCAGTGCCAGCTGCCGCGCTTCCTCAATCATCCCGGCCGTGATGCCGAACGAAAGATTACCCTTCTCGCTCCCGGCGATGCTTTGGAAAAGAAGGTCGGTCGGTGCGCCTTTCTTCACCGCGTCCATCTGCGTGGTGATATGCGCCAACACGCAGATTTGCGTCGGGATGTCGAATTTTTGCACAATCTCATCCAGACGTTTCAGCACAGCCGAAACGCTGGCTGTGGTGTCGTTGACTGGGTTCAGGCCAATCACCGCGTCGCCCACGCCGTACGAGAGCCCCTCCAGCACCGACGCCGTGATGCCGTCGGGATCGTCCGACGGATGGTTGGGTTGTAGGCGGGATGCCAGCACGCCTTTCTCGCCGATGGTGGTTTTGCAGGTGGCGGTGACGCGAAGGCGCGATGCCCCATAGATTAAATCCATGTTGCCCATCAGCTTGGCCGCCGCGGCCGCGCATTCGGGCGTGAGTCCCTTGCCCAGCTTTGCATCCCAATCGTCCGACAAAATGCGTTCGCGAAGCTCCCCCATCGTCAGCCCCGCCAGTTGATCATAAGCGGATTTATCCAGATCATCTATGCAGATGCGCGTCACTTCGTCCTGCTCATAGGGTACCGCCGGATGCTCGGCGATGTCTTTCACCGTAAGCTCGGAAAGCACAATCTTGGCCGCCACGCGTTCCTTGGCGTTCTCGGCCGCGATTCCCGCCAAAGCGTCGCCGCTTTTGGGTTCGTTGGCTTTGGCCAAAACGTCAATGACGTCCTTAAATGCATATGTCTTCCCGAACAGTTGTGTTTTAAGCTTCATAAGCTACCTTCCAAAAATCAATGTGTGCACGATGACCGGATACGCGCCGCCTGCCGGTGCGCCGATGTCGATAAAGTCGCCGTCCGAAACGCGGATGCCGTCCAGACACAACACCCGTGCTTTCGTACGCCGCGCCAGAGCCTGCCCCAGCGCCTTGGCCATGTCGGCTTCCACCACCAGGACGATATCGCCGTCCAGCGCCTTGACGGTCATCTCAGCTATTGCCTCAATATCCGCAAACGAAGCACCGCTAAAGCCCTTAAACGCAAACGCGCAGAGTCCTTCGCTCCGCCGCTTTGCTTTTTTTAGCCGTTCGGCCAGAAACGGGATATCCTCCCGATGACTTAATCGAACCGCCGCGGCCGGAATGCCTTTCATGGGCATTTCCCCCGCTTCGCCATGAACCGTACTCCCCGACAGTGACATGGAAAAATCCGCCGCGCCCATCACGGTGGCGCTGCCGGTTTCCGGCGGACGCAGAACGCCTGAAAAATATGGGCTGCGCTGCATGGCCCGCGCGAGTGCCGGACCGATGTCGTCAAAGTCGGCGTCGGTTTCGCCGTAGAACAGTTCGCCGACCCCGCCTGAAAACGAGAGCGCACAGCCCTCCGGCGGTTTTGCGATGCCGTGGTCGGCCAATACTTTAAAGTAATCATCGGTCTGGGCTTTTAGATACAGCGCCTGCGCCAGAATATCCGCCATGTGATCGGCTATGACGTTCTCTTGCATCAGCGTTAACACATCGCCCACGGCGATGCCCCAATTTAATCCCTGAAGACTCGGCGAAATATACTCAATCTGCTTGCTTCCATGAACGTATTTAATCAAGCGCCCGCCGATATCGAGACAGCCGGTGTCACAAGGTTCGCCCTCCACCAGCAGACAGAGGTTGGATGTACCTCCGCCAATGTCGGTGTGCAGAATACACCGCCCCGCCGACATGGCCGCCGCGCCCGACCCTTTGGCCGCCAGTACGCCTTCCATATCCGCGCCCGCCGCGGCCACCACAAACCCGCCCGCCAGACGCGCCAGCATCTCGGCTGTTTCGGGGGCGTTTTTCTTTCGCGCCGCTTCGCCGGTGAAAATCACTGCGCCGGTGTCGATATCCTCGGGGTTAAACCCGGCTTGCGTGTATTCCGCTTCAATCATGGCCGTCAGCGACCTGCTGTCGATAGCGTCGCCTGCTTTCGGTGTCAGCTGAGCCTTGCCCCGGTACACCAGGCTCTTTTGCGTGATGCGCATATCGGGCACCATAAAAGCGGGCGCGGTATCCGAGATGGTGATTCTCGATACCGCCACCCGGGTGGTGGTGGTCCCAATGTCCAGTCCCGCCGAAATCAGTTCCATCGTTTAGATGTAGGCCTTGTTAAACCACTGCTTCGCGAGCGACCGCGCCAGCAGGCCCAAAGCACCGGTCGGTTTGAATTGGTATTTGACGCCCTTTAAGTACAGGTCTTGTACCTTGATATCATTGATCTTTTCCGGTTTAATCGTCAACGGATTATCGGAAAGCACAACAAAGTCGGCAATCTTGCCCGGTGTTAAACTGCCGCGTACCGCCTCGTCAAAAGTCATGTAGGCCGGTGCGAAGGTGCGCATCATCAGCGCTTCCAGCGGCGAGATGCGTTCGCTTAAGTTGGGGTGGTTCACCGCGCAGTACATCCCGTATATCGGGTTCGGGAAAGTGGTCGGCGCATCCGAACCATCGCCCACGACCAATCCGCGTTTCAACATGCTTTTTAGGGGATTTAAGCTATTGTTGCGCTTGTCACCCAAAAGCCCGCGTAAGTACGCGTCCGGCTCCTGCTTCCAGTAGATAAACGGTGCCTGAGCCGCGATAGAAATCTTCATGGCGGCCAGTCTGTCCAGCTGTTTGTCGGTGCAAAGACAGCAATGAATCAGCACATGACGGTGGTCTTCGCGCGGGCAGTCGGCCAGCGCGGCTTCATAGGCCGTCACGGCCTGCTCCACAGCCGCATCGCCGATGGCGTGCATGGCAATCTGCAACCCAGCGCGATTGGCGAGAATGGCAAAATGGTTGACCTGTTCCTGGGTGTAATACAGCATCCCCTTGTTCTTGGGGTCGTTGGCATAGGGCTCAACCAGCGCCGCATCCTCCGATCCAAAGCATCCGTCCAGCGCCAGCTTGAAGCATCCGCCGATGCGTGTCAGTCCGCGCCGAAGCACCGCGCCCACATCCATGGTCTGAAAGAACATGCGGTAAGCTTGCGGCAGCCCCGGGGACAGGACTTTGAACATATCCACGTCCATATCCTTGGGGAACCCGACACCCTCCACGCAGTGTGCCGTGCCGATGCCTGCTTTGGCCAAAGCGTCGGCACCGTTGCTGAGACCCGATACGATGGACAGCGCCGGAATGCGTCCGGTCACCTCGTTGACGCCGTTAAAAAACGCGTTCTGGTACAGCCATCCATCAGAATGGCATCCCGGGTCTTTTTTCACGTCTTCCGAGAGCGAATCCAGCAGGGGCGTGTTGATGACCGCGGCGTGGCCGTCGTATTTGACGATGAGGAGCGGCCGATCGGTCCATTTGTCCATGTCCGCTCGGGTGGGCAGGCGCTTTTCCTTCACGGTGTGCGCACTGCATCCAAAGCCGATCAGCACCTTGTCCTTCGGGTGGCTGTCTGCGTAAGTTTTGACTACCTCACCCATCTCGTCCAGCGACGCCACATCCATCACAAAAAATGTGTTGGCAAACATGCAGAAGGATTCAAAGTGCATATGCGTATCGCCGAATGCCGGCGTCACCGCCGCTCCGGCGAGATCAATGGTTTTCGCCTTGGCATAGCTTTCTGGTATCTCGTTGCCAATCCATGCGATATGGCCTTTGTCCACCGCCATAGCGGAATAGGTCTGATTGTTATCGGGTTCGCAAGTGATAAATTGTGCGTTCTTATAGATTTTCATGTCGTACCTCGTCAGATTTTTAAATTTGGCCGGATTCCCAGCAATATAATGAACCCATTATACAATCTCGCATTTTTAAACTCAAGGTTGGCTATACCAATTTGTTTTTCTCCTATATTCATGTGAAATTTGACGATAAGCGGAGTTTGCCATATAATCAGTTTAAGATATACTGTGAACTTAAGCTGATCGTGTACATCAAAATTCAAACATTATTTATTAATGTAATCGGAGGAATATTATGCTGCCTGTTAATCCTATGAACAAAAAATCCGCTCTTCTTTTAGCCAATTCCCGGCGCATTATTATAATCGGTTCCATCGTCCTTGTTGTGGTCGTTGGAATCATCATCGCTTTAGTCGTTATCTTTTAAAAGCAGAAGCCCTCAATAATACTTAAAAGACCGATACGATCGTATCGGTCTTTATATTTTCGAAGTGATGCGTCTATGGCAGTAACCTAGGCCCCAAATCCGATGAGACGCATGGTTTTACTCATTGCCCAGAATAGAGATCGGATTTTTTCTGGACAGCACCATAAACAGCGTCAGCAGAAAGGCGAATGAGGCCAACATGGAGTACTGGATATAGACAGTAACACCAACTATGTTGAGCGCCAAAGTAAAGACAGCCAGGATAAACGCTGTGCCTGCCGCTATGCTCAAAACGCCCAGTTTGCTTTGCGCCAGGCGCGTTGCCGATATGGCCGCAAATATACACAGGATATAAATTAAGTAATTGCTGCCTAGGTTCGGTGTGCTTGCCTGCATCGCCAAAGCCATTATAATTCCTGCGGTGCCGGCCAGTACTGCACTGAAAGAATAGGCCGCCGCAAAAATAAAGTCTTTTTTATCCTCGGCGCTTCTTTCGTTTGAAGATATTTTCAGCTTCGTTCCGGCGATCAGGGCAATGACCAATCCCACCGCCACAACGGCTATGATCAGCTGGAACCATTCTCTGGAAAAGAAACGTGATTCAAGCATGAGCGAAATTGTCATCCCGTCACATAAATACAGACTTGATCCATACAGTGCAACGCCCTGGATCAATGTGGTGACAATGGCTGGCATCTTCACGTAATGAATCAGCACGCCGGTGACCAGTCCGGAAAAGGCACACAGAATCAGCGCAATTATTGCAGCAATCACAAAAGACTGTGTTCCCTCAGCAAACAACGCAAATAAGGTAGCGCCATAAAGCATCATTGACGGTGTGGATAAATCAATACCATCAGACTTAACCGATATCACTGCGGCCAGTGCGAGAAGCAGGAAGACTACAAAGTAACGAATGACACCAGTAGACACGCCGTCCATCCTTGATAGGTTGCCGCCACCCATACTCGCAGAAATGAGCAGCGCACTGAACCCCAAGAACACCTGCAGTACGATGAAGACCGCGTATTTGCCAAGAAAATTCGCCTTATACGGAGAAGATTCAATTTCGGCAGGCGCCGTTTCCGTCTGTTTGTTTTTCAAGATGCTGATGACGATAATCGCCACAACAAACGACGTAAAAAAAGCCAGCAGCCAGAATCCCACCGGGCTGTAGCCTTTATCCTTGGCAGCCTTGGCGATAACAAACGCAAAGCCAACGTTGATGATACTAAGAAACAGTAGATACAACATTCTTTTTATGCCTCCTAAAATAATCATATATGATCCCCTGAAAGAACCGACAATAATGTATTCATCAATTCTGACAGGATATCAAACACGGTGACTGGTTATCATAGCCCTCCATGGAGAAATCACTTGACTTCAGATCGCGATACATGTTTATTCTCCATGTGTGTCCGTTATATTCTTACCACTGACCGGATAGATCCGTTTGGAGGTTGTTCTTTTTTGTATGACCGAATGCTGTTATTGGATAATCGTTTGGCGCTTACAACAAACCTTTGATATTATACCATTTTTCATCATTGAATCCTATATTTATCATATTCAATTATTTTTAACCATATCCGCTCCAATTCATTTCGGGCCGGGCACAACCCTGGCCGCCTGCCCAGCCAGAATCCCGGCACAAACACTGTCACTTCCGCTTTTCGTTGATCCTTTTTTTAATCATGGATAATCTATAAACAAGTCGTGAATGGTCGGTAAAGAACACCCAATTCGCTTGACCAGGTGGATTCGTCGGGTTATTTTATTGGTAAAGGGAGGCGAAAATATGAAAACTAAAACTGAAACCAATCGATTCGTCGTTTTTCTCTTTGTGTGCTACGCTTTTGTCGTGCTTGCGATTACGTTGTATCCGACCGGTCACATCTTTCTGCCGGATTTCAGCGGTTCACGCATCCAAACCAGTTTTGTGCCTTTTTTAAAGTTTAAAGAAGCGCTGACCACCATCCAGACAACCGGCCTTCCCGGCGGCGCTCAGGATTCGCTTCGTCAGGTGTTGAAATATATCGTCACCATCGCATACGGGTTTATTGCCAATGTCGTCATGTTCGTTCCGCTCGGAATTTTCCTTCCGCTGTTAAGCAGAAAAATGGACGGCCTGTTCAAAGTAACTTCGGTGGGTTTTGCTGTTTCTTTAATGATTGAATTAAGCCAGATTGGTGTGATGATGCTGTTCTTTGCCAGCAAGCGCGTATTTGATATTGATGATTTAATTGCCAATACCATGGGTGCGGCGGCGGGCTATATCTTCTACGCTTTTTTCCATGCCGTACTGCGGCCGGTAAAGCGACTGGCACAAGCATAAAGAAGCCCAGCGTCTGTCGTTAGCCGCGCTTAATCCGCCAGCGCCTGCTTTTCGGGCGGCGCGGACATCGCTCTCTTCCAGACCCAGACAAACGCCCAGATAAGTATTATCGGGGCAATTTGGAAATTAAACAGTCTAACGATGATACAGCAGATGAGCGGCATGATAAAAACGGCTTCCAGCATGCAGATATCCTTAAGCGCAGCGCGGGTCTCAATCAATTCATCGGTCAGCATGATAAACGGAATGCAAAGCAGCATTAGGTCGTACTGGACGTAGTAGGGCGCGGAAAGCAGCAGTCCCAGAATCATCGCCGAACTTGTAAGGTTGATGTTGCCCGAACGTTTCCAGATAACAATCACCATAAAGAGCAACGCCGCGAATATCAGCGGAATCAGAATCTTCAGCGCCAGACCGCCGATTCCCATCAGCCGGAGGCAGGAATAGACCGTCGGCTGGATATCAAATGTCCGCGTCCATATTTCATCCCCCAGCGGGTTGGACTGTTGAAAAAAGCTTTTTAAGTAGATGACCCAGACATGGGGTTTAAACACAAGGAAAGACAACGCAACCGGTACCAGCGCAAACACCGCCGACCATTTGATGACCTTCCACTCACCGGTGAGCAGCATAAGCAAAAGCGGAAAGAGCGCCAGCTGGGGTTTGTAGGTTAAAAGTCCAAACATGAGTCCTGCGAGAGCCGGACGTTTTTTTGTATAAGCGAGTCCCAAGCTTAACAGCGCGGTACTTAAAAAGCAGTTCTGTCCCCACTGCAGCCCAAAGACGACGGCCGAAAACCCAACCGTCAGCCAGGCAAGCTTTTTTCGGTTTTGTAGTAGCCGGAACATACCAAACACAGCAAAGGCCAATGTCAGCCCCAGCCACAGGATTTCTGAAAGGATAAACGGAAGTTTTGAGAATACCACCATCAGCATCAGCATGGTGGTGGGCGGATAAAACCATTGAAGGTCGGGCTGGATGCGGTTGATGCCTAGCAGCTGCGCCGTCGTCGCCTGCTGAACCGGGACGTTGTACACATCCTCAACATTACCGGAAGCGGCTGTGATACCGGCGGAATAATACATGGCGTAATCCACGCCAACCGGTGCCATCAGGTCGTCACCGTATTCAACCCTTTCCGACGCGGCAAAATACAAAACCGCACCGATATATACCAGAAGAAGAACCAGAAAAAAAATAATAAGGCGTGTTTCCAGAGATCGTTTCACAAAAACCCCTTAAATCTGAAATACAGAGTTGATATTAGCATAATGGATTTTTATACCTTTAATACTATATAACTGGATAACCCCTATGTCAAATAGAAAACCGAAAACACGGCCAGTATTCCGATTCCCGCGTTTGTTCACGCGCTTTTACAGAACTTGTTGACGAATGGTAGGGAAAAAATGTATGCTAATAGTGTTTAAGATAGTTCGTGTTATATCCAACGCAAGGCAGGGTAATTCATGAAAAAACTTTTTTTCATTCTAACAGCGGTTATACTTATCCTTTTCGGCGCCGTACCCGCATATGCTGTCGTTTTCAGTCAGGATATCCGCGTCCAACTCTCCACCGCATCCTACAAGTCGATGAACATCACGGTCACCGGGGATTATTATGTGAAAGAGGCTCCCGAATTCGATCTGACGGCCGACGACCTGTCCATCTGGATTTTAGACGGCCAGCCGGTCATCCGTTCGTCCGAAAACAGCTTTTCCGCAAAAACCATCACGTTGGTCAGCGGCGATTACAGCGGAACCTCCGCCTTTGTCGGCTTCTTTAACGCCAATTACGGTTACTGCACCTACATCGGTGATATGTTGTTCACGGCTGTGGACGGCAGCATACGCGCCGTCAATACGCTGCCCATGGAGCACTATCTGTACGGCGTGGTTCCCAACGAGATGAGCAACCGTTTCCCGCTGGAGTCCTTAAAAGCCCAGGCGGTCTGCGCCAGAAGCTATGCCCTCTCCAAATGCTTTGAGAACCGCGACCTTACTTACGATGTTTTAGATACGGTCGATCATCAGGTGTATTGGGGATATAACAGCAGTTATTCCCGCGCCATGTCGGCTGTGGACGCCACCGCCGGTCAGGTGCTGACCGATGACGGTGCCATCATTCAGGCATTTTACACGGCGTCCAACGGCGGCCAGACCGAGCTGACCGGCAATGTATGGAGCGAAAATCTGCCGTATTATGTGATAAAAGACGATATCTTCGATTTAGCCAACCCCAATAGTCCCGAACAGAAAACCTTCATACCCGATGAATTTGATTCGGACAGCACACGGCTGATGGATGACCTGGTGCTTTCCCTCTTGCAGACCAAGGCAAACGCCGCGGCCGGAGACATGGTCACTTTGCTTTCCACCGTCAATATCAAGCCGTTTAGTCCGCTGTATGCGCCGCCCAGCCGCAGCTATTCACAGGCGGAAGTGGTTCTAATGGTTTCCAACAGCGCAAACCAGACCGGACAGGTGACCATCACCATCGACTATAACGAGCTCATCCAATCGGACACCAATCCGTCGGGCGTTTTCAATGTCAGTACGCCGTACTTAAAACTGCGCGGTGCCGAACGCGGAACGGCCGTTCTTTCGGGCCCGGACCAGACCCAAATCAGCGGGTGGTATCTGACTAACCGCAGGTATGGTCACGGCGTGGGCCTGAGTCAGCGCGGCGCACAGCAGAGAGCCACAAGCGGACAAACCTACCAGACCATCTTGAATTTCTACTATGATCGGACGAATCTGGTGACCTTTAAAACATCGGATTCCGATTCCGTCCTATCCAGCGACAAATATCAGATTACCGATATCGGGGTGACCGGCGTGGATTCGGATACAGACGCTCAGCATTTCTTAAGCGCTTTTTCCGCCGATGCCGGCAAACTCTCTTTAATCGGCACAGACGGTCAAAATAAAGAGAGCGGTGCGGTCGTCACCGGCGATACGCTTCGCTGTACCTACGATGACGGCTCGGCCATTCTTGATCTGCCGGTGATTATCTCCGGCGATTTGGACAGTGACGGTTCGGTGAGCAGCCGCGACGTCAGCCTGCTCCAGTGGCATCTTTTGGGCACGCGTGCGCTGACCGGGGCCAGCCTTTCGGCCGCGGACGCCAACCATGACGGCAAAATCAATACCCAGGATCTGCTGCTGCTGATCTGGCACATCAACGGCAAACAGAAAATTTCATAAGTCATTTGCACCGATTTCTATTGAAGGAGAGAAACATTGAAAACGATCAAATTATTCCTGATTGCCGCCGTCTTCATGACTGCGCTGGTTTTTCCGGCCGCGGCATTCGCTTCGGATCTGGCGGTTGAAACCAGCACCCCCGAAGTGTATGTCGGCGATACCGTGACTGTGACTGTCACTTTAAGCGGCGCAAATATGGCGGTGGCAAGCGGCACCTTTGCCTATGATTACAACCTGCTGACCTATGCCGCCAGCACGGGCGGCGTCTCCAACGGCAGGCTGGATATGGTTTCTCTGCAGTCGGGCGGAACCGCCAACATGACCGCCGTTATCGAATTTACAGCGACGGCGGCGGGCGATGCGACCATTTCCGTTTCTCTGGACAATATTCTGGATTACGACGGTCAGGCGCTTGATACCTGCGAGGGTTCGGTCAGCGTCACCATCCTTTCACTCGGTGTTCTTGGAACCGATACGACAACCGAGACGATACCGCCTTTCACGCTGGACGGCGTGGCGGCGACAGGTGTCTATGGCTCCGATGCCGAGCTGTATGTATGGCGGTCTGTCTTAAACCTCACTCTGCCTTCCGGCTTCGAAGATACCGAAGTGGTCTATAACGGTCAGGAGGTGGGCGGCGCGGCCAGCACGGATGAGGACGGCGTCATTCTGCTGTATCTGTCGGATTCCGCCGGTGAACACGCGGGATACTATGTTTTTGACAGTGACAGCAATTCACTGCACCCTTACGTTTCGGTT
>ERZ1645192.1446-NODE-1446-length-19756-cov-6.344602_pt1 | contig 19756 bp, 17 predicted proteins | sample MGYA00575354_ERZ1645192 | MGnify/ENA primary metagenome ERZ1645192 (study PRJEB40844, sample SAMN11349763) | freshwater sediment metagenome | isolation source: river sediment | host: Sediment | place: India: Faizupur Khadar , New Delhi | collected 2017-02-21 ... | reverse complement strand
AAAAAAACCTGCTTTAAAAGGCAGGTTTTTGAGCGGAAAACGAGACTCGAACTCGCGACCCTAACCTTGGCAAGGTTATGCTCTACCAACTGAGCTACTTCCGCAATGTTGTACCCCGGGCGGGACTTGAACCCGCAAGGCATTAAATGCCACGGGATTTTAAGTCCCGCGTGTCTACCAATTCCACCACCAAGGCATATACTTTTTCAAATAACGTGTTTACATCTACGCGATGTCAATCGGACTGCAAAAGTATATTTTTTCTGAATATAATTTTCAAGTTTTAATAAAAATTTTGTTTTTTTTATCTCCTTGCTTTATTTATCCAATACGGGAGTAATTTTCACTCCGCCATAAGCTACCTCCACACCCATGTCATAAGTAGTTGTAAACTGATGATTTCCTTCCTCATCATAGGTGTAAGCATTCCCATGTAACAATCCATTCAAATAATTATACTCGTATTTTCTTCTGCCATTTTCCCAATAATAAATGGTTTTCCCTTCGAGAAAATCATGCTCAAAGCGGGAAGAAATTTTTAATTGTCCGTTGGCATAATATGTCTTCCAATTTCCGTGTTTTTGTCCTTCAAGATAATAACTCTCCACAATTACACTATCGTTTTTATACATCCATCTGCCTTCTTCAAGTCCCTCTTGGTATTTTCCATACACCAGAGTGTCTCCTTTTTCATCGAAAGAAACTACAACGCCATCATAAACCCCATTAAAATAATTCTCTATCATCACAATTTTCCCATCGGGATAATACCATATCCATTCCCCGTCTTTTTCTCCTTTATTCGTATACCTACCTGTGATTTCAATCTTTCCATCGGGAAAATAATACTTCCAATCGCCTATTGTGCGGTTATCTTTATAATTTCCTTCCGCTTTTAAGGCAGCGTCTTCTTCATAAAATTCTTTCCACGCACCTTGTTTCCAACCGTTTTCATCCACTATACCTTCTCCTGTCAATCGTGCATTTTTAAACACATAGGCTTTGGTAATAGCACCCGAAGTATCGTATTCTCTGCGTATACCTTCCGGTTTCCCTTGAAAAAAATAAGCTTCTGTTTTTATTTTCCCGTTAGGATGAAACGCTACTTGTTTTTCCAATTGTTTAGTTTCCAAAGCATCCACTTTCAATTCATCATTTTCCCATTTTTCAATCTGTAGAAAGACACCTTCTTCATTATAATATTTAAAAAACCCGTGTTTTTTATTGTTCACATAATAGCCTTCCATTTTCAAATTACCGTTATCCCAAAAATATTTCCAGCTTCCTTGCTTCATTTGATAGAAATCAGTTCTGTTCACATTTTCTCTTTTAATAACATATCCTTTTTTATAAACAGTAACTGCCAGTATATTCCCGAGGGTATCGAACTCTTTTGCCATTCCTTCGGGCAAGCCTTTTTCATAGGGAATGCTTTGAAGTAAATGACCTTGTTTGCTATAATGATTTTCAAATCCTCGAATAGTATCAAGTAAAAAATCAACTTCGATAATTTCATCTTCCGTATAAATACGTCTAAGACCATGTTTACGTCCTTCACTATAGGTAATTGTCATTTCGATTTCTCCCTTTTCATTATAGAAAGACCACACGCTATCGAGCAGAAAGTTTTTCCGTAATCCTTCCGAACGTAAAACACCATTCGGATAATACGATTTCCAATAAGCATCCGGTTGACCGCCTCTCATCCACCCTTCACTCGAAAGGCTACTGTCGGGATAATAAAAACGTGTATAAACCAGACTATCTTTCTGCTGTGCATTAAGAGATTGAATGAGAATTAAACAAAAAAGTATACTATAAATATTCTTCATGATTATCGGTTTACTTGTTGCATTTCTATCCATTTAGCATATAATCCGTTTTTTGTCAAAAGGCTATGATGATTTCCTTCTTCAACGATGCGACCTTCTTCTAACACCACAATATGATCTGCGTTTTGAACGGTAGATAATCGATGAGCAACCACAATGGATGTTCTGTTTTTCATAATATTATCGAGAGCTTCTTGCACATACAATTCCGATTGACTATCGAGAGAGGAAGTAGCCTCATCCAACAACAAGATATGGGGATTACGTAAAACGGCACGTGCAATACTAAGTCGTTGCCGTTGACCGCCGGAGAGTTTTACTCCTCTATCACCGATTATACTTTGATAGGCTTGCGGAATGGCAGAAATAAACTCATCGGCATTGGCAATTTTTGCAGCTTCTATCACTTCTTGTTCGCTAATATTTTCCAGTCCAAAACAAATATTATTAAAAATAGTATCATTAAAAAGTAAAATCTCTTGACTCACCTGCCCCATCAGCGCCCGTATATCGGAAATAACATATTCTTTCACACTTACACCATCAATAAGAATATCTCCTTCCTGAACATCGTAAAAACGAGGCAGAAGATTTAACAATGTCGTTTTTCCCGAACCCGAAGCTCCTACTATTGCCAGGGTCTTCCCTTTTTCTATATATAAATTGATATCTTTTAACACTCTTTTATTCGGTTCGTAAGCAAAACTTAGATTTTTTAATTCGATACTATCGGTGAAATATTTAATAGGAATAGCATTTTGTTTTTCAACAACCACTTCTTCGGCATCCAAAATTTCAAAAATACGTCGTGCCGACACCAGTGATTTCTGCATTAAATTAAAAGAACGAACGCCGGCTTGAATGGGCGGGATTAATCGGGCGAATATTAACACAAACAATATCAAAGTATCCGCACGTAAATGGGTGTTTTTTTGAAACATTAAATATCCTCCTAAGGCTAACACTAAACACAAGCTAATTGTACTTAATACTTCCGAAAGCGGACTTGCCAATTCAATTTTACGATATACTTTATTTAACAAGCGGGTATATTCTTTATTGATTCCTTTGAATTTACGAACAAAAAAATCAATAGCATTGAATCCTTTAATAATACGCAATCCTGAAATACTCTCTTCAAACATAGAACCTATAGCACTTAACTGTTCCTGTCCTTGCTTGGATTTGCGACGAATACTGCTTGATATCCTTGACAAAATATAAGTTAAAAGCGGAAAAATAGCGATTGATACCAGCGTTAAAAAAGGACTAATCATTAACAAAGTAATAAAAAACACCAGCACAACCCAAGGTTCCCGCAGGAGTAATAAAATCATGTTTCTTACCAACACATCCATCTCTTGCACATCGGCATTCAATCGGGTTATAACATCGCCACTTTTATGTATGGTATAATAGGAAAGCGGAAGGATTAATATTTTATGATATAAATCGTTTTGAATATCTTTAACGGTATTTACTTGTATGGGATTTGAAAAGTATAAACCCAAAAAACGGAAAAGATTAGAAAATAAAGAACAAGCCAGAAACAAGGCGGAGACAAACATCATGGCTGTTAACACACTGTAATGAGAACTGATCAAGGAAATATAATAAGCCATTAAATCAATAAGAGTATTAACGGAAAAATCAAAAACAGGTTTAACATTTATCGGCTCAACCACACCGAAAAGGATAGAAATAAACGGCACTATCATACCCAAGGTAAAGACCGAAAAAATTGAGTATAGTATATTAAACAAAAATGATATAACGACATTGAAGCTATACGATTTCACATAAGAAGCAACGCGAATAAAATCTTTCATCGTTAAAAGTCTAAATTTAAAGAAATGTAAAACAACCCATCGTTGACCTTATAGTTTTCAACTCCCCAAGCATAATCCAATCGCAAAAAATAACCTAAAAGCAAGAACCTTATACCTGCACCAAAACCGGCAACGATAGGTTCTGTTTGTTTATCAAGTGTTATTTTAATAGGACCGGAGATAATAATCTGTTTAAACAATGAATTCTCCGGCGAATAGGGAGTTAAGCCTGTCCATGCTGTTCCCACATCAGCAAAAGCAACTAATTGCAAAGAATTTAAAAAATCGTTTTTAAGAGGTCTATTCATGATACATTGAATAATAGAAAAACGTAATTCCGAGTTTAATACAAAGAAACTGGTACCGTTTCTGATGTTCTGTTGAAAACCTCGCATATTCGTAGCCAATGCCTGATACGTATAATTAATCGTTGTATCAACATAAATATCGCTATTGAATTTGGCAAACCACCAATTATCCATCCCTCCCATATAATAAATTAACCGATTTTTACCTAAGGAGGTACTCGCTGCAAAACGATTCGCCCAAATCAAGGTTCTGTGTATTTTAGTGTAGTGACGCACATCACCTCCCAAAACTACTATATTATTAAATGATTTATCGGGAGTACACATGAATTCAACAAAAGCTTTTGCCCGCATGCCTTTTTTCATATTCATGGAAACAGGAACAGTAAAATCCATAACATACTCGCTTTTAGCTCCTACCCAAAAAGAATTGATTTCAGGTTTTTCTAAACTTATATCATCGGTAACTTTCATGGCGTAGCGGTTATAGCGTAAAAAAGTTGTGAAATGCAAACTATTGACTCTGTCGAAAGGATATTTTAAAATATAAAACAAAGATGTACTCTGTTGACTTTCATAATAACCACTGGCATTTAAATTTTTAATAGATTGATAATACAAAGCAACTTGTTTATCTAATCGGTCTGTATAATCTTCGTAACTAAACAAAAATTCCTTATTTAAGTCCACTGAAAACCGTACTCCCCCTACCAAACGATGATCTTCCAACAAATCTTTGGCTTCTATCATCAAAAATAAATTCAAACCCGGATTCAAATAAATAGGGTTATCCGAATGAACAAATTGTTGGTAGGTAGCATTCAAAAAACTGAAATCCGCTTGTGCCATGACTGAATTTAAGCTATATTGTATTTGATATACCCGAGGTATTAACATATAATCATCCGTTTGAGCTGCATTTGAATCTGATATTCCTGCTTCTTTTACATCTCTATTAATATACAAAGAATCTTTTAATTCTGCCAGTTTAACAAATTGTAAACGTTTGTGTGTTTTTAAAGCAACCGTTTCTTTTTGTTCATCCAAAGTATCTTCTTCAGATGTCTTATTCGTTTTATAAAGCATTTGGACGGTTTGGTTTAAAGAAGTAGCAGAAATCCCCGCTATGGAAGGTATGTTTTCTCTTTTAACAATATATTTACCTTTATATAACTCTACTTCTGAAATACTTTGTGTTTTCTTTTCTATATCGTAAAACAATATCCCATTATCGTTATTACTAATCGGATAATCATTGAAACGACTGATATAATGAATTGCCGTGTCAATACGATTTATCTCATACGTAAATTTCCCCAAATACCTATTATAAATACCATTGCGATCGCTGATAAAGCTTACATAATCATTCCCTATATCAAAAGCATATTTTTCTTCCGCATAATCTGTCTGTGTGAGTCGCTGTAATACATTGCTCTTAGATTCATAATCATAAACATATAAATCATATTTGCCAAACTTATAGAAATCGTTTTTTTTATCGATATTCAAGCTGTCGTTATCACGATTTGAACTAAAAACTATCTGTGTATTATTTTTAATAAAACGAGGAGCATAATCATCCGCTTTATCATTGGTAATATTCAATAATGAGCGTGAAGTAAGCGGATAAACATAAATATCGGATTGTCCCTTTTCAATAGCTGACATGACAATATATTTTCCGTCGTCGGAATAAGCAAAATCCGTTATTTTATGAACAAAAACAATTTGCTTTTCACCCCATTTATTTTCATTAATATTAAAAGGAACTACGTAGACTTTACTTTTATGTTCGATTGCCATCATTAATTGCATGGCGTTGGGATGCCAAGTAATCAAAGGGAAACTCAAATCCGGATGTTCTTCTATACGATAATGATATCGATAAATACACTTCGTTTTTTTGGTCTCTTCATTATAAAGAAATATTTTCACCTTTCCCTCTTGATTGGTAACATAAGCAACCTGCTTTCCATCAGGGGAGACTTTAGGATATAAATAAACCCTTCCTTTTTTATATTTCGGTAATAACGCATTTTCAGGATAATCATAATCAGGATGTGGTAAGTACAATTTGGTATAATATTCTAACCAGTCTTTTGACAATTGGTCAAAACCAATCCCTAAACTCACTTGCGTTACTCTTTCATAGTTTTTCAACGCTCGTATATAATGCAAAATATTGACAACCATTTCTTCGCCATACGTTTTAGCAATATAATGCCAAAGTGAATAACCCGCTGTTTGTTGTTCTGCGGTAGAAAGATTCAATAATTTATTGTAACGTCCACTTAAAACTCCATCTCTAATTTCGTTATCTATTTCCGTTGTCCATGATTTAGCAAAATAGGCACTCATTCCATCGGTAAACCAATAAGGAATTGCTACTAAATCAGAAGTTGATAATTCCGTCAATATACTTTGCCCTCTTACTATTCTATTAATCATTAAACCGGCAAGGCCTGCTTTCAAATTTTCTTGAAAGGATAACATATCCCCATCATAATAAAGAAATATTTTATGCCCATAAATAGGTGTTACTCCCCCGGTATTATAAAAATTTTCAACTTCTAAACCTATATTCGATTGCATATAATCCGAATGGCGTGAATAAATAATAATCTGCACTTTGTTATACAAAGAATATTTTAATTTTCTCTCCAATTCAGGAATCATTATTTGTACTTCTTTAGCCGTATATTCGGCTAATTGTCTTCCTTGAGGATAAAAATACACATCGGCAACAGGTGTACGATAATAAGACCATATCTTATTTTGCGTTTGTACTCTCCCTTTTCCAAATGATAATTGTGAACCGTTATAAAACTGAGCATCTACATGTAAAACAAAGAAAAATAAGAAAATACAACAAAGCTTTTCTTTTGTTTTACTACATAACAAATGCCTTTTATTCAGTTTAATCATCAATTTTATTTTCTCTTAAAATAAACTGTAAAAGTATAAAAAAATTGTTTACTGAACTATCATTCTTTGTTGACAATATCATAAGATTTTTAGATATCTTTGCAAAAATAAAATCCCTGATATGAGAAAATTATATTTTATCTTTTGTTTCATTTTCATATGCTTTTCGGCGGGTTCGCAAAATAAGGAAGTTTTTTACCAAATTTTAAACGATATTAATACCGATAGCTTACAAAAAACAGTCATGGAAATGCAAGCTTTTTCTTCTCGTTTTTGCTTACACAACAACACCGAAGTAGCTGATTATATTGTAAACAGACTAAAATATTATAACATTGACAACGCACACATTGATTCGTTTTATGTAGACAACCAATACTCACATTTGGTTGGTGATTTTTCAGCTTGGATGTACAATGTTAAAAGCACGTTGAGTGGCACAACGTTCAATGATTCGACCTGTATTATAGGAGCACATCTGGATGCGGTTACCTATGGAGAAAATCACGTCCCCTACTCCTATACTGTGGGAGCTAACGATAATGCCAGCGGAATTGCTGTAATGTTGGAAATAGCACGACTTTTCGCTAAATACCAGCTTATTCCTAAAAAAAATATTGATTTTATGGCATTTGATGGAGAGGAATTGTTTTTATGGGGAGCCCGCCATGATGCCATGAATAGGAAAAGTCAACACCAAGGCATCACTTTAATGATTAACAACGATATGGTTGCATACCAGCCGCAAAACGAAGAATGGAAACTTATGCTCATTGAATATGCAAATTCCATAGAAGAAACAAAATGTGCCGATTCGGTCTGCAAAAGCTTTACTTCCTTAACTCCCATTATAATAAACTCATGGGATCTCTACAGCGATAGTTATGCTTATTATAATGAGGGGTATAAGGCTATTTTTGCCTATGAATACTATGACGATCCTAATTACCATTCTGTAAGCGATGTACTCGAAAATCTAAATTATGATTATGTAAAAGAAATTGTTAAATTAAATTTTGCGCTTTTATATCATTATGCCATCGATAATGTCTTTCAATTCGACACATCACTATCTATTTCAAACTCTCCACTTAATATTTCTAACATTTCTTTGTTTCCCAATCCGTCTCAAGGGATATCTAATTTAAACTTTCACTTAGCACAAGAAGATGAAGTCGGCATAAGCATTTCTGATGTAAGCGGAAAAATTGTGCTACAATATCCTTTTCAAAGATTTACTTCCGGCACAAATCAAGTATTGATTGAGTCTAACCATTTAACATCAGGTCTCTATTTTTGCACATTGCAAACCCTTCATGGGAGAAAAACCATAAAATGGATTGTTGATACATCTTATTAATATTTTCTTATTGCTATCATAAAACATATAAAACTACGTTAATTGAATTACAATTTTTACTATTAATTTTAAAATTAAACATTCATGTCGGATAAAACAACATCAGTTACTTCAGGGTTCAATATACTTTTACTTTTAGTAAGATATTGGAAAACTTTACTAATCATAGGCATTGTATCGGCAATTGTTTCTTTTACATTATCGACACCTTTTTTCATCAAGCCGAAATATAAATCATCGGTAATCATGTTTTCAACATCCAGTAATGCGGTATCCCAATTGATACTTGCAGAAGGAAATTACAATGAGTTTCTGGATATTACACAATTCGGTGATGATGCACATATAGAACAAATGATTCAAATACTAAATTCGCGCGAAATAAAAGATCATATCATTGAAAAATTTAATTTGATTCAACATTACGATATTGATACTACAAAAAAATATTGGAAAGCAAAGTTATATAAATATGTAAAAAACAATGTACAATTCAGTCGTACCGATAATCTCGCTGTTGAAATCACGGTGGAAGATACTGATCCTTTGCTTGCTTCTCAAATGGCTAATGAAATAGCAGACTTTTATGATATTTTAAAACGACAAATCGTTCAACAACGTTCGATAGAAGCTTTCAATATTCTACAAGAAGAGATGAAACTTACCGATCAACACATCATGGAATTAACCGACTCTTTATCGAGAATAATGAGTCATGGAGTATATGATTATGAATCTCAATCGGAGCGACTTACACAACAATATGCCATTGAATTGGTAAAAGGCAATACAGCCGGAGTTAAACGTATTAAAGATGAATTGATAATATTAGAACAATATGGACCTTTGTATGTATCGGTAAGAGATAGATTGTTTTATTTAAAAGAAGCGCAAAAATTGTTTCAGGAAAAATATCAAAATGCACGTGTAGATGCATCGTATACGTTGCCACAAAAATTTGTAGTTGAAAAAGCTATCCCCTCTGACAAAAAATCATATCCCAAAAAATTAATGATAAGCTTAGTAACCACACTCTGCGTTCTATTGTTTACGGTCTTTTTACTTATATTTCAAGAAAAAATCAAATATGGATTTCATGAAATAAGTCAAGAATTGAAACATAAAAAATAAATTTTCTACAAAATCCATGATTCAACAAAGGGCACATAAAATTGTGGAATTCCTAAAAAAAGAAAAGGCTCATATACTGATAATCATCACCAGTTTACTTTTCTTACTTCTTTGTGCTATATTTATAAAATATCAAAAGACTTGGTTTCCCTATACGGTTTTTGCACTTTTTGCTTTGTATCTGCTTTTTTTTAAAATGAATACATTGCTTTATATCATTGCTTTTCTCACTCCTCTTTCAATTGACCTGAAAGAATTCATACCCGAAATAAATTTCGGTTTATCTTTCCCGAGTGAAGCATTGATGATGGGATTGATGCTCTTGTTTTTGGCACGTGTGCTTTATGAGAATCATTATAACCTGGCAATCACTAAACATGCAATCACCTTATCGATACTTTTTTATTTGACATGGATTTTCATCACTTCAGTTACTAGTACTATACCATGGGTGTCATTTAAGTTTTTATTGATGAAATTATGCTTCATTATCCCATTTTACTTTTTTCTAAGCCAATTGGTAGAAAAAAACATCAAAAATAGTATTAACTTTTTTTTAAGTTATGCCTTGGGTTTAGCAGTAGTTGTTTGTATAACTACGGTAAAACACATTCAATTAGGCGATGTTGAAAAGGTTAGCCATTGGGTAATGAGTCCTTATTATAATGATCATACCGCATACGGAGCCATTCTTGCTTTCTTTATTTTTATTCTTGGAGGAATGTTACTTATTCCCGGTATTACCAAAACACAGAAATTCATTACGTTTATTTTTCTTTTGACAGTAAGTATTGGTTTATATCTTTCTTTCAGCAGAGCTGCTTGGCTGAGTGTCATTATAGCTGTAGGTGTACTTATTTTATTGCTATTAAAGATAAAAATGAAAAGCATACTTTTGTTTGTAGGTGCACTCCTCCTTATTTTCTTTACTTTTCAGTCAACGATATTACATCAGATGAATAAAAACGAACAAGAATCTTCTAATAATTTTTTCGAACACTTTCAATCTATCACCAACATATCGTCTGACGCATCGAATATTGAACGTATTAATAGGTGGTCTTCTGCTGTGCGAATGTTTGAAGAAAAACCCGTTTTCGGATACGGACCGGGAACGTATCAATTCAACTATGCCCCCTTTCAGCGTTCTAAGTTCAGAACCATTATTACTACAAATTCCGGTGATGGAGGAAATGCACACAGTGAATATTTAGGACCTCTTTCCGAGTCTGGAATCTTAGGTATGTTTAGTGTGCTCATACTGGTCTGTATTTGTATATGGAAAGGGATCTTTATATACCACCATGAAACAGACAAAACAATTCGAATTATTGCTATTATGTGTACTTTAGCCCTGATAACATACTTCATTCACGGCTTTTTAAACAACTTCCTTGACACAGACAAATTAGCTGTTCCGGTTTTTGGAGCCATGGGTGTAATCACCGCACTTGACATTAATCGTAAAAAAAATCCAACTTCACATACAGAAAAATATGATAAAAAATAAAACACATATTATCCTTCTTTGCTTTATCTTTGCTTGTCTTTTTATTTCATGCAAAAAAAACGGTTTTACAGTAAAGGGTGAGTTTTCCAATAATACATACACATATTGCGTGTTAGATGAAATACAACCTTATGATATCATTCCGATTGACACCATTTTATTAATAAACAACACATTCAAACAATTTGTACCTTGCACAGATAAAAGTTTTTATCGCATTCGTTTTACCAAAGAAAACAGCATCACATTTATTGCCGGTGATAAAGATAATATTTCCATCTCCGCTGATTTAAATGACACTAAAAAAACACAAAACATTTCCGGTAATGAAGAATCTGTTTTATTTCTTGAAGTAAACAAAAAAATACATGAGATGTACCTAATTACGGATTCTTTGTCAAAAATATTTGTTAAATATAAAGGAACCAATGAGTTTGACAGCATTTGCAATCAATTAGATTCTTGTTATTATCAAAACTTTAATTATTATAAAAATTACTTGCAAGATTTTATTATTCAGCATCCCAACAAATTAGCAAGCATTTCTGCTTTCTATCAAAAAATTGGCTATCGTCCTTTTTTCTCTGTTACGGAAAATCGCGAATTAGTAGAAAAGATGATGAAAGAATTATCTATAACTTATCCTAATAATCAACATGTAAAAGCTTTGGGAGAAAAATTAAGCGATGAATAAAAAAGCACGTTTTTCCTATATCATTGATTATTTTAGCAAACATCATCCCGATGCAAGCAGTGAATTACACTATAAAAATCCTTACGAGTTACTGATTGCTGTAATTTTATCTGCACAATGTACTGACAAACGTGTTAATATAACAACCCCTAGTTTATTTCAACACTATCCGGATGCGAAAACACTAGCAAAAGCTTCCGTAGAAGAAGTTTTTGAAATTATTAAAAGCATTTCCTATCCTAACAATAAATCAAAGTATTTAGTTGAAATGGCGAATAAATTGCTAACCGATTTCAACGGAATCGTTCCTGATACCATTGAAGATTTACAAACCCTACCGGGCGTAGGCAGAAAAACTGCCAATGTTATAGCATCGGTTGTTTTCAATAAACCTACGATGCCTGTAGATACACATGTTTTTAGAGTTGCGGCTCGAATAGGATTAACTGAAAATGCCAAAAATCCTCTACAAACAGAAAAACAGCTTGTTGCACATATCCCGGAACCTTTAATTGGCAAAGCACATCATTGGTTAATATTACATGGACGTTATATATGTATTGCACGTAAGCCCAAATGTGAAAAGTGTGAGATACAACAAGCATGTAATTATTATGAAAAAAACCATAAACTATAAATCCAAACTCATGAAGCCTAAAATTTTGGTTATTTATACCGGTGGCACTATCGGAATGATAAAAAACACAGAAACAGATGCTCTAGAGCCTTTTAAATTCGAAGATATCTATACCCATCTACCGATGTTAACCTTGATTGATGCAAAAGTGGATTTCAAAGAATTTGATTCTCTTATTGATTCCTCAAACACAAATCCGAAATTTTGGATTTCTTTGGCGACAGAAATTTACAACAACTATGACAACTATGATGGCTTTGTCATTTTACACGGTACCGACACGATGTCTTATACAGCCTCTGCCTTGTGTTTTCTGTTGGAAAATTTAAATAAACCTGTTATATTAACCGGCTCCCAACTACCATTGGGAGTTATGCGCACCGATGGAAGAGAAAACATCTTAAACTCTATTGAAATTGCTTCCGATTACAAAGACAACAAGCCTATGGTTCCTGAAGTATGCATTTATTTTGAAAATTCTTTGTATCGAGGTAATCGTACGTATAAAGACAATGCCGAACATTTCAATGCATTTATTTCTTCCAATTATCCGAAACTGGCAGAAGTGGGAGTAAAAATTAAATACAATCACCATTACATTCATAAAGTAAATGACAAATCCTTAATTTTACACACCCAAATGGACGATAACATCGCAATATTAAAATTATATCCGGGCATTAGCCTGAAATCCATACAATCATTATTCAACACGCCTGATATAAGAGCTGTCATCATGGAAACATTCGGTTCCGGAAATGCACCTACTTATAAAGAATTCCTTTCATTACTTAAATATTACATTGACAAAGGATTGATTATTTTAAATGTAACACAATGCAAAGGGGGAGGTTCAGTAGAAATCGGAAAATACGGTACCAGTGTTGAATTGGGAAACATCGGTGTAATAAGTGGACATGATATAACAACCGAAGCTGCCGTTTCTAAACTTATGTATTTACTTGGACAAGGGCTTAATAATGATGAATTAAAATATTGGATGCAAAAACCTTTACGAGGAGAAATTACCATTCAATAATCCAAAGTCTATATATATGTCAAACTAAAACTGTCAATTAAATAAAAATAGTTAAATATTTTTATATTTACAATAATAACAAAAGGAAGTCGTTTTTTTAATAGTTAATTAATCGTTATTGCTTATGTCAAATAATTTTACACTTTTCAATAAAAAAGAATCGACCATTAAAGAAAAAGGATGCCCTTGCAGAAGAACCATAATCAGCATCATTAATTATTCGAAATCTATTGAGATAAAAAAAACAGCACAGTTTGGGCAAATGCTTTTTATAAATAATTAATCTCCAATTAAAATTAGTTATCTATTTCCAACAAAACAGGACAATGGTCGGAATGTTTAGCATTCGGAAGAATGACAGAACGTTTTAATTTGTTTTCCAAAGACAAAGAAGCCATATTATAATCAATACGCCAACCTAAATTCTTTTCCCTAGCGTTCGCTCTATAACTCCACCATGTATACTGATGCGGTTCGTTATTAAAATAACGAAAAGTATCGATAAAACCACTTTTAATAAAGCCATCTATCCAGTCTCTTTCTTCCGGTAAAAAGCCTGAAGAAGTTGCATTGCGAATAGGGTCGTGAATATCAATGGGTTTATGACAAATATTATAATCGCCTGAAATTATCAAGTATGGTCTCGTTTTCAATAATTCATGTACATATATTTGAAAATCATCTAACCATCTCATTTTAAATGCTTGACGTTCATCTCCACTACTTCCCGAAGGATGGTAAACACTTATTACAGATAAATCACCATAATCCGCACGCAGAAATCTACCTTCGTTATCATAAGCCGGAATTCCCATACCATAGAAAATATTATCGGGTTTTTGTTTGGTTAAAATAGCCACACCGCTATACCCTTTTTTTTGTGCAGAAAAAGTATATGATACATATCCTAATTGCTGAAACTCTAAAATAGGAATTTGATCCGATTGAGCCTTTATTTCCTGTATGCAAACAATATCAGGGTTTACATTTTCTAACCATTCTAAAAAGCCCTTTGAAATGGCTGCTCGTATACCATTTACATTATATGTAATAATATTCATAACTTTAATTTAAAAGGAGTTAACACTTTTTTGTCTACTCCTAAATTTTAATCTCTTTCAGACTACTTTGCCATTAAAGCAGCCAGTGCGATGGAATAGTTTTTCGATTTTGCCGAATCTCCTCTTGAAGTGAGTATACACGGAACTTTAGCTCCACAAACCATAGCGGCTAATTCACCTCCCCCTAATTTAGTACAAGCTTTGTAAAAAACATTACCCGATTCAATATTAGGGAACACTAAACAATCGGCATCGCCTGCCACATTGCTTGTTAACTTTTTAATTTCTGCACTTTCTTTATCAATAGCCACATCCAACCCGAAAGGACCATCTATGAAAGCTCCTTTAATTTGACCTCTATCAGCCATTTTAGCAATTATTGCAGCATCCACACAAGCAGGCATTCCTGCCAACATTTGCTCCGTAGCTGCTAATAAAGCTAATTTCGGTTTTTGAACTTCAAGAGCCTGAGCTATTTTTATTAAATAATTTGTAATAGCAATTTTTTGATTTAAATCCGGTGCAGGAATAACAGCTACGTCTCCACAAACAATTAATTTAGGATAAGTTGGCGTTTCAATAACAGTTGCATGCGACAATACTGCCTTAGGTCCCGGCATTAATCCATATTCTTTATTAAGAATGGCTCGCATGTATTTATCAGTACTAAGCAATCCCTTCATTAAAACATCACCCTTCCCTTCATTAATTAATTGTACTGCTTTTGAGCCGGCTTTCATTTCATCCGTTTCATGTTCGATTTTAAACTTCGTAACATCAAAATGTAACTGATGACACACCTCTTTAATAATTGTTTCATCACCCACTAAAGTAGCATCAACAACATTTTGCTCAATAGCATGATAAATCGCTTCAATTGTATGTGTATCATTGGCATAAGCAGCCACTAAACGTTTTTTAGGTTTGGTTTTAACCAATTCAACCATTTGGTCTAACTTTGTTATACTCATCTTTAATACCTGTTTTTTTTGTTAAATTTTTTTAATAGATTTAGATTGCAAAAATACAAAATTATCATTCATATAAATGGGAATATATGAATTTTTGTTATAAAAAGAAAAATGTAGATTACCTTTTTCTATTAAAAAAATCACGTAATAACAATGCACACTCATCTTCCAAAACACCGCCTCTGATTCTTGTTGATGGATGATATAATTGCATTTTATTAATGTGTGCATATTTTTGATCGTAAGCACCAAAGACAATCTTCGATATTTGCGTCCAATAAGCAGCACCGGCACACATCGTGCAAGGCTCTAATGTTACATATAAAGCACAATCTTTTAAATATTTGCTCCTTAAATAAAACGAAGCCGCCGTAAATGCTTGCATCTCTGCATGTGCGCTGGTATCACATAAACTTTCTGTTAAATTATGAGCTCTCGCTATAATGGTATGATTACAAACAATAATAGCTCCGATAGGAATTTCATTTTTCTCCAAAGCTTTTTCTGCTTCTTGCAATGCTATACGCATATATTGTACATCATCTTCTAACATAATAATGTGTTTATTTATTAAAACGTTTTTACAGAAAAAAATGTATAAACTAATATAAACTTTTAACTAATCCATATAATCTATTCATTACAAAGTGCTATTTTTTAAAAAAAATAGCACTTTGTATATATATAATGTATATTTTTGCAATACAATTAATCTAATTAATCATCATTAAAAAAATATTTGTATGAAAAAAAATATAATTTTATCTTTTTTTGCTGCTTTATTTTTAATCGCAAATTCACAAGAAATTACAAATATCGGGTATAATAATTCTGGGACACCCGTAAATCTAGATGGACTGACTTTTAACAATGTACCTCAAAACGCTCAAATAACCTTTCCAATATTAATCTATTTCAAAAATACCGGAGTTGATTTAAATAATGGTGACAGTTTATACATAGACATGCAATTTAATGAGAATGCATTGGGAGTATTGAAAATATTTTTTGATAAAACGTTTGCTACTGATGAAACAACATACATTGGTATAAATTTCAACATTCAAACTTCAGCTTTCAAAGATACCAATACCATTTGTTGCAGTTGTATAAAAGTTATCCGATCCGGAGTAGAGGAAACCCTAGCGGGTACACAAAAGTGTGCTACATTTGCTGTTTTATTTGCAAATAGCATAACGGAAAGCCCTGATAATAAAATAAAAATATATCCTAACCCTGTAAAAGACAATCTTTTCATTGAAAATGTAGAAAACTCAAACATATACATATACAACACCTTAGGAAAACTCGTAAAAAAAGTTCAAGATATATCGGAAACTACTGAAATCAACGTTTCCGATTTAAGCAATGGCATTTATGTAGTTAAAATCCAAAAAGGAACTGCTATCCAAACGGAAAAAATTCAAATTTTAAAATAATTGATAAAAAAAATAAATTGACAAGGTGGCATGCATAATGCCACCTTTTTAATTCAACACTCATGAATATTAATCACATCAACAATTATATTGACCACATAAGAACAAATGTAGTACCAAATATGGATGAGAGGTCAGCGTTGGAACTTGCCCTACAATGCCTGGATTTCACTTCTTTAAATGCTACTGATACAGAAAAAAGCATCATTGATTTATGTAAAAAAGCAAAAGTATTACATCCGCAACCTGCCACAGTCTGTGTATATTCTCTTTTTTGTAAAACTGCAAAAAAAGAATTAAAAAACACATCTGTAAAAATTGCTTGCGTTGCAGGAGGATTTCCATCGGGACAACTACCGATTAGATTAAAAATTCAAGAAGTAAACTATGCGATTTCTGAAGGTGCCGATGAAATTGATATGGTAATTTCGAGAGGAAAGTTTTTAGAAGGTAATTATTCCGAAGTTTATGATGAAATTGCTGCCATTAAATCGGAATGCGGAACTGTTTTATTAAAAGTAATTTTAGAAACCGGAGAATTATTAACTTTCGAAAACATTGTCAAAGCCTCTGAATTAGCCATGACTGCCGGAGCTGATTTTATCAAAACATCAACCGGGAAAAGCACTATCAACGCTACTCCTGAAAGCTTTACAACTATGCTTTTAGCAATAAAAAATCATTATAACAATACAGGAAAACAAATTGGAATAAAACCGGCAGGAGGAATTAAGGATGTTAAAGATATCTTATTATATATAAGCATTTTACATCAAACACTTGGAGCAAACTGGATGAACAAAGATTTTTTTCGGATAGGTGCCAGCAGTGTAACTGACAGCATTGTCCAACGATTACATATCCTGTAACATTGCTTGAATTAAATTATCAGCTCCTTCAGCTATATCAGAAACACTTGCATTCAACATATAACATGGAGTTGTGAAAATTTTATTTTTTCTATCTGAAACAACATCCGTTTGTATAGCATTTATGTGATTAGCTCCCATTTTAATAATATCGTCAGCAGTTGCTTGATCTTGACCTATGGTTACTGTAATATCACCTAAAACTTTCGCAATCAATACCGGAGAAATACAAAGTGCACCTATTGGCTTACCGGATGCATAAGTATCTTTAATGATTTTTTCAATTTGAGGTAACACTTTGGCATGAACACCATCTAATGTATACGAAAAAAGATTTTTAGCAACACCATATCCCCCTGGAAATACCACAGCATCAAAATTTTTAACCGAAAACTTATTAATATCTTTAATATTTCCTCGAGCAATCCGTGCCGCTTCAATCAATACATTTCTTTTCTCCGACATTTCTTTTTTCGTAATATGATTTATAACATGATACTGCTCTATATCAGGAGCAAACATTTCATATTCAATACCTCTTTTGTCTATCGCTAACATAGTCATTAACGTTTCGTGTATTTCGGCACCGTCAAGATTGCCACATCCGCTTATAATAATTGCAATTTTTCTCATACTTTTTTATACTTCTTTTTCATTATTTTCATTGTAATCTTGCTTTAAAATATACCCTACAAACAAAACAACTAGAGTCAATATCAAGAATCATCTGGCTATATATTGCTAATTTCACATGCAAAAATACTAAATTTTTAATTCATTTTAAACCTTTCAATAAAATAATTTGATACTTTTGCATTACATTCTCTTAATCAGATTTTTATAATCAAAAATGTTTTTTAATGTATTCTAAAGATAATGAGGAATTTATGCAGCGGTGTTTAAAGCTGGCTCAACAAGGTCAAAACTATGTAGCTCCCAATCCTATGGTAGGTTGTGTGATTGTCAATAATGGTCGAATTATTGGAGAAGGATATCATGCAAAATATGGAGAAGAACATGCTGAAGCTAAGGCTATACAATCTGTTAAGAATAAAGAACTGCTGAAAGAATCAACGTTGTATGTCAACTTGGAACCTTGTTGTCATTATGGTAAAACACCACCCTGTGTTGAATTAATCATTCAACATCAAATACCTGAAGTTATCATAGGAACAACCGATATAAATCCAAAAGTATCATGCAAAGGAATACAGTATCTCAAAGAAAAAGGGGTTAATCTTCAGATAGGTATTTTAGAAGAAGCCTGCAAAAATATCAACATTCGTTTCTTTACCTTTCACCGAAAAAAACGTCCTTATATTATTTTGAAATGGGCAGAAACCTTGGATGGATTCATGGATATTGATAGGAATTTAAAAGAAAAAAACAAAGGCTATTGGATAACAAATGAAGCCTTAAAGTTAAAAGTACATCAATGGAGAGCCCAAGAAAGCGCCATTTTCACAGGAGCCAATACTATCATTAATGATAATCCACAACTCAATATACGCTACTGTGCTGGGAATAATCCTATTCGTATAACGTTTTTAAAATCACCAATAGCGACTAAAGCACATTCTTTTTTCGACAATACACAAAAGACTATAATATTCAATCCTTTCAAAGAAGAAATCAAAGATAAAACAGAATATATTTTAATAAAAGACGATAATAATATTGAAAAAGAGATGCTTGAAAAATTATACGAAAGAAACTGCCAATCAATTATTATTGAAGGAGGAAAAAAAACATTGGAAAAATTCATAGAAGCTGAACTTTGGGATGAAGCACGCATACTCGTTGGCAATAAATTTTTCGTCAATGGATTAAAAGCTCCCTCCCTCTCTATTATGCCACATAAAATTGAGCAAATAAATGAAGATAAAGTGATATATATAAAAAATCCTTTAGTTTAAATGTATAATGCATAAATACATTATCATATGCATTCCTAAAAAACCTTAGGCAAACACATAAAATGAAAAAACAAAAAGCAATAAATCAGAAAACAGCTAATATTTAGTGGTTATTCATTAAACAAAATATATTTATATATCTAAATAACAAGGCTTTTAAAAATATTTATTTTTTTTTCAAAAAACTTCAAATATGTAAGAAAAAGATTGTACTTTTGCAGTCCCAAAACGT
>ERZ1645192.1445-NODE-1445-length-19763-cov-6.854526_pt1 | contig 19763 bp, 8 predicted proteins | sample MGYA00575354_ERZ1645192 | MGnify/ENA primary metagenome ERZ1645192 (study PRJEB40844, sample SAMN11349763) | freshwater sediment metagenome | isolation source: river sediment | host: Sediment | place: India: Faizupur Khadar , New Delhi | collected 2017-02-21 ... | reverse complement strand
CGAAGTTCCGGCTTTCCGTCCGCGGCAGCCCGGCATCGCTCGCGGCAACGCTGTATGCCCAGTACAACGGCATCTCGATCGTCGCGGGAAAGGCGGAAGCCGCCGGGCAGTTCGCCCTGCCGGATCCCGAGGATCTCCTGCGCTACACGGTGCGCAATCCGGCGGCGGAGTCCCTGGCCATCGAGCGGCTCGCGGAATTCGGGATGCGCGGCGAACGCGGGGACGACATGACCGCGATTGTCGGCACGCGCGAGGTCCTGAATTTTCTCGGCCGCGCGGTGCCCAAGCTCCGGCGCAAGGGCTGGAAGATCGAACTCGCGGGCAGTGTCGAGCCGTTCATGGAGTCGATGTCGTTCGCCGCGCCCGTGGTCCGGGTCGGCGCGACGGGCTCCAGCGGTTTGTTCGATGTCGGCTTCGAGTACGAGGACGGCCAGGGCCAGAGCCTGTCGGAAATCGAGATCCAGCGCGCGATCCTGAAGGGCGAGTCCTACCTCGAAAAAGGCGGCCGCACGATCCTGCTCGACACGGACGCCATCCAGGCGGCGCGCGACGTGTTCGCCGATTGCGCGAGCGGCGAAGGCTCCCGGCCCGGCACGTTCAGCCTTAACGGGATTTATTCGGCGTACGTGAAGTCCTCGCTGGACGCGCTCGACGGGATCGATGTCGAGGCGTCGCCGGCATGGCTAGAGCGAGCGCGGAAGCAGAATCGCGGCAGCACGCTCGAACCGGTTCCGCTCGCGCCCGCGCTCGAGGGCACGCTCCGTCCCTACCAAAAAGACGGCGTGTACTGGTTCCGCTTTCTCGAGAACTGCGGTTTCGGGGGTATCCTGGCCGACGAGATGGGCCTCGGCAAAACGCTCCAGACGCTCGCCTGGCTGAACCTAGAGCGATGTCTCCCGACGGCGCGCCGCAAGCCCTCGCTGATCGTCTGCCCCACGAGCCTGGTCGAGAACTGGGCGGACGAGGCTGGTCGCTTCGTTCCCTCCCTGCGCGTTCTTGTCCTCAGCGGCGCGGAGCGGCACGAGAAGTGGGACGACGTGAAGAACGCCGATCTCGTCGTCACCTCCTACGCCCTCCTGCGCCGCGACATTGAGAAGCTCAAGCAGCTCGAGTGGGCGGCGGCAGTCCTCGACGAAGCCCAGCACATCAAGAACCGCTCCACGCAGAACGCCGTCGCCGCGAAGCAGATCAAGGCCGCCAACCGGTTCGTGCTGACCGGCACGCCGATCGAGAACAGCGTGTCCGACCTGTGGTCGATCATGGATTTCCTGATGCCCGGCTACCTCGGCGGCCACGAGCATTTCCGCCGCCATTACGAATTGCCCATCGGGGCCGGCGGTCCCGAGGGCGAGGCTGCGCAGTCGAAACTGCGCCGCAAGCTGCACCCGTTCCTCATGCGGCGGCTGAAGAAGGAAGTCGCCCGCGACCTGCCGGAGAAAATCCAGCGCATCGCCTCCTGCTCGCTCACGCGCGACCAGCAGCTCGTGTACGAAAAGCTCCTGGAGGCCTCGCGGCGAAAGATCAACGACATGGTCATGAAGCAGGGCTTCGAGCGCTCGCGCATGGAAATCCTCAAGACCCTGCTGCGCCTGCGGCAGACGTGCTGTCACCTCGACCTGCTCAAGCTGCCGGACCTGAAGAGCGAGTTTCCGGCCGCCAAGATGGATCTCTTTTTCGAACTTCTCGACGAGGCGCTCGACGGCGGGCACCGCGTGCTCGTGTTCAGCCAGTTCACCTCGATGCTCGCGATCCTGCGCGCCGAGCTCGAGCGCCGCGAGCGGATGTACTGCTACATCGACGGCGCGACCAAGGATCGTCTTGCCGCCGTGCGCGAATTCAACACGAACCGGTCGATCCCGCTTTTCCTGATCAGCCTCAAGGCCGGCGGCACCGGGCTGAACCTCACCGGCGCCGACATGGTCATTCACTTCGACCCCTGGTGGAACCCCGCCGTCGAGGACCAGGCCACCGACCGCGCGCACCGCATCGGCCAGACCCGGAGCGTGTACAGCGTCAAACTCATCACGCGCGGCACGGTCGAGGAGAAGGTTCTCGCGATGCAGAAGAAGAAACAGACCGTCATCGACGCCACCCTCGCCCGCGACGAACACGCCGCCGCGAAATTGACGTGGGAAGACGTGAAGGACCTGTTAAACTTCTGACCGGGACGAAATGCGCAAAGACCTGAAAAACGAATTCTCCTGGTCGAAGTCGCGCGACCAGACGTTCCACGAATGCCTGCGGAAGTACTACTTCCAATATTACGGCGGCTGGGGCGGGTGGATGAAGGACGCCGATGCGCGCATCCGGCACATTTACGCCGTGAAGCATCTCCAGACCCGGCAGATGTGGGCCGGCGACCACGTGCACCAGTGCATCGAGCGCCTGCTGGGTTTCATCCGCCGCGGCGCCCAGCCTCCGGCCGAAGACGAGGCCGTGAACAAGATGGTTGAGAGCATGCGCAAGGATTTCAAGGACTCGCGTTCCGGCAAGTACCGGCAGGACCCGAAGCGGGTCTGCGGCCTGTTCGAGCACGAATACGCCATCGCGGTCGCGGACGATGTCTGGAAGGCCACGGCCGATCACGCGGAGAAATGTGTCCGTAACTTCTACCACTCGCCCGTGTTCGAGAAGCTGCGCGGACTGCCCGTCACCGAGTGGCTGGAGATCGAGGAGCGCGCGACATTTCAGCTCGACGGTCTGAAGGTGTACGTCCAGCTCGATTGCGCGTTTCGCGACGGCGACAAGGTCGTCATCTACGATTGGAAAACCGGCAAGGCCGACGCGGAGCGCAACGACATCCAGCTTGCGTGCTACATTCTTTACGCGATCGAGAAATGGAAAACGACGGCCGAACAGGTGACTGCCGTGGATCTGTACCTGACCGACGGCAGCGAGGTGTCGCGCCGGCTCGATGTCGACGCGCTGGAAAACGTGAAGGACTACGTTCGCGACTCGGCCGACGAGATGCTGTTCCCGCTGTCCGACCCGGAGCAGAACTTCGCGGAGGAAGATTCCTTCGACGTCACTGAAAACGAATCCGCCTGCCGCCGCTGTAATTTCCTGAAGGTCTGCCCGAAGTGGGCGAAGTAGATTCTTCTCGCGCAGCCGCCGGCCCAAGCCGGTGGCATTCCTCATCCTCCACGCCCTTGCCTGTCCTGTGAAGCCTTGGGCGAAGCAGGACGGGCGCGGCTACTTCCACTCCGTAACCGCTCTGCAGGCCTGCCGACGCGGGACGTATGACGCCGAAATCGCGTCTGCAGCATCGCGAACCGTATTGACCCAGAACAACAGCGCGCGTAACTTCCGAGCGTAACCTCTAACCCGGCGGGGCTTATGAAACATCGATTCCTGTTCGTGGTCTGCGCCTTGATCCTTCTCACGACGTCTTCGTTCGCCATAACGCGCTACGTGTCGCCAACGGGCGGAAACACGTCGCCTTACACGAACTGGACCGACGCCGCGACCAGCATCCAGTCTGCCATCAACGCCTGCACGAATGGCGATGTCGTGATGGTGACCAACGGCACGTACAGCACCGGCGGCGTTGCGGTCTACGGAACCATGACCAACCGGATCGCGATCACAAATGCCATCACGGTGAAGAGCGTCAACGGTGCGGCGTTCACCCGGATCGTCGGCCAGGGTCCGATCGGCAGCAACGCGATCCGCTGCGCCTGGGTCGCGAGCAACGCGGTCCTGGACGGCTTCACGCTGTCCAACGGCTTCACTCTGGCTGAAGGCCACTCCGTGAACGAGACCTGCGGCGGCGGCGTGTGGTGCGAGTACGACGGCGCCATTATCTCTAATTGTGTAATCACGACGTGCGGTGCCGCGAACATGGGCGGAGGATTCCATTACGGCCGCATCGTGAACTGTGTCCTCTCGAACAACACAGCGGTGTACGGCGGCGGCGGCGAGGGCTCGAGCGCGGACGCAGACGTCATCGACCACTGCACCTTTGTCGCGAACCGCTCCGTGAGGGACGGAGGCGGCCTGTATGGGGGGAAGAGCGTGCGCAATTCGCACTTCGCGGGAAACAAGGCGGGCGAGTTGGGCGGCGGGATGCGCGCCGTTTGGAACGCAGAAAGCTGCACGGTCGCCGGCAACTTCGCGCAGGAAGGCGGCGGCGTCAGCGGCACAACCATCTCGAATAGCGTTATTTACTACAACAGCGACCAGTTCGGCTCTCCGAATCATGGTGGTAGCGTCATCAGCTACTCATGCACAACCCCTCATCCCGGAGGCGCCGGAAACATCACGAACTCGCCGGGCCTTGCCGGACTTTGGAACCCGCACCTGGTCACCAACTCGCCGTGCCTGAACAAAGGAACTAACTCCGAATGGATGGCGGCGGCGGTGGATGTGGATGGTGAGCCGAGGCTGTCCGGCTTCGTGGATATGGGCTGCGACGAGCTGTACACCGCCGGCATGAACACGTCGATATTCGTTGTGGTGACGATGGATTGCACCAACGCCGTTGTCGGAGTGCCGATCCGCTTCAGCGTGGAGATCAGCAAGCGGCCGAAACATTTCAGCTGGAACTTTGGAGATGGCAGCGGAGCCTTGAGCGAAACCGTGGTCGAACATGCGTACGCGCAGGCGGGATACTACGTCGTCACGAACCGCGCGTGGAACAACTTCGGCTACGTCGAGGTCGCAAAAGGCGTCCGAATCCACGACAGCTTCACCAACTACGTCGCGAAGGGCGGGAGCGACACGGCGCCGTACGACACGTGGGCGAAGGCGGCGTCGAACATCCAGGCGGCGGTGAGCATCTGCGCGAAAGGCGGAACCGTACTCATCTCGAACGGCGTGTACGATCTTGGCGGGGCTGAAGTGTTCAGTTCGAACCGCGTTGCCATCACGAACGCCATGACCGTCCGCGGCGTGAACGGGGCGGCGCAGACCGTGATTCTCGGCGTGCCTTTGACAAGCCTCCAGGCGATGCGCGGCGCGTACGTCTGCAGCGGTGCGCGGCTCGAAGGCGTGACATTGTGCGACGGGCGCAGCCGTGGCAGTTCCGTTCCGATCCAGAGCATCAGCGAGACGCTTGGCGGCGGGTTGTTCGCGGAGTCCGGGGCCGTCATTGTCGATTGCGTGATTTCAAACAACGGGGCCCTGAACGGCGGTGGGTCGGTCGGCTGGGGCACTTTTGAGGGCTGTACGCTCGCGGACAACTCGGCCGCCAACTCGGGCGGCGGCGCGCTGTACGGCTACTTCCGGAACTGCACCATTGGTCCAGAGAATGCGGCCAAATATGGCGCCGGGCTCTCCCAAGCGGAAGCAGAGGGCTGCGGGATCTATACCAACCGCGCCAGCGAATTCGGCGGAGGCATGAGCTACGGCACGGCACATCGCTGTCACCTCGAGGGGAATGTCGCCAACGACTACTCGTCCACGGGCGTCGGGGGCGCCGCGTACTACGCAATCCTCGAGAACTGCCTGGTGCTCTGGAACACAGCGCGCAACGCCGGCGGCGGAACGTACTTCGGCACGGTTCGCCACTGCACGCTCCGAGGCAACGACGCCGTGTCCGGCTCGGGCGGGGGCGCGTATGGCGGCTCCATCGTCAGCAGTGTCATCTGGCAGAACTACGCCGTGTCGGACACCAATGTTTCCCTTTCGTCCGGCTCGTTGGATTATTCCTGCACGACGCCCGATCCGGGCGGCACCGGGAACATCACGGACGACCCACAGTTTGTGAACGATTTCCCTGGCGACTACCGCCTGCTCTCCAACTCGCCGTGCATCGACAAGGGCGATCCGCTCTCCAGCGTGTCGAACGACTACGACGGCGTGTGGCGGCCGCTCGACGGCAACGGCGACGGTACGAACCGGGTCGACATGGGCGCGTACGAATTTGCCGCGACCAGCGCGGACAACGACGCCGACGGCCTCTCCGACAGCCTGGAGGTGTACACGTACCACAGCGATCCGCACCGGGCGGACACGGATGCCGATACACAAACCGATGGAGAGGAAGTTCTCGCCGGCTCGAACCCGACCAACTCAGCAAGCTTCTTTGGCGCGGGCTCGATTGACCTGAACGGGGCCGGCGCGGGCTATGTTGTGAGCTGGGATAGCCTCACGGGGCGCGTATACACATTGCGAGAGGTCTCCCCCATCGCCGGCGTATGGAGCAACGTGGCGGGGTATTCCAGCTACACCGGCACCGGAGCCCGGATCAGCTATATCAATTCAGCCCCGTCCGATATCCGGTTCCACAGCCTGCGCGTGCGAAGGACGCCGTAGACGGGATATGACTTCAGCTGCAGCCTGCCATCGCGCCTGCTCCCGAGCAGGCCAGCAGCGTCCATCCGTTGGAACAATCGCTCAACCTTGGTTCCGCGCTTGACGGGACTGCGTTTTTTGTGGATCACGTATGTTCCTTTGTTTCATGAGGCGAACACGATACATCCTTCCGGAACAGCCTTCGCGGCCTCGCGAGCGTAAGCCGTTGTTCCTGAATAGATTATGGAAGCACCTGCTCTGGATCGTGCCGTTGATCCTGGCCGATGTCCTGCTCTTCGGCTTGCTGAGGAGTTGCAGAGGGCGTGGGGATGCGGCGGTTGAAGGGGTCCCGCTTGAACCCGTGGTCACGGCGCAGGTGGCGGTCGCGTCAACGCCGTGGCGGGATTTTGTCTTTCCCACGGAACAGACCCGGCTTCTCGAGGGCGTAACGGCAGATGTCTTTCAGCCGACGGCGTCGGGCAACCCCGAGTCGGCTCTCTACGGATCGGTGCGCACGGCGAAGAACGGCGGCGGGCTGATGCCGTCGTTCCACGAGGGGATCGACATCGCCGCGATGCGCCGCGATCGACAGGGTCGCCCGCTCGACGCGGTGCGCGCGGTCGCGGACGGCACCGTGGGGTACGTGAATCGGATCGGGGGCAATTCGAATTACGGAATCTACGTTGTCCTTCTTCACGATGATCCGATCGGCGAAGTGTACACGCTCTACGCGCACCTGGCGGAGGTTCCCAAGACGTTGCGGGCCGGGCAGAACGTGTCCGCGGGCGACGTGATTGGAACCATGGGCAACACGTCGTCAGGCGGCATTCCGATGCAGCGCGCGCACCTGCATTTTGAAATCGGGTTGATCAACAACGAACGCTTCGCCTCGTGGTACAGGGCGCAGAAGCTGAAGCCGGATCACGGGAATTTCCACGGCCGCAATTTCTTCGGCGTGGACCCGCTCAAGTTCATCAAGAATCAGCGGCAGAACCCGGAACTTGATTTCCGGTCGCATCTGGCCACTCTGCCGCCGGCATTCGAAATCGTCCTGGCCGCGCGGAATCGTCCGGAATTCTTCCGCCGCTACCCTTCTCTCTGGAGCGGGCCGGACTTCGATGGCGGGCCGATGGTCCTCTCCTGTTCGGAAAACGGAACACCATTGGGCGGGCGCTGTTCGACCGATGCCGAGCGGCTGACCCTGGGCAAGTCCCGGTGCGTTGTCCTGAAAGCGGACGAGGCGGTTCTCGGCCGGAACGGCTGCCGGTTGGTCGTTAAGAGTTCCAAGGGTTGGAAACTTGGGCGCAAAGGCGAGGAATGGCTGGAGATTCTGACATACTAGATCATGGCGTCCAGCCCCTGGACGCGGTGCTGAACGGGCTCGGGCTCAAAAACGCCGACCTGGTGGCGGCCTCGACGGAATTCCTGACCCACAAGCAGGTCAACAAGGCCCGGAAGGGCAGGCGGCTCACCACCCATGTGCAGTTGAAGATTCTCAACGCGCTGAACAAGCTGGGCGGTGAGAAGAAATTCCGGCGCGAGGATTTATTCAACTACTGACGCGGGCCCGGCCGGCGGGAAGCCTTCCCTGCGCAGTAACTCGACCCACACGTCATACCCGGCGGCATTCAAGTGGAGCCCATCGCGCGTTAGCTCTTTTTTCAGACGTCCGTGCTCGTCGAGAAACAACGGGTACAGATCGAGAAACGCAACGCGGGCCTTCTCGCACGCAATCTTCCGGAGCTCGTCATTCACGTCTTTGACGAGCGAGGTCTCAAACGCAAACGGACGGACGCGGCTGTTCACCGGCAGGATGCTCTGCAGGACAATCGCCGCATCCGGGCTTGTCTGCCTCAAGATAAGGATCATTTTCCGGATGTTGGAAACCGTCTCGGCCCAGGGAATTCCACGCTTCAGATCGTTGATGCCCGCCATGATGAAGTAGGAGCGGGCCCGGGGATCGGCGACGGTGTCCATCCGCGCGATAATGTCCCGGGTCGTGTCGCCGGGAACGCCGCGGTTGACGATCTGCGGGTCTCCCAGCCTCGCGGCCCAGTCGCATTCGTAGGTGATGCTGTCGCCCACGAATACGATGAGATTCGTCCGGGCCTGGCCGGAAGCGGCGGCCAGCAGGAGCAGAAGGATGCAGAGTATCCTCACGGGTTCCCCTACTGCATCTCGACGGACACCCGGTACTGTCGGAACAGCGGCGCCGAGCCGGTCGTATTGGTGCCCTCGTCGTCGGTGAAGGTGTAGTTCGTGGAGCCGCGCGTTTCGATCCATACGCCGCTGGCCGCCGTCCGGAACGACGCCCACGGCGTGTTATTGGAATAGGCGCCGCTCGCGAAACGGATTGTGTACTTCCGGTTCGTCTCGGTGCTCACGGTGACGGTTCGATTGCTCGACATCGAACTCCCGGAACACGCGAGAATGCGGAAGAGAGAAGCCGCGTTCGTCGGCTGCGTGCCCGCGATGTACTCTTCGATGTTGAGCGATTTGTCGCCGTCATTGTCCGCGGTCGCGCTGGTCGTCAGGTTCGAGAAGTGCGTCCACTCCCACCCGTCGTTGATCTGGTTGTCGTTCGAGTCGAAGAGCACGACGACCCACGTGCTGTTGGTCACGATGCTGTTCGGCTCGCCTTCCCCGTCGTCCGCGACGAAGACGACCCGGTTCGACGTTCCCGCGTACCCGGCGGCCGCCGTCCACGACCAGTTGCTGTTGGCGAACGCCGCGCCCGCCGGATAGACCGTGTTCACCACGGCGAGGCCCGGATCGTGATCCGGATCCTGAACCGTCACCAAGAAACTCGTGGCCATGCCAACGACCAGGGTGTGTGGACCGGGCACAGCGATGACCGGCGAACGGTTCTGCGGCAGGTTCGTCGTGACACAGAAGGCGCGGTTGTTGCCGGGATCCGGGTCCTCGCCGCTCGAACCGACGGAAACGTTATTCGTTACGACGCCCTCCAGGATCGGCAACACAACGATCGTCACGGCGGCCGTCGCCCCGACGCCCAGCGAACCGAGATCGCACGTGACCTCATCCTCGACCTGCTCGTAGCTGCCCTGGCTCAACGCGCAGGAAACGAAGGTCATGTTCGTCGGGAGGATATCGGTGACGACGACATCGGCGGCGGCGTGAGGACCTGCGTTCGTCAGCGTGATGGAATACACGAGGTTCGTCCCCACCCTCACGGGGTCGGGCGAATCGGAAACGGCGATGGCCAGATCGGACGTCGTCTGACCGAAGGCTGGAGCGGCACAAAGGAAGGCCAGCGCCAGTCCCGCGGCAATGCAAACACCCCTTGATTCTTTTTTCATGGGTCGACCGTCCATCGTATGTGGTCCGTGTAGAACTCCCGTGCCGACAGGACTTCCTTCCAAACCGGGTTGGCCGACAGGCCGTTCGTCGTTTTCACCAGGTACCCTCCCCCTCCTCCGGCGTAGCCCACCTGCGGGCTCGTGAACTTGACGGTGAGCAACGTGGTCGGAACGCTGCTGGTGCACCCGCGCCACGTGGCGCCGCCATCGTGCGTGAAGAACATATTGTTTGTGTTGTTCCCCGATCCCACCACCCAGCCGTTGGTCGCATCCGGCCAGCACATGGAATAGAGATAGAGGGTCGTCGGCATCGGGGTGCCCGTCACCAACTGCCACGTGGCGCCGCTGTTCGTCGTCTTGATAATAAGGTCCTTCTGTCCGCACGCCCATCCGTTTGTGGGATCCAGGAAGACCACGTCGCGCCAGCTCATTCCGTTGCTCGGGGTCATGACATAGGCCCAGTTCACGCCGCCGTTGGTCGTCTTGAGCAGGAAGCCGGTGCCGGCCGCCCACCCGTTGTCCGAGTCCACGAAGTGTACGGCGCGCAGATTGCTGCCGGTGGGGGTGAACAAGCTCGACCAGTTGAGGCCGCCATCCACCGTCCTCGCGACCCCCATCGAGCCGCACACCCACCCGGTCTGGCTGTTGAAGAAATCGATATCGTACCACGACTGGTTCACCGGCAGGCCGGTGTTGCGCGCCGCCCAGGACTCGCCGCCGTTGGTCGTGGCGAGCACGACGTTGTAACCGCTGATCCAGCCATTGGTCGGATCCAGGAAGTCCACGCCGTAGAAGTTCGCCCCGTAGTACGAACCGCCAGGATGACGGCCCATCCAGGACGCGCCGCTGTTGGTGGTCTGCTTCAGGTTGATGCCGTGGGTACTTCCCGGCTGCATGACGACCCAACCCTCGTTTTCGCTGGGGAAGCTGAACGCGTAGCGCGAGGGCATGGTCTCCAAGGTCGCCATGAAGGCGCCGTAGACATTCGTCGGCGACTCGGCGAACCCGAAGTTCGTGATCGGCACGCTGATCTCCTGCCACTGGCCCGCATTGGTCATGTTCCAGCCCATCTGGTCGAGGTACAACGTCTTCTGCGTACCCAGGGGCGCCTCGATCTGAACCTTGACGGTGCTCTCCTCCGTCTTCATCCAGAACTTCAAATGGGCGTACTCGCCCAGATTCACGAGGTTCGTGTAGAACACGCCCCAGCCCGCGGAGGTGTTGGTCGAGGGCATGAGGGTTCTCCAGCTCTTTACGCCCTCCGGCGGCGGAGTCGGATTCGTGTAGTCGCCGTCATGTATGCCCAGCCACGTGAAGAACCGGGCCCCTTCGGGCAGGCCGATGTCGGAGAAGCACACGCACATATTCGACTCCACCCTGTGCACCCAAACCACGGTTTCGGGCTCGACCGCCATGCCGAGGGCATCGAACCGGAACGAGTCGTCGGATCCGACGCGTTGGAGCCACAGGTTGGTCGCGTTCGTCGGCGAGAGGTACGTGGACCACGAGTAGTCGCCGTTCGCCGGCAGGGTCGCGGGCACGTCCACGGACACGTAGGCGCTGCCGTCCGTGTTCGTCACCATGATCATATTCGTGGTGTAGGTCTGACCGAGGAACGGATTCTCCAGGTGGACGTACAGCCGCGCCGGCTGGTTCGTGCCCAGGTTCTCCCACTCGATCGGAACGGCCACGGACTCGCCGGCGTTCATGTTCGACGGGAACGCCGAATCCTCGACCATCAGGCGCGGCGAGAAGTAGACCTTCGCGTTCTGCCAGCCGTGTACGCCCTCGCCCTTGAAGTAGATGTACCACTGGTACTGTCCGCCGAGGGCGGTGCCGTCATACTCCCACTTGTCCGGATCGTAGTCCGGCACGCTGGGCCAGAAGTTCGCGTTCGTCGGCGAAAGCAGACCGAAAACCGATTGCGTCGTCAGCGTGTACTCCTCGTCCGCCACGCGGAAGTTGTCCCACTCCACGGAGCCCTTGAAGTAAGGGCTCAGGAGGGCCAGTCCGGAGGACGCCCAGTTCGTGGCCTCGATCGGATCGTCCAGGAACACCGCCTTGCCGTTGATCAACAGGTCGCTCCTCAGGTACGGCGCGCCGTCGCGGATGTTGACGAGGACATGATGCCACACTCCCGGCACCGGCAGATTGTTCGTGTACAGGTTGGTGACGGCATCGCGCCAGCCGCACGCGCGCGGGGTGATGCCGAGCGCCACGCCGCGGTACAGCAGGCCGCCGTCTCCGGTGTTCGTCGCGTCGTTCATCCACCGCGCGTCGAACTCGATCGAGACGTTTGCACCCGTTACGGAAAGCCCGTCGCGGGTGATCCAGGCGTAGCCGCCGTTCGTGACCGAGGCCCGCAGCGAGCCGTTCTCCACGCCCCACGCGACGTTGGCATGCGGCGTGACCGTCCATCCGTTCGTATTGCCGTCGTTGAAATTATCCTCCACCTCCAGATCGCCCTTGTCCTTCAGGCCGAAGTGCGCCAGCAGGTTGGACCCCTGCGTGTTATACGCCACCCACATGTCCCAGTCGCGGCCCGCATAGGCGGCTTCCGTGATGCCGAGAAGCTGGAGACCGAAGCCATCCAGCGTGGTCATGACGTTGGAATCGTTGCCGGACGAGAAGAAGCCCTTGTGCGCGGTCCACCCGTTCGTCGCGTCCCAAGGATACGCGTACATCACCCAGTAGAGGTTTGTGCCGGTCATCACATTGTCCATCGGGATATGGACGTTGAGGTTGCTGGCGCCCCATCCGTTCAGGATCCAGTAGTTCGTCGTAAACACCGGGATATCCAGATCCGGATCTCCGGGGAAGAGCACGTACTTGAGTTCGAGTTGGAGCCTGTACGCCTGCCCCTGCACCCACTCGAAGGCGCGCTGCGCGAGACGTCGGCCCTCGTTCGTCATCTGACCGCCCGTGTCGATGGCGTAGTTGAAGCAGAACGCCTTCGGCGGGGAGTCCACCTTCTGCGTATGAACATGGCAGATCAGCGCGGGCGCCGACGTGGACGAACCATAGAGCGTGCCAAGGCTGACCGCCCCGTTCAGCGTCCTCCAGGCCGTCGCGGATCCCTGGCCGGGCACGAAGGCCGACGCCGTGTAATCGAGCGTCGCGTAATGCACATTGGTTCCGATCTCGGTGCCGGTCACTCCGGACACATCGCTTCGCGCGGTGCCGACGCCGAAAACCTGCTCCAGCCGGCCGGGGTCGTCCGCGCCGGTTTCGTCCTTCATGGCCACCCCGCCGTCCGTGGCCATCAGGCTGTACAATCCGTTCGTCAGCCATATGCCAACGTTGGCCGCCTCCGTGTCGTTCATGACGTACGTGCCGGGCAGGATCAGCATCGGGAAGAACTGGACGAGGTATCCCCAATCCAGGTTCAGCGGCGATCCGATCGTCAGCGTTTCGCCGGAGGGCGAAGTGTAGGAGTACTCGTCGTCGTCGATGAAGAAGTACCCCTTCTGTGGTTCCCAAATGCCCAGCTGCGTCGCCATGGAGCCGAGGGCAATCCGGCCCGACGCGAAGTTCGTCGCCGTGAAGCTGCCCACCTCGTTGCCGTCGAAGAAGACCGTGTAGGTGTTCGTCGCCACGCTGACCCGGAGCCGGTACCACAAGCCCTCGACCGGCTGGCTCGTCTTGTTGAACTCGTAGATCCAGCCCTGCGCGACCATGTTCGTCTTCTCGCGAACCGTGTACTTCAGGCGCCACGCGCCGTAGAAGTTCCGGATGCCGACCTTCACGTAGTTGTTGCGATCCTGGTAGCGCAGGTAGATCTCCGCGTCGCTGAAATACGGCCCCTGCGTGTTGTACCGGATGTTCGCGCTGACGGAATAATTCGTCCAGCCGGCATCGCCCGCGTAAAGGATATTGTCGTCGTTGCCGATGCGCCACGCGCGCAAAACGCCGTCTTCGGCATCCCAGTTCGCCGCGCCGGCGGCGCGGGTCCAGTTCGTGGCGGGTCCGCTGAAGTCCTCGACGAACACGTAATCAACGCCCGTCATCCGGACTTCGATGTCGTCGACATACCAGCCGCGGTAGAAGTTGTACAGGTTGTCCACCGTGTCGAAGAAGAACTTCAAGCGGATGCGGCCGCCGGAGTACGGGCTCAAGTCAACCGTCTGCGCGCACCACTGGTTGATCGGCCCGGAGATCTGCGAGACCTGTTCCCACTGCGTGCCGTTCGTCGTCACATAGACCAGTTTGCGGTCCCACGACGTTCCCGCGTCCTCGGTCTCGAACCAGCTCTGGAAGGACAACGCGGCGCCCGAGGCCTCCGTCAGATCGATCCACGGCGAAATCAGGGCGCCGCTGTTGCGCGCCCCGCTGTCGTAATGGAGCCCGTTATTATACGCCCAACTGCGCGACGCGCTGAAGCAGAGATCCGACGCCTGGTGCCACAGGCCCTCGGCGGTCCAGCCGTTCGTGCCGCTTTCCGTGCGGTCGGAAAACGCCGCCGAGCCAAAGCCTTTCAGCGAGGCAATGCTGACGTCGTCCACGTACCAGCCCTCGTAGCCGTTGTTCTGCGCATCGATCGAGTCGAACGTGAACTTGAGCCGGATCTGACTGCCGGCGTAGGCGACGAGCTCAACCGTCTCCTGGTTCCAACGGCCCGCCGTACCGGCGACCTGGTAAATGCGCGTCCACGAACTGCCGTTGGTCGAAACGTACACCAGCTTGCGATCCCACGAGGTCCCCTCGTCCTCGGTCTCGTACCAGCTCTTGAACGTGAGCCGGGCGGAGGCGCGGTCGGACAAGTCGATCCACGGCGACACCAGCGACCCGGTCGTCCTCTGACCCGTGCTGTAATTCGTGACCGCCGCGCTGTTATACACCCACCGGTTGGTCCCGCTGACCTCCGCGCCGCCGCGGCTGCCGGTCTGCCGCCACAGCCCGTCCGCCGTCCAATCCGCGGGGGACTCCATGTCCTCCGCGAACAATTCCGCTGTTTCCGTCTGGAGGGCGACAATCTCGACGTCGTCGAGTCGCCAGCCCCGGTACTGGTTGTTCACGGAGTCGATCGTGTCGAAGTAGAACCGGATCCAGACGCTTGTTCCGGCATACGCGCCCAGGTCCGCCACATGCGAAACCCACTGCTTGTTCGTGCCCGAGATCTGCAGCAGAAGCTTCCAATCCGTTCCGTTGGTCGACACCTGGACCAGCTTGCGGTCCCACAAGGTGCCGGTGTCCTCGGTCTCGTACCAGCTCTTGAACCGAAGAGACGCGCCCGACGTCGCGTTCGAGAGCGACACGACGCGGGTCAGCGCGCCCGTGCTTCGGGCGCCGGTGGCATAGTTCGACCCGTTGTAGTAAGCCCAGCTGCTGCCGGGGCTGGCGGAAAGATCCGTCGTCACCCGCCACAGGCCTGTCGCCGTCCAGTCGTTCGTGCCGGACTCCACGTCATCCGCAAACAACGCCTCGATCCCGCTGTTCGTGCCGGCCGACACGGAGACCGTCACGTTGTCGAACGAGACATCCTGCGGGTTCGCGCTTTCATAGCCGAGGCTCTCGAGCCAGTCGCAGACCTCGTTCACGCGCGCGTACTGGTTCGAGTAGAACCGCTCCGTCTTCGAGGAGCGATAGACGGCGACGCGCGGCGGAAACGAGACCCCGCGCGCCAGCGGCGTGTTCTGCCAGTAGAGCTGCTCGTACATGTCTTCCCAGACGACCGGCAGGTTCGTCACATCGCCCTTGGTGATGTGCAAAGGCACCTGGCTGGTCGGCGCAATCCCCCACTCGAGCGCCGTGGTTCGCGGAAGCGTGACCGCAACCTGGTTGCTCGCGCTGTCTTCCATCCATGCCTTGAACTCGTACGAACTGCCCTGTGCCGTGGAGTTGTAGTTCGGGTCGGACAAGTCAGGATCGGGGATCCACATCCAGAACGTGTTCTCACCCGCGCCTGCCACGCAGTTGGTCTCCAGGATCTGATAGATCTTGTTCGATGTCCCAATGAACGCGACCTTCAGAACCAGCCCCGTCTTGCCGGCGCTGTCGTACTTCACCGTAATCCCATACGTCTGGTCCCCGTACGGATGAACCGTGGACGGCGCATCGGCGATCTGGCACAGCACGTTGTTCGTGGACGCCGACGGCGGATATGCCAGCAGCATCTCCTGTCCGTCCGCGGGCAGGCTCACCTGGAACACGCCGTCGCTGTTGGTCTCGATGTTGTAGCATTGCTGAAACGCGCGGATCGTCTTGCCCGTCACCAGGTCGCTCACGATGGTGAACGTCTGCGGGTCCCCGCCGGTCGGGTAGTTCGTGTCGTACAAGTAGTTTTTCAACTGCATCAGGATGGACCCGTTGGTGCAGGTCCGGTAATCGGCCAGCGCATAGCAGGCGTTCGTTCCCACGAGGTGAAGCTTTGGCGGAATGCCGAAGTAGTTGGTGAAGATGGACGCGAACACCTCGTACCGCCACTTCCAGAGCAGTACGTCGGGTTTCGTATCCTCGTTGCCGTCGGGTTTGTTGTCGCCCGCGCCGTAAAGGAAGATCGCGGCCTTGCCGGCGCCCGCGCCGTGGTTCTTGGTCACGACCGCCGGAGACCACTGCTTGTTATCCACGTACACCGCGCCGCCGGGCGACTTGTTGGACAGCGAAAGGTCGTCGGCATAGAACCGCCCATCGCCCGAGGCTCCGCTGCAGCGGACCACGAACTGGGCCCGCGTGGCTCCTGCCGGAACCGTCGTGAAGCCCGACGAGTAGATCCACGTATCCGACGGACTGTTGGAACTCACGACCGGAGAGGCAATATGCGTCGCCATCAGGGTCGCATTGCTGTAGAACTCCAACTCGATCGAACCGTACTTGTCGCCGTTGCGCAGCGCATCCGCCCCCGGGTTCAGAAGGTACCCGCTGAACTCAAGCACGTCTCCCGCCATGAACGTGTTGGTCGCCGATTGGAAAATCCCGCTGTCCCACCAGAACACCCACGCGTTGCTCGCCGACTGGTACGTGCCGGCGGCCGGGGCGTGATTGGCGTTGTTCCACGAGTTCCAGCCGTCCGGCGCCTCGTTCGTCCCGGCCAGCGTGCCGTTCGCGATCAGGTTCGGGGCATCGCCCACCGATCCCCCGCACCGAATCAAGCGGCGTCCGGTCCACGCGTTGGAGGGGGCGATCGCATCGACCTTGTACTGGACCCAGGAATCGCCCGGCGTCATGGAGGCCAGCCGCGCGCTCGCGTTGGTCCCGAGGATCGCGCCTACCTTGTCATACCATTCGATCGAAACGGTGGCGTGGGCGCCGCCGCGGAGCGGGTCGTCATGATTCGACCGCAAGTACGTGCTGACCGTGTAGCGGCCGAACGGCACCACCGGGAAATCCTGCCAAAGGCCGGAATCCCCCCAGAGGTGAATCATGTTCGTTCCGTCCAGGGCCCAACCCCAATCGTCTTCGTTGGCAAGCGTCCCCCACACGCCCCACTCCGGCACGCTCGTGCCGCTGTACGGACCCCTCTCGAAACTCTTGTTCCGCAGGCTGTCCATCTCCGCCCAGAGCGTGCCTCCCGACAACATGATTTCGTCGCTGTACTTCCACGTGTACGGCTTGTACGTGTAGCTGCTGCCCAGAGGCCCAAGCGCGTTGGTCGTGAACCGCACGGTCACGGGGGCCCAGTAGGACGAGACATACTCGCGCTGTTTCTGGGGAGTCTCGTAACCGCCGATATCCGAGGCATCCACCCCGAACAACTCGCGAAGTTCATCCACGAAGTTCGTCATCGGCCGCCCGTTGAAATCCTGCAGGCCCGGCAGGTCGCCGGTCGCGATCACGTTCACGCCGTTGGAAATCACGACGGTCCGCAGGAACTCGAGCACGCCCTTGTCGGTGCCCGGCACGTTCGTTTCCACCCGCATGTTTCGCGGAAGGATGATCGCCCGGTAGTTGGTGTAAGCGCCCGCCGCGAGATCCTCCAGGTCCATGAACCACGGCTCATATCCAAGACGCTCGAGGGTGCCCGCAATCTGCTGCATCTCGCACTCGTACCGGTTGTACTGGGAGTCGTTCGCCGCCGTCCACAGAAACGCCACATCCGGGGTCGGGTCCGCGGAACCGCGGAGATGATTTTCAAGCAGGCTCTGGTCCATCAACGTGAACATGTCGCGGCACACCCAGAACGCCGGCTTGATCACGCGGTTCGCGTAGAGAATGCCGAACCCCTTTTCACGGTCCGTGATGTACGGCCGGTCGTGCCACGCGAACACGTGCGTACCGATCGCCCCCGCCTCGAGACTTTCCCACATCGCGTTGCGGATCAGGGGTCCCTGCCGCTGTTCGTTCATTCCCGGCCACATTGTCTCCGAGCTCGTGAACCCGGTCTCGCTGTAGAGCACGGGAATGCCGGACACTTTCTTCGTGTACGAGATTCCCCAGTGCCCGTTCTGCGACTCGTGCCCGAGGATCGACCACGGATAGTTGTTCACGGAGAAGAAGTCCACCGGCGCATTGCTCGCGGCGCACGCCTCGGTAATTTTACCGCGGTCTTCCGCGTGATAGCGCCAATCCTCCTCGCCCCACTGCATGCCGACGGTGGAATACGAAATCAGGTGGTTCGTGTCCGCCGCCTTCGCCGCCGCCGCGCCGACCGCCGTGAAGCTCGCGATCGCGTCCTCCCGCCACTGGACGGCATCGGCCCAGACCGCCCCCTCCACGCCGTACGCGCGATACTCCGAGGGGAACGTGACTTCGTTGAAGTTCGTGTAGGAGGAACCCCATGTCTCGTTGGCCCTGGCCATGGTTCCATACTTGAGCTGGCACCAGCCCCGGAACGCGGCTTCGCATTCCGGATCATACCCGTCGAGCAATCCGCTCCAGAGGCCGAGGAATCCGGATTCGTTGCCGATGATCCACGCCACGATCGCCTTCGAATCCTTGTAGCGCGAGCACACGTTCTGAAACCACTCCTGGTACTGCGCACGCGCCTCCGGACGCTCGTAGTTGATGATATCGGACCTCCACCGCGTGGGGTGATAAATGCCCCCGGAGTCGTAGTCCGGCGGATGCATCGTGTACCACTCGTCGGGGAACCAGTTGGGCGGCCACTGGTAACCGATCAGCGCGAAGATGCGAAGGCCCCGTGCTTCCGCAGCCTGAACCAGGTAGTCGTAATTCTCCCATTTCCACTGGTTGTCGCCGTCTTCCTCGATGTGCTGCCAGACGAAATCCACGCGGATGGAGTTCGCCCCCATCTTCTTCATCTCATCGAGGTCGTAATCGATCTGATCAAAGGTCTGCCAGACCCCGAGCGGCCGGTTCCATGTCTGGTAGGCGATCCCGTGCGGCACCCACGCATTCGTCCGGCCGGCGTCGTAGAAATACCCGTTGGTCATCGTAATGAAGGCTGAAAAGGCAACCGCCGAATGGCCGAGGAGAAAACACCCCAGAAGGAGAAGAGGAAACTTCAGGCGGCACTTGGACTCACCACGCACGCACGTTCTCAGGGACATGAGCCACCTCCTCGCGACCGGAGGACGGCAATCCCCGGGACGCGCAATCCGAACTCCCAAGCACAACAACAACACCCACAGCACATCGCGGCAGAACAACCCCAGCGCCCGGAACCCCCGTCACTCGGCGGAGCTTCCCGCGTATTCGAGCGTCCATCGCTTTGCATCTCAAGAACTAACCCCTTTTTCGCCCCGTTGTTTAGGCCGCGATCCCCGGCACAACACACACAAGTCGTTGAAATAAGCCCAGTAACACAAATTTGCGTGCGCCACAAGAAAAAGGCCCTCCCCTGCCAACAGCCCGCAAGCCGTGGCGGGAACGTTCCCGCTCATTTTATTCAAATAATGCTTGCCGCAGCCCCATTTAATGCTAAATTGGTGGGAACAAGTGGGACCGTTCCCGGCACGAGGATGGTTCCTGGAGGGTCGTCATGAGAATACGATCTACATTCGGTGTTGCGTGCGTGGCGACAGGCGGACTCCTTCTGGGGAGTGTGTCGGACGCAGTTGAGGTGCTAAAGAACTCGTCATTCGAGGAACCGGTGGATACCGGATCCGGATACAACTGGGTGAGCGACCGGGCCGTCCATTGGGAAAGGTGGGGTGGATGGTTCAACCGGGAAACCACGTGGAGCCCGGTGCTCAGCGGGCAGTGCATGATGGCGTACCATCACTGGCGAATCCTGGGCAACGACACGTCCGGCATTTACCAGGACATCGGCGACGCGCCGGCGGGCCAGCCCTACCCCTTCGGCATCAAGGT
>ERZ1645192.1444-NODE-1444-length-19806-cov-8.787099_pt1 | contig 19806 bp, 12 predicted proteins | sample MGYA00575354_ERZ1645192 | MGnify/ENA primary metagenome ERZ1645192 (study PRJEB40844, sample SAMN11349763) | freshwater sediment metagenome | isolation source: river sediment | host: Sediment | place: India: Faizupur Khadar , New Delhi | collected 2017-02-21 ... | reverse complement strand
CGCCTGGTCCCGGGCCGCCCCCTCTGGCTGGGCTGCATACAGATCGATCACCCGCTGGGGCTTGAGGGGCACTCCGACGCCGACCCGCTGGCCCACGCAATCACCGACGCCATCCTGGGCGCGCTGGGGCAGCGGGACATCGGCTGCCACTACCCGCCCGGCGAGGCACGGTGGCGCGGCTATCCGGGCATCCGGTTCCTCGAGGACATGCGCGACCTGCTGACCCGGTGGGGCTGGGCCATCGTCAACGTGGACGGTGTCATTGTGGCCGAGCGCCCGAAACTCGCCCCGCATATCCCCCGTATGACGGTGCGTGTGGCCGAAGGCCTCGGCGTGGACCCCGCCCGGGTGGGCATCAAGGCCAAGACGTTCGAGGGGCTCGGCTTCACCGGCCGTGAGGAAGGGATCATGGCGCAGACCGTGGTCCTGCTGCAGAAGGTCCGCTGACGGGACGCCGCCGGCGGGGCATCCCGGGGAACAATCCGGAAAGGAACACGATGAACAAGCTGCGCGTATGGTTCGCCGTCGCAATGATCGCCGCCCTGGCCGGCCCGGCCGCCGGAGCGGAGGTGTATCCCCTGGCCCAGGTCAAGCGGGGCCAGAGCGCCACTGTCCGCACCTGTCTCGAGGGTCGCCAGGTCGTGGAGTTCCCGGCGGAGGTGCTGGGGGTGCTGGAGAAATCGATCTCCGGCTACGACGTGGTGCTCATCCGGCTGAGCGGCGCCGAGATCGAGCGGACGGGCCCGTTCTCCGGCATGAGCGGCTCGCCGGTCTACATCGACGGCAAGCTCATGGGGGCGCTGGCGTACTCGTTCCCGTACACCACCGATCCGGTCGCCGGCGTCACGCCGTTCGAGCAGATGCGGGCGCTGTTCGGCACCGAGCCGGGCCCGGTCGCCGCCGGCGGTCCGGGCGGCGCCGTGGATGTGGGGGCGATGCTGGATCGCATGGCCAGCCCGGACGTGCGCACGGCGCTGGCGCTGCCGCCGCCGGCCGGCGGCGGCGAGGCGGCCGCGCTGCGGCCCATCGGGACGCCGCTCATGCTGTCCGGCTGCACGCCGGCGGCGCTGGAGCAGTTTCGGGACGCCTTCCGCGATCTCGGCTTCGTGCCGGTGCTGGGCGGCGCCTCCGCCGGCGCCACCGGCGGCGTCGCGGCGGGATCCCCGCCCCTGGCGCCAGGGGCGGGCGTCGTGGTCACTCTGGTGCGGGGCGACATCGGCATGGGCGCCGGCGGCACCGTGACCGAGGTGGACGGCGAGACCGTGTATGCCTTCGGCCATCCGTTCCTGCAGGCGGGGCGGACCGCCATGCCGCTGCACGATTCCGAGATCCTCGCCGTCGTCCGCAATCTGAACAACTCGTTCAAATTCTTCACCACCGGCCAGCCGGTGGGCGCCGTGCTTCAGGACCGCCTCCTCGGGATCATGGGCCGGCTCGGCGCCCGGCCGGACCTGGTCCCGGTCGCGGTCACCGTCGAGACGCCGCGTAAGCCGCCCGCGGCGTTCGCCGTCGAGGTGGTGCGCGACCCGTTCCTGACGCCGTTCCTGATCAACTACGCCCTGTTCAATTTCCTGCAGGCGGAGGAGCGGGCCATCGGCGCCGCCACCATCGACATCACCGCGGAAATCACCCTGGCCGGCGGCGAGACGATTCCGATCCGCAACGTCATCTCGAGCCCGCTCACCGCGGCCCAGCAGGCGGCGCTGTTCGTGGCGGTGCCGCTGCAGTACATCTTCAGCTCCGGGTACAAGGAGCTCGATGTGACCGGCGTGAGCGTCAAGGCCGTCATCCGCGACGAACTGAGCGCCGCGAGGATCGATTCGGTGCAGGTGGACCGGGCGGAGGTCCGGGCGGGCGAGACCGTCAACCTGAAGATCAACCTCCAGCTGCAGGACGGGCGGATGACCGCCATGGGCTTCCCGCTGCACCTGCCGGCGGACCTGCCCGCCGGCCCGGTGCAGGTGTTCGTCGGTGACGGGACGACGCTGACCCAGCTGGACCGCCAGCTGGAGCCGGGCCTGTTCACCGTGTCGACGGCCCGGCAGCTCGTGGGCGCGCTCCGGAACTTGCGCCAGAACGCCACCGTCTACGTCAAGCTCTACCGGAAGGGCGACGGGATCTTCTCCCGCGGCCACTCGTTCCCGGCCCTGCCGGCGTCCTGGCTCGACATCTTCAGCGGCTCCCGCACCCAGGGAGCCAGCGTGCCGTTGCGTTACATCCATTTCCTGGAGAAAAGCCTTGGAGACCAGAACTATGTCATCACCGGCGCCCAGAACTTCCAGCTGGATATCCGTCCGGAATAGCCGATGGTCCGGCGCCGCGCGCGCCCTGGCCGTCGCGTTGCTGGTCCTGGCGGCGCTGCCGGCGGCGGCGCAGGCGGTCCGGCCGAGCTGGTACGAGCTGGATTCGTACGAGGATTTCAGCGCGGGGAAGGTCAAGGGCCTGGCGGTCACCGACGACGGGCGGCTCGTCCCCGCGCCTGTGCTTCGTGAGCTGGGCGATTCGGGCCAGCCGTACGTCCTGTCGGCGGTGCGCGACGCGTCCGGAACGGTCTATTTCGGCACGGGGCATGACGGCAAGGTCTTCAAACTCCAGCCCCAGGGCGGCGTGACCGAGGTGCTCGACGCCGAAGAGCCCGACATCTTCGCGCTGGCGGCCGGGCCCGACGGCACGCTGTACGCCGCAGGCAGCCCCGGCGGCCGGATCTACCGCGTGGGCCGCGACGGCAAGAGCGCGGTGCTGGCCGAGCTCAAGTGCAAGTATGTCTGGGCGCTGACCCTGGGCCGCGACGGCGCGCTCTACGCCGGCACCGGCGTGGAGGGGCGCATCTACCGCGTGGGCGAGGGGGAGCCCGCCGTGGTGTTCGACTCGGACCAGACCCACGTGCTGAGCCTGGTGACAGAGGCCGACGGGCATCTCCTGGCCGGTACGGCGCCGGCCGGCTATCTGCTGCGCGTCGGGACCGACGGCCGGGCGGTGTCGCTGTTCGACGCCCCGCTGGCCGAAATCCGCCAGATCGCCGTGGACCGCTACGGGGTGGTGTACGCGCTGGCCTATGGCAAGGAGTCGGCCGACGGCGAGACGAAAACCGCCGGGGCGGCCGCCGACGCGATCGCGGCCGACGTGGTGGTCTCGGTGTTTCAGCGGGACGAGACGCCCAAGACCAAGCGGACCAAAACCGACGCGATGGCCGCCGCCATCGGCGCGGCGGGAACCGCGTCGGCCGACGTGGCGGCGATCTACCGTCTGGACAAATCAGGCAATGTGGTGCCGGTCTGGCGTTCCGAGGAGGACAAGGCGTTCGCCTTCGCCCTGCAGCCGGACGGCACGGTGATCCTGGGCACCGGCACCCGGGGAAGGCTGCTGGCCCGGCAGCCCGACCGGGCGCGGCTGGTGCTGGCCGAGTCGGGACAGGAACAGGTGACCGCGCTGCTCCCGGACGCCGACGGCATCCTGGTGTTCACATCGAACCAGGGCCGGGTGTATCGGCTGGGCGCCGAAGCGGCGGCCGCCGGCGAGTGGGTGTCCGATGTGGCCGACGCGGGCGCCGTCGCCCGGTTCGGCGTCCTCCGGACCGTGACGGCGCCGCTGCCCGAAGGCGTGCGCGGCGAGTACGCGTTCCGCTGCGGCAACACCGCCCGGCCCGACGCCACGTGGACCGACTGGCAGACGCTGACGGGCGGCGAGGCCGTCTACGCCATCGGCGCGCCGCCGGCGCGCTATTTCCAGGTGCGGGTCGCCCTGGCCGCCGGCAGCGGCAAAGCGCCCGGCCTGACGGGGCTGTGGGTGGAGCGCCTGGCGGTGAGCTACGTCCAGAAGAACCAGGCGCCCCGGCTGCTGGCCGTGGCGGTGAATCCGCCGGGCGTGGTCTTCCAGAAGCAGCCGCCCATGATGCAGCCGGGCGAGCCGCCCGACTACGGCGCCGCGTCCACGCTGGAGCTGCCGCCCCACATCCTGGCAGCGCTGACCCGGATGAGCGGGGCCATGCAGCTGCCCAAGATCTTCAAGACCGGCCAGGTGTCGCTGAGCTGGACCGATGAGGACCCCAACGGCGACCTGCGGGAATACGCCGTGGACATGCGCCCCGTGGGCGCCGCGGCCTGGACTCGCCTGGCTGCCGCCCTCCGGGAGCAGTACCTCAACGTGGATCCGGACGTGCTGGCCGACGGCGACTACCTGTTCCGGGTGACCGTCTCGGACGCCCCGGCCAATCCGCCGGGCGAGGCGGGCACCGACACGCTGGTGAGTCCGGTGGTCACCGTGGACACGCGGCCGCCGCGGCTCCGGGCGCTGGAATCCGGCCGGACCGCCCAGGGCCTGGAGGTCCGGATCGAGGCGGCCGACGAGCGCAGCCCCATCCACGCGCTGGAGTACTCGACGGACGGCGGGCGGCGCTGGGAGCCGCTCTTCCCCGAGGACGGCATCTGCGACCAGACGCTGGAGCGGGCGAAGCTGGCCGTGCCGGCGCTGGCCGCCGAGGTGCGGCAGCTCCTGGTGCGGGCCATGGACCACGCCGGCAACGTCGCGGTGCTGGCCGTGGAGCCGCCCGCTCAGAAATAGCCTGTTTCATTTCACCAGGTGAGGAGACACGCCGTGACCCGACCTCTCGCCGCCGTCGTCGGGGCCGCTCTGGCCCTGGCTGTTCTTGGCATTGTACTCGCCGCCGAAGCCAACCCCACTACCGCCGGCGCCGATCCGGCCACGGCCCTGCCCACGCTTCGGGAGCAGGCGGCGCTCCGCCAGGAGTGGCTGCGCCTCCGGCTGGAGCGGAACCTGCCGGTGGTGATGCGCCGGGCGGGTGCGCCCATGTGGCTCGTGATCGCCGGCGAGTACAACGAGGACCCGGTGTTCTTCTCGCTGGTGGCGCCCACCGAGCTGTCGGCGCACCGGCGGTCCATCCTCGTCTTCTGCGACCGCGGCGAGGCGGGCGTGGAGCGGCGCGTCATCGGCGGCAGCGACAGCGGCGGGCTCTACGCGCCCCTCCGCGATCCGGAGCTGGCCCGGCAGGTGCCCCGTGACCGGCTGGCCTGGGAGCTGCTGCGGCGGCTGGTGGAGGAGCGCCAGCCGGCGTCCATCGCGGTGAACATCTCCACGGGCACGGCGCTCGCCGACGGCCTGTCCGCCGGCGACCGCGAGCTCCTCGAAGCGGCGCTCGGGCCATCCTGGTCGGCCCGCCTGGTCCGGAACGACAACCTGGCGGTGGAGTACCTTTCCCTGCGCCTGCCGGAGATGCTTCCCTTCTACCGGCGGCTCATGGGCGTCGCCCACCAACTCATCGGGCGGGCCTTCTCGGCCGAGGTGATCGTGCCCGGCCATACCACCACCACCGACGTGGTCTGGTGGCTGCGCCAGGAGGCGGCCCGCTTCGGCTGCGGCGTCTGGTTCCACCCGACGGTGGACGTGCAGCGGCGCGGACTGGGCGGCGGATTCAAGCCCCCCGACGACACCGAGACCGTCATCGAGACCGGCGACCTGATCCACGTGGACCTGGGGCTCACCGCCGCGGGGCTGGCCACCGACACCCAGCACATGGGCTACGTGCTGCGGCCGGGCGAGACGGACGCGCCGCCGGGTCTGCGGCGGGCGCTGGCGGTGGGCAACCGCCTCCAGGACATCGTGTGCGCCGCGATGCGCCCGGGGCGGACCGGCAACGAGGCGCTGGCGGCCGCGCTGGCGGCCATGCGCGCCGAGGGGATCAAGGGTTCGGTTTACTCCCATCCCGTGGGCGACCACGGTCACGGCGCCGGGCCGGTCATCGGCTTGTGGGACCGGCAGGAAGCCATCCCGGTCCGCGGCGACCGGGCGATCCTGGCCGACACCTGGTGGGCCGTCGAACTGTACGCTGCCTCGCCGGTGCCCGAGTGGGACGGCCAGGAGGTGCGGATGATGCTGGAGGAAGACGTCGTGCTCACCGCCGCGGGGACCCAGTGGGTGCTGCCGCGGCAGGAGAAATTTCACCTTGTGGGGAAACGGTGAATCGGTGAATGGGTGAATCGGGAGACGGGAGACGAGAGACGAGAGACGGATTAACCCTCAACCCTCCACGATCAACCATCAACCATCAACTCTCAACTCTCAACTCTCAACTCACAACGATCCGCCACGGGGGCCGGGGGAACCGCCAAGCCCGGTGAACCGGGCGGAAGGGAAGTTCAACCGACGCTGCACCCGTCCATGAACGGACGGGCTACGGGGGGCACAAGCCCCGCGGCCGCGGGGCCGGAGGAAACGCTTGCCCGGACGCCCGGTCTCGGGCTCATCCGCCGCCGCACCAACCGCTCCGTTCCGGCTCCGCCGGGTTGGGATTACAATTACTGGACAATAAACGGGATCCAGTTCCGTCAGCTAGGGATGCTAAAATACGGCACAAAGCGAAACACTTGTCTGGGGCAGGAGGCGGTGCGATGAAGCAGGGAATCGTGGTGTCGGTTTTAACCGCGGCCTTGGCGGTATCGGTGGCGGCGCAGTCAACAGAATTGATGGAAGCGATCGAGGCCGTGCGGGCGGGACGGGGCGTGCCGCAGGCCGCGGCCTACGATCCTGCCCTCCCCGGGCCTCACCGGTTGGTGATTGTCACCAGATCGGGCGAGCCTCACGATTGGACATCGCGCTTACCACCCGAATGGATCGCGAAAACGGTCAGCGAGCTGGCCTTGGTCGTGGTGGTCGACGCGAAAGAAGTCGATCTGGGCTCTCGAAGTTATAGCGGTGGGCCCCCCATCACCCGGTACCGGCATGATTTACAGCTCTATGTGCGAGGTGCAAGGAGCGGGGTATTGTTGGGTGATTTTCAAGTGAAAGGAGGAACACCGGAAGACTTTTCTTATTTGGCGCCACAACCCCAAACCCGCATCGATGGTCGCAGGGCGGATTCTGTTCAGTTGGAAGCAGCCCTCAACCGATTCGTGCAGCCGCTCGAAACTCCAGCAAAACAAGAAATGCAGTTTGTCTGGATCGAGCCGGGGACGTTTGCCATGGGCGTGCCGGAGTCGGAGGAAGGGCGAACCCGCGACGAACGGCAGCACCGGGTGACTCTGACGAAGGGGTACTGGATGCAGACGACGGAGGTGACACAATCTCAGTGGGTTGCGGTGATGGGTGGCAACCCATCCGAATTTCAAGGGGACAGCCGACCAGTAGAGAACGTTTCGTGGGATGATGTGCAGAGATTTATCCACAAGCTGAATGCGCAAGACCCGGGTAAGCACTACCGGTTGCCGACAGAGGCGGAGTGGGAGTACGCGTGCCGAGCAGGAACGACGGGTGAGCGGTACGGCGAGTTGGACGACATCGCATGGCATCGGGGAAACTCCAACGAGCAGACTCACCCAGTGGGTCGAAAGCAACCCAACGCCTGGGGGTTATACGACATGATCGGCAACGTATGGGAGTGGTGTGCGGATTTCTATGATGACTATCCGTCGGGGGCAGTGACGGACCCTGCTGGTCCATCATCGGGCTCAGAGCGGATGTTCCGCGGCGGCTGCTTCGAAAACAATGCAAATAGCTGCCGATCAACGTTCCGAAACGCAGAAGGGCCGGGTTTCCGTTCCATCTACCGAGGCTTTCGGCTGGTCCGAGGGAGGGAAGATGCGGCGCTGCTGACTGAATTGGCCGCCCCGCAAACTGGGGGTCCCACAGGCCGACGGGAGACCAACCGGATTGGGATGATTTTTGTGGAACTGGGTTCCGGCTCGTTCACAATGGGCTCGCCCATGTCGGAGACGGAGAGGGATACTGACGAAACACTGCACCGGGTGACTCTGACGAAGGGGTACTGGATGCAGACGACGGAGGTGACGCAGGGGCAGTGGCGGGCGGTGATGGGGAGCAACCCCTCGAATAGAAAATGGGGGGACGACTACCCGGTGGAGAGTGCGAATTGGAATGAGGTGCAGGATTTCATCTGCAAGTTGAACGCGCAGGACCCGGGGAAGAACTACCGGTTGCCAACTGAAGCGGAGTGGGAGTACGCGTGCCGTGGGGGGACCACGGGGGCCCGGTACGGCCAACTGAACGACATCGCTTGGCACTTGCACAATCGCAAAGATTCTTACCAGGCCTATCAAGTGGGCCAGAAGCAACCGAACGCATGGGGTCTGTATGACATGATCGGCAATGTGGAAGAGTGGTGCTACGACTGGTATGATGAGTATCCCTCCGGGTCGGTAACGGACCCAACCGGCCCACCCGCGGGCTCCACCCGGGTGGTTCGTGGTGGCGGCTGGGGCAACCACGCCAGCGACTGCCGGTCGGCGGATCGCAACAAATGTTCACCCAATGTTGGCAGCTCTGGCTTGGGCTTTCGTCTCGCCCGGTCGTCACCATGAGCCCGTTGACCATTTTATCGTTGGCTCCGGCCCCGGCCAGATGGCCTGGGGTCGGGCGGCGGGTCGGCGAAGGGCAAGCCGCCATTCACCCTGAAGCCATCATCATGAAGAAGGTGTCAACATGAAAAGGACGTCTGTGCTTCTATGTTGCTTGGGCATTTTCTGGGCTGTCAGTTCGCCGACGACAGTGCCGGCGGCTGACACAGCAGGAAACAGTCAGTGCGGCTCCGGTCAACTGATCAGTACCTGCGGCGAGGGGCGACTGTATCGCTACGGATCGCTGCAGGTGGTTGAATTACATGGGAATTATCGGGAAATGGGCCGACAGTACGGCGTGATGCGCAAGGATGTCTTGCACGATCTGCACCAGCAGATGATGAACAATCAAACGCTGGTGACTGCCGCAAAGGATCTGGCGATGCGCGAGAAGGAACTGCAGGCGGTCTATGCGGCGTATCCCCGGTATGACGAGATGATGAAGGGCATCGCGGAAACATCGGGTCTGGGTGACCATGCGTATCTGGTGTGCAGTTACATTCAACTGTTTCATGTGCTCACGGCCGACTCGCCGGCTCCGGGCGGCTGTTCGTTCAACGCCGTGTGGGGGCCTTACACGTCCGACACCAGGTTGGTTGCCGGGCGTAATTTTGATCTAAGCAAAGTCATCAACAAATTCACGGAAATTGTAGTCTACAACCCCGATGATGGGAGCATACCCGTCGCCAAGGTGGGATACGTGGGATCGGTGTATCTGACCTCCGGCTTCAACCGGGCGGGGCTGTTTCTGGAATTGAACAACGGCGATGTTCCGTATGAACGCTGGCAGGCTCAGCATGGACCCGCGAACACCGCGACCAACCCGAAAACAATCGACACCTACCTGGAGCTCTTCCAGTTGGTCCAACACTCAGCCGACACCGCGGAATTGGACCGGCGCTTCGCGTCGGCCCGCACCACGGTCGGCTGCATCATCAACGTGGCCGACACCAAGGGCGCGTTCTCCTATGAATGGATCCCGGGCAAATACACGAAGCGGGCGCCGTTTGGCAATGAATCGATGGTGGCCACCAACGACTTCATCGATCCGTCGTGGGGATTGAGATTGCCCCCGCCGGGGAGTTCCACCGACACCGGCCAGAGTATCTTGCGGTTGTTTAATCTGATGATGATGAACTACAAACACAAAGGAGCGATCACACCCCGACTGATGATGCAGATCATGAGCACGCCGACGGCGGAGGGCGGGCCGTTCTTTCCCACCTACACCAGCTACCAGATGGTGGTCGTGCCGGCGGACCTCACGATATGGTTCAGAGTTCCGGAGCATCATGACTGGACGGAAGTGGATCTGAGCAGCCATTTCGATCCGGCGGGCCAACCGGTCGATCGTGCCACGGGCAGGGGAACGGTGGGGCGGTGAATGGGTGGACCGGTGAATAGGTGAATGGGTGAATGGGTGAATGGATGAGCCGGTGAATGGGTACTATGATCTGGGTTTTGGGATCCAGGGCCCAGAACCCAGATCCGATTTCCGATGATCGATCACGAGCCTCGATTACGATTACGATCACGATTACGAGCACGAACCCTCAACCCACAACCCTCAACGAATCGGGACGAGCCCCGAAAAAACGGCCCCGTCCGATGCCGGACGGGGCCTGATTGAACCTTGGTGTTCTCAGCGACTATGTGGTGAAGGCTCCCGGCCTAGCCGGAGGTGGCCGCCTCCAGCCGTTTCAAAATGCTGAAGATGAATGCGGCCGAGATGAGGCAGCAGACCACGAACACGCTCCATACCTGCCACAGCGGGAACACCACCCACATGGACGAGCCCACGAACAGGAGTTGGTTGCCCAGCGCCGTGGCGCCCAGCCAGCCGCCCTGCATCAGGCCCTGGAAGCGCGGCGGAGCCACCTTCGATACGAACGACAGGCCCATGGGGCTGAGGAACAGCTCGGCGATGGTCAGGACGAGGTAGGTGGAGATCAGCCAGTGCGGCGACACGCGGTCGGGCGACGGCGCGCCGTCCAGCACGGCCGGGGAGAGCAGGCTGATGGAGCTGGTCACCATGATGATGAACCCGATGGACGCCAGCACCATGCCGATGCCGATCTTGCGCGGCGTGGACGGCTCCTTGCCCCGCGCCCGGAGCCAGGCGAAGAAGCCCACCACCACCGGGGTGAGGAAGACGACGAAGTACGGGTTGAACTGCTGGAAAATCTCCGGCTCGATGAGGTTGCTCGGCGCATAGGTGCGGAACAGCAGCCAGCCCAGCGCGGCACCGCCGAAGGCCATGGCCGCCCCGAGCATCCGCCGGGCGCCGGTCGAGTTCTTGCTCAGCAGGAACACCAACCCGATGATCACGCCGGCCAGCAGCAGCAGGCCGCGGATGTCGAAGATGAAGTAGGTGACGGCGTCCACCGTCTTGACGGTGTAGTCGCGGGCGAAGTAGGTCAGCGTCAGTCCGTTCTGGTGGAATGACATCCAGAAGAAGATCACCACCAGGAACACCAGACCGAGCGCCATCAGCCGCTTTTTCTCCTCGGCCCACGGCATTTCCAGCTTGGCTTCGCCGGCGGCCACCTGCTGGCGCCGGTCGGGGAGCTTGCCCTTGAACAGCACGTAGGTGGCCAGCGACACCAGCATGGCTACGGCCGCGATGCCGAACGCGTAGTTGTAGCCGGTGGAGAACACGTCGAGGTAGTTCCGGGCGAACGCGTTCAGGTCCGCGACCGGCCCGCCGGCCACCTTGTCGGCCAGTTGCTGCAGCGTGCCCGCCTCGGCCAGCTTCCCCGCCAGCAACTGGTGGCACAATGACGGCACGTCGGCGTCGTAGCCGAAGCCGTTCTTCTCCAGGTACCAGGTGCGGATGTACCGGGCGGCGTTGGGCGCGAACACGGCGCCGATGTTGATGCCCATGTAGAACAGGCTGTAAGCGGAATCACGGAGCTTGCTGTAGGCGGGATCGTCGTACATCTGGCCCACCAGCGCCTGGAGGTTCCCCTTGAACAGGCCGTTGCCCAAGGCGATGGTGAAGAGCCCCAGGATGGCGAACGGCAGGCCCATGCCGGGGATGGCCATCAGCACGTAGCCGATGAACATGATGATGATGCCCGTCATGATGGTGCCCTTGTAGTTCTGGCTGCGGTCGGCGATGAAGCCGCCCAGCAGCGCCAGGGCATAGATCAGGAAGTAGAAGACGCTGTAGATCCAGCCCGCTTCGTTCTGGGCCAGGCCGTACTTGGCCTGCAGGAACATGACCAGGATGGCCATCATGGTGTAGAAGCCGAAGCGTTCGCCCATGTTGGCGAAGAAGGCGACGATTAGTCCCTTGGGATGTCCTTGAAACACCGGTCCTCCTTGGCGGAATATTGCATAGCCGATTCCGTCATCCCGCTCATGGGCCGGCCGGCTGGAAGAGCCGGTCCAGCAGGGCGGGCGGTATGTCGAACGTGGCCCGGAGCGACGGACCCTGGGCCGCCACTGTGAAGCTGGCCAGGATGGTCTCCGCGTCGGTCGGCGACTGGCCGGCGGCCACCAGCGCCAGCGAGACGAAATGTTTGAGCAACAGCGCGATGCCGGCCGCATCCTCGCCGCGCCGGCAGGTGAGCTGCACGACGCAGGCTCCCCGGCCCGCCGGTTCCAGATTCCAGGCCAGCTCGGTGATTCCCGCGAACAGCCGCTGGAGCGTGGCGTAGGACGATCCGCCCGGACCGGCGCCCAGCAGATGGGCCATGAGCCCATTGCCGAGGTAGAGGGTCAGTGCGCCAGCGCCGCCCGTGCCGGTGAGTAGGGCCGGTGGCGGGGAGTCGAGTCGGCGGGGTTGGCGGAGCGCGGCCAGCGTCTCCGCCTTGCCCGCCACGAAGAGGTCGCGGCGGGGGAAGCAGAAGCAGAGCGGAGGGTCGGCGCCCGGCTCCCGGAGCTGGAAGAAGGCCACACCGGGCGAAGGACTGACCGGCGTCGCCCGTTCGCCCAACGCCTTCAGGATGGCCGCTTCCTGAAAATCGCCCTGCAGCCAGACGCCCAGGAACACGTCGTCGTCCCGCCGAATGCCTGTCAGGGCGAGGCCGTCCAGCCGCGCGGCCGCAGGGAGCAGCCCGGCGTCCCGGACGCGCTGGAGCACGGGCGCCACCGCGGGGAACAACCGCAGGAGCGTCTCGCGCGCGGCGGGCTGGCGGGCCAGGTCCGCCGTGGCGTAGAAATCGCAGCCGCCGGGGAGCGCCGACACCCAGCCGGCCGGGGTCTCCGGCGCGGTTGCGCCGGCGGCGCCGAGGGCGGACCACAGGCAGACGACCCACCAGGCGGCGGCGCAGAGTCGCCGCCGGCGGGCGGACCGGCCGGTGGGGTGGCGGGGGTCACTCACTGTCGAACCAGCTCTGGTCCACCGACGAGGAGCTGTCGAACTCGTGCAGCATGGACTTCTGGGAGCTTTTCTGTTCCAGCTCGGTGCGTTTGCTCAGGAGGACCGAGTTGACGAGGTTGGCCGGGTGGTACTGGACCGTGACCGTCCGGCGCCCCGCCGGATCGATGGTCAGCTCGGTGGAAAGCAGCGCCCGCAGGTGGGTCATCAGGTCGTTGACCAGGTCCAATTGCCGGTTCTGGGGCTTGAAGCCGAGGAGTTGGCGGATGGTTTTTTCCACGTCCGGCGTACCCATGGCCACGAAGGTGGTCATGCCCTTCACGACGGCCTCCATCACCTTGTCGAACGACTCGGGCGAGTTGAGCTCGTCCACGAAGAGGATGTCCTGGTCCTGCCGCAGCGCCTCGTCGATCCCCTGCTCGATGCTGTTCATGTCGGAGCCGATCTCGCGTTGGGTGACGAGGCACAGGTTGTTGCGGTGGCTGAACTGGATGGTGGGCTCCAGCACGGTCACGAGGCGGTTCTGGGTGGCGTTGAGGTGCTCCACGATGGAGGCCAGAAAGGCGCTCTTGCCGCCGCGGCCCTTGCCGTGGACCACCCAGAGCCCGCCCCGGAGCCCCTTCAGCGCGTGCAAAAAATCCTCCGGCAGCTGGTACGAACTCAGGATCGGGATGTCGTGGGGGATGACCCGCATGGCGAAGGCCAGCGAGCCGCGCTGGCGGAACAGATTCACCCGGAAGCGGGCCAGCCCCTGAACGGAGTATGAAAAGTCGAGACTCTTGACCCGGTCCAGATACACTTTCTTGGTCTCGGCGGTCGGCTGTTCCACCACGTAGTTGGGCAGGATCTCCAGCGCAATGGCCATGGTCTGGCCCGGATTGAGCGTGGTGTTCGGCACCTTGAGCAGTTTGTTGCCCACCCGGTAGGTGATGCAGGCCCCGGGGAACATGTAAATGGTGGTGGCCTGGTTTTCGATCCCGGCGACGAGGTACTTGTCGAGCACCGACAACTCGGCGGGCTTGGCGGGTTTGGCGGCGGATGGGCCGGCGGCGGGTTCACTCACGGGTGGCTCCTCGCGCGTGTCATTCCCAGCGGCCGGCGGCACGGTTCCGGATGGCCGGCCGCGCCATTATACCAAAATCACCGCCTGGAAATCCTTTGTTTTTGGCTGCCCTTTCAATACAATAGAACGTCATGAATCACCTCCGCGTGCTGCGAGCCACACTCTGTTGGGCGGTCCTGGGCCTGACCGGACTGGGAGGTGTCGCTGCGGCCCCCGATGCCGACCACGTCAACGAGATCATGTTCCTGGTGGGCGACAACCGCCTGAACGAGGCGCTGGAGCACGCCCATCTGCTGATGAGCCAGGAGCCGGAGGACGTCCGTGGTTATTACTATTTCACCTGGGTGCTCGCCAAGCTGGACCGCCTGGCCTGGGGGGAGCGCTACTTTCTGGAAAAGCTCAAGCGCGACCCCGACAACGCCTATTACCTGTTTGCGCTGGGGACGAACTACCGCATTCAGACCGACTACCCGCGCGCCATCGAATTTCTGGAAAACGCCATCGCCCGCCGGCCCCGCCAGGACATGTTCTTCGACATCTACCTCCTGGCGGTGGATGTCACGGGCGAGCATCAGCGCGCGCTGAACTTCCTGCTGGGGCTGCACCGGCCGGACCCGGACAACTGCTACCTCACCAGCTCCATCGCCGAGCTTCATTATTACCTCGACGATTACAACGGATTTTTGCGGTGGGAGGAGATCGCCCGCGCCCAGAATCCCGAGATCCTCGCCACGTCGATCCTGACCATCACGCGGTATCAGATGGAGGGACGCGACGACAAAGCCATGGCACTGGCCCGGCAGCGGGCCGACGAGGCGGACCGTGCCGGCCGGCTGCGCGACAAGGCGTATTACCTCCTCCAGATCAGCAACCTGCACCTGTTTGCCAACGAGTACGAACAATGCCGCGCGACGGCCGACGAGGCATTCAGCCTCTGCAACATCATCGGGGACGAGGAGCTCAAGCGCTACCTCGAACGGCTCTACGCCGACTACTACACTCAACTGGGAGACTACCTGCTGGCCCAGGAGCACTACCGGAACGTCCTGCTCCATGCCGAACAGATCAAGCACATCCGGCGGCAGGCCGACATCCACGTGCTGCTGGGCATTAATAGCGAGCGGATGGGCAACTTGCAGGGGGCGTTGGACGCCTACAACCAGGCGCTGGTACTCTCCGTGAAGGTGCAGCAGCGGAGCAGCCAGGTGCTGGCGCTCAAAAAACTGGCTGATCTCAAGCACCGGCTCAACGAGTACGATGACGCCGAGGCCTTCTACCAGCAGGCCCTGCGCATGACGCGGGAGATGAGCGACCCGTTCACCGAGAGCGTGCTCGAGAGCGACCTGGGGCTGCTGGACCAGACCCGCAAGCAGCACGAAGCCGCGATGGAGCATTTCCGGAAATCGCTCGATATTGCGGATCGGATGCGTCTCCAGTACCAGAAAGGCGTCGTGCTGGAGTGCATGGGCTGGAGCCTGTTCAAGATGGACCGCCGCGCCGAGGCCTACACCTACGTGGAAAACGCCCGCCGGCTGTTTGCCGAGATCCGCGACGACGGCGCGGTCGCCGACTGCGACTGGGTGATCGGACACTTCCTCTACAAGCAGGATCAGTTCGTCGAGGCCTTGGAACAGTTCCAGAAGGTGCTGGCCGCGACCAGGCGGCTCAACAGCCGGGCGTTCGAGGTGGGCACGCTGCGGGCGATGGGCGCCTGCTATAGGAAACTGGGCCGGACCACGGAGGCGATCGACCATTACCAGCGGGCGCTGGACTATCTGGAGGAGATCGAGAACTCGCTCCTGAACTACAAGGAGCGGGTCGGTTTCGGCGAGGACCTGTTCAGCAATTACGAGTCGCTGATCGCCATCCACGAGGAATTGTACCGGCGGCACGGCCGGGCGCAAGACATGGCCGAGGCGTTCCGCTTGTCCGAGAAGGCGAAGGCGCGCAACCTGTCGGCGACCATCGCCCAGACCCGCCTCCTGCAGCACATCGGCGGGGTGTCGCCGGAGCGGAACACCGAGTTCCTGCTGCTGAGCCGCAAACTGGAGGATCGGCACAAGCTCTACACGGATTTGGTCCGCGCCGGCGTGGCCGACACCGACGTTCGACTGCTCTCGGTCCAGTCGGAGATCGGGCTGCTGGAGCGCCAGCGGGGTGAGTTTCTGGACCGGCTCCGCCGCGAAAATCCGCGCTTCTTTGAGCTGTTGACGCCGGGTTTCGTGTCGCTGGACGAGCTGCGCCGGCGCCTGCCGCCCCGCATGGCGGCAGTGGAGTTCTTCGTCGGCGAGCTGAACACGTACTACTGGCTGATCCGGAAGGACGAGGTCCGATTCGGCACGCTGAATCTCACGCGCGACCAGCTCGAGGCGCTGCTTCGCGACGTGAGTTTCAACCTGTTCAGCCCCCGGAAGGTGGACACGGACGGCAATTTCCTGCGCAACCAGCGGTGGGCCGGGATCCGGACCAAGGGGATGTACGAGCTGTGCCGACGCCTGTCAACTCCGTGGGCGGAACACCTGGCGGGGATTGATCGCCTGCTGATCATCCCCGATCACATGCTCCACTATCTGCCGTTCGAGATGCTGGTGGACCGCTGGTCGCGGGAGGGTGAGATCCGGTTCTGGCTGGATCGGTTTGCCATTAGCTACCTGCCGTATGCCGGGATGATCAACACGTTTCCCAGCGGCTCGCCGCCGGATGCCCGGCTGCGCAACGTGCTGCTCCTGGGCAATCCCGAGTTCCTCCAGCCGGACACCGCGAGTCCGTCGGGCGGCGCCGCGCCGGTCAGTCTGCCGTGGTCCGAGGCGGAGACTCGGGACATCTACCGCCTGATCCCGCGGTCCCAGCTCTTCCTGAAGGGCGAGGCCACGGAAAAGAACTTCAAGGCCAACGCCGGCGCCTTCCGGGTGCTGCACCCGTCCACTCACAGCTACCTCGACGATCGCCAGCCTTTCTATTCGCGCCTGGTGTTCGCTTCGGTCGGTGGGGCGGGGGGTGAGGACGACGGCGCGCTGTACACCTACGAGATATTCAACATGAAGCTGGACGCCAACCTGGTGGTGCTGAGCGGCTGCGAGACCGGACTCGGCAAGCTGTCGCGCGGCGAGGGGATCGTGGGGCTGAACCGGGCGTTCACCTACGCCGGCGCCGCCAGCCTGGTCATGAGCCTCTGGCCGGTGGGGGACCGCAGCACGGCAAAGCTCATGACCGAGTTCTACCGGCAGCTGTGGGAAGGGGCGCCCAAGAGCGAGGCCCTGCGGGCGGCCAAGCTGGCGGTGGCGCGCGATCCCCAGAGCCGCGATCCGTTCTTCTGGGCGCCGTTCATCCTCCAGGGCGATCCCGGTCCCGTCCCGTTCCGCCGGGACGGTTGGCCCCGGGGGGCCGGGTGGCTGCTGGCGGTCAGCGCCGTCATGCTGCTGGCCCTGGGCATCTGGGCGTGGCGGTCACGGGCGAGATAGGAGTGAGGAGTCAGGAGACGAGGCGTAAACAGTAGGCCGCGCTCGCCGAGCGCGGCCCGTCCCCTCGGCAGGCTCGCGCGATTCGCCCACGGATTCGTGCAAAGTCGCGGCGGGCACGCATCGAAACCCCGCCACATCCTGCCGAGTGTCGCGGCGCCCGTCCGGCGGCCGGGCGCTACTGCGGGCGAGGCCTGGTGGACTGGCGCAATCCGTCCAGAAGTTCCGCGGCCCGTTGTGCGCCGTCCGCGGGCCCCGGCGGGTAGTCGGGTGTGGCGCCGAGCTGTTCGGATATTGCCTGGGCCAGAAGTTCGGGCGTGGTGACGGAAAGGGCCATCCGGCGGCCGGCGCCATGGCGAGCCAATCGATCGGCCACGGCGAACTCCTGTTCGCAATGCCCCTCCACCGGGAAGAAAATGAACGGTCGCCGGAGCACCGTAAGTTCCAGCGTGGCCGTGCCGCCCCCCTGGGTCACCACCGCGTCGCTGGCGGCGAAATGCTCGAAGAGCGCCGGGACGTAGCCGCGGACCTCCACACCGGGCGGTGCCGCGACGGCGGAGACCGGCAGGCGCGGCCCGCACACCAGCACCAGCCGAACGCCCGGCACCCGCTCCCGGAGCGCCGGGTACGACCGGGCGGCGAGCTCCAGCAGCTCGCGGCCGATCGCCGTGCCGCCGATGGCGGCGATCACCAGCGGCTCCGGCCCGTAGCCCAGGCGCCGCTTCACCGCCGCTGGGTCGCGAAAGGCGGTCGGGTCGAAGGGCAGGATGTAGCCCACGAACCGGCACCGCGCCCGGGCCCAGTCCCGCCGGTTGGGGAGCCAGAGGCCGAACGGCGTGTCCGGAATGTCACCGGGCTCGCCGATGAACAGGCTCATGTCCACGTGGCGGGGCTTCTGCCGGTAGCCCTTCGACCAGGCATGGTTCCAGAACCAGACGCCGAGGCGCTCCATGGGCCGGGATGTCACGGGCTGGAACCCGGCGAAATCGAAGATCATCACGAACGGGAACGTCTTGAGGGCGGGCTTTTTCTTCAAGGCGAGGCTGATCTCGTACGTCTCGTCTCCGACGACCAGATCGTAGCGCTGCGCCGCCGTGACCCGCTTGAGGACCGCCACGTTCCGCGACCAGTGCCGCATCGCCCCGAAGGCGTAGCGGACGAGGCTGAGTTGCGCCCCGTCGGCGGCCGCCTCGGCCAGGGCGCTCTCGTCGGCCAGCTCGGCGGACTCGGGCAGGAGGCGCTCGCCCGCGTCGCGCAGGTACCCGTCGGCAGGCGCCGCCGCCAGCCAGTCGACCTGGACTCCGGCGCGCCGCTCCCGCAGCGCGCGGACGATGGCCACGTCCCGGCTGACGTGGCCCAGCCCGATGGACCCGCTGATGAACAGGACCCGGACGGCTGCCTCGGTCATGGCGCACCTCCTGCGATCGCCCTCGAATGTGAATGCACGACCCCGCCCGCGATGGACGGATGGACGATGGAACGAATTGGACGGCGGAAGATCTGCGCGCATTCTATGACCAGGCCGCACAGCGGTCAATCCCTTTATCGAGCCCCGGAACTTGGGGGCCGCACCCGCTCAGCGGACATCGGAGTTCAGGGCTCGCGGTTCGGGGCTCGGGGCTCGGCACTCGTCTCCAACGATCAACCATCAACCATCAACAAGATCGGACCTGGGACCTCGGTGCTGGGACCTCGTTCCCAACTCACAGGGCCAAGGTCCAAGTCCCAAGTCCCAACACCCAGGTCCCAGAACCCAGGTCCCATCCCCAGCAAAAACAAACTCGTTTCCAAATAGCAAATTAAGTATAAGCAATCACCAATAACCAATAGTCCTAAATGCCCCATCAAACATGTCCGATGATCAATGACAAATGGAATCCTTTGTGCCCTTTGAGTCTTTGTGGTGATAGGATTCCCGTGACGGACGCTGAATTTTCCGGCAGAGGCCGTCTATGGCTTCGAGCACGTGCAATCCAGACGGGAGGCGAGCCATGCAAACGGGGACGATCGTGGCGGTGGTGGCGGGGGCGGTGCTGCTCCTGGTGATTATCCTGGCCGGTTGCAAGGGGAACAAGCCGCCCCGGCCGTCGCCCATGGAGCTGGACGAGAAGCTGGTGGGCGTGTACTGCGACCTCGTCGCCGCGGGGCAGGCCGACGAGGCGTACGACCGCTGCCTCGCGCGGGCTTACCGGCAGGAGGCCAGCCGCGAGAAGTTTGTCGCCGCCCACGCCAAGCGCCGCCAGGAGATGGGGGCGATCCTGGGCCGGAAGATGCTCCACTACACCGAAACGAACAACCTGTTCGACGGCGAGCGGCGAACGTACATCTACTACGAGATCACCTACTCGGCCGGACCGCAGTACCTGGTCGTCGTGCTCACCGACATCGACGGGGATTTCAAAATCGAGGGCACCTACCGGGAGAACGCCGGCGAGACGCTCGATTTTCTCTTATGGTGAATGGATGAACGGGTGAATCGGTGAATGGGTGAGTTGAATGGGCACTTGAGTTTCTAAGCTTTTTGGTCCCGGAATCCAGGTCCCAGAACCCAGGTCCCGGGTCCGACTATTGTTGATGGTTGATAGTTGATGGTTG